>ENA-UOOA01000155-UOOA01000155.1-human-gut-metagenome-genome-assembly--contig:-P61old-NODE-155-length-152767-cov-82.454404_pt1 | contig 152767 bp, 117 predicted proteins | sample MGYA00242467_ERZ724014 | MGnify/ENA metagenome assembly ERZ724014 | reverse complement strand
TTTCGTCTATTGTAATGCTTTCAAGGATCTTTTCGCAACCGTTGTTTTTTCGTTTTCGGATGCAAAGGTAGATGGTTTTTATTTATCCACCAAATGTTTTTGCAAGTTTTTTCGATTTATTTTTTATCTACCTGCCGTTCCCCCTGATTGAGAAGTAGATAGAACTTATCTTTTTTTGCGTGCAACCCCTTATTTTTTACTTCTCCGCCACACGGAGCACTCTTTTTACGTCATATTCATGTACCCCGCCTCGCTTCGGCATAGCCCGAACTCCGTTCGCCTCTGCCCTCGACTAATCGAAAACGTTCATCACTATGCACCTTTTCTCGCCTCGGCATAGCTCGAACCCTGTTCGCCTCTGCTCTCGGCTAATCGAAAACGTTCATCACTATGCACCTTTTCTCGCCTCGGCATAGCTCGAACCCTGTTCGCCTCTGCTCTCGGCTAATCGAAAACGTTCATCACTATGCACCTTTTCTCGCCTCGGCATAGCCCGAACCCTGTTCGGCTCTGCTCTCGGCTAATCGAAAACGTTCAATTTAAAGCGCAAGCGAAGACGTCCTTCGGCATAATCGTAGCTGATTATGGTGAACTTGCCGACAATTTCGGAAGTATTCGAAACATGCAGCCCGACACAGGGACAGGAATCGTAATCCCCGACATGAACAATACGCAGGGTATCGGTCGCTGCTTCGGGCAACCGGCTCAGATCGAAACGTCCGGAGGCTTCCGCCCGCGAAATATACTCTTCGGTTACCGGCAAATGCCGGGATATAACTTCGTTCACCTGTCTTTCTATCATCCCGATCTGCTCCTCCGACAGCGGCGACTCGAAACAATAGTCGCATTTCGATTTTTTCTTTTCGATATGCGCTTCTACCGCCCTGCCGCAACCGAACAGATTCACCATCGTACGGTTCAATATATGCTCGACCGTGTGCATCGGAGCAATGGATGTTTCCCGGAACTTCGGACTTGCCTGATTTATCTCCATATTTTCATTTTTATTCAAGAAATACAAAAAGCTCCGTAAGCCATACACAACAACAGTTGTAATATCCACGCCACTTCCCGCCGCTGGGAATAGCTTTTCCAGCTAAATACCGCCGACGCAAGTGCATAAACAGGAAAGATCATCGCCAACCAGCCCTCCGTACTCCGTGCCATAATTTCTACTGCCACCGTATCCCTGCTCCACAGCCATATCGGCGAGAGAAGTCCGGGCAACGCTGTCGCGACAGATACTATCTTAAACCACATCGGAGTCGGTTTTTCAACCCGCCGTTCTTCTTTGTCCATAATCCATGTTATATATAATAAGGTATAGCTGCAAACGGACAGCTCCGACAAATATAACATGCTTCTTCATGTTTACCAAATTGCCAAAGAAAATACAACAAGCCCCGCCCAATAAGCACATAGCAGAATTAGCAACCGGAGCAAAGCATAACTTCCCGAATCAAGAACGAAATAAAAAGGAAGGGGCGAGTTACACCCGAATATTTCTTATTTTTGCAATCGGACAGATCCGGACCTCCTAAGAGACTCCAAGCCGAAAGAAATCTCAAATTCAAATCCGCAGACAATTCAAGTCTATTTAAAATATTCCCCATACAAAAAGAATCCGCCCATGCTTCCCGAAAACAACCTACAAACAGTCTCTGATATTCAGAGCCCGATAATCAGAAAAGCCGTAGAAAGCGACCGTTACGACATAGCCCTCTGCATTGCCGAAGGATTTAAAAAAGATTTTTCTTTCTTCTGCAAGAATCCAAAGAGTGTAGCTAATGCCCTTGTAGCCGGCATACGGATAGAAAGATTCTATATTGCCGAAAAAGCAAATGAGACAGTGGCAGTGGCTGGCATTTCGGACCATACCGGCAGAGCGGTTTATACCGACTATCACGCATTGTGCAAATATTTCGGGTGGATAAAAGGTTCATTCGCCAAACTCGTTCTAAAACCGGAATTCGAACGCGCCCTGCCTTATCCGTCCGGCACGGGATTTATTGAGTTCGTTGCCGTCAAAGCCTCGTATCGCCGACAAGGCATAGCCACCGACCTACTTCTTGAAAGCATGAAGATCGCAGCGTATTCTGAATATATATTGGACGTGATTGCAGAAAATATTCCAGCAATGAACTGTTATCGCAAAATCGGTTTTCAAGAGATCGGCAGAGACAAGGTGCAAAACAAGTATGCAAAAGTTTACATGAGGAAAAGAAACAGTCTGTCAAACCGATAAAGTCTAAAATATGAAATCTTCATCGCATCAGATGTTTTATTAAAAAAATTTGCGCACCTTTGCACGAAATTTTAAAACCTTATTTTATGTCTACTTATACAGAAGATACACGTAAAGTGACTACTCATCGCCTCATCGAGATGAAACAGAGAGGTGAAAAAATATCCATGCTTACCGCATACGACTACTCCATGGCAACTTTGATCGATCAAGCAGGCATAGACGCCATTCTTGTCGGAGACTCCGCATCGAATGTCATGGCGGGTAATGTCACTACTCTTCCGATCACACTCGACCAAATGATTTATCATGGCAAATCGGTTGTACGCGCCGTCAAACGCGCATTGGTCGTGGTCGATATGCCATTCGGGTCATATCAAGGAAACTCGAAGGAGGCTGTCGCATCCGCTATCCGTATTATGAAAGAGACACACGCCGACTGCGTAAAGATGGAAGGTGGTGCGGAAATACGGGAATCTATCGAACGGATTCTTAGTGCAGGTATTCCGGTTATGGGACACCTCGGACTTACACCGCAATCGATCAATAAATTCGGCACATATACCGTACGTGCCAAAGAGGAAGCCGAAGCACGGAAGCTGATCGAGGATGCGCATCTTCTCGAAGAGATCGGCTGCTTCGCCATCGTTCTCGAAAAGATTCCTGCCGCATTGGCTGCCCGGGTAGCCCAAGAACTCACCATTCCCATCATCGGTATCGGAGCGGGAGGCGGTGTAGACGGACAGGTATTGGTAATGCACGACATGCTGGGTATCAACAAAGGTTTTTCGCCCCGGTTCCTGCGCCGCTATGCCGATCTGAGTACAATCATTACAGAAGGTGTGCAACATTATATCCAAGATGTAAAGACACAAGACTTCCCGAACGAAAAAGAACAATATTAATCACACGTATATACAAGCAAAAAACGCGCCGGAAAACCGGCGCGTTTTTTGTTCAAACAGGTTCGTGGATTATTTCCGGTCTTTTCCCAAAAGATCGCGGATCTCGGTGAGCAACTTCACTTCATCCGACGGTTCGGGTACAGGAGCCGGTGCAGGAGCTGCTTCTACCGGTTCTTCTTTCTTTCTCGAAAGTTTAGCAATCAATTTGATAAACAAGAATATCGAGAATGCAATGATCAGGAAATCGAAAGTTGCCTGCAAGAAGTTTCCATAGTTGAGCGTAACAGCCGCTTTCTCTACACCGTCCACTACTTCCGCCGGCTTCATTACCCACTTCAAATCGGTAAAGTTCACGCCTCCGATCAACAGACCTATCGGCGGCATGATGATGTCTGCAACTACCGAAGAGACGATTTTACCGAAGGCACCACCGATAATCACACCGACTGCCATGTCAATGACGTTGCCCCTCATAGCAAACGCCTTAAATTCTGAAAGAAATTTGCTTTTCATAACCATTTACAATTAGAAATATAACATTAAACATATCAATCGTTTCGTACCATCACTCATACAACAAAATAAATAAAGAAATTTTTCTTTTATTTTTCTTTTGCATGAATACTTATTCAAAAAAAAACGCTACCTTTGTGCCGAATTAAAAAACAGAGATAAGAAACAAGATGAAAAATATCGTTTATTTACTTATTGTTCTGTTAATTACACTCTGCGGTTGTTCCACACCGTGCGGATGCTGAACAATTTTCTACGGCAAAGAAACACATTTTTTTGCTTTTAGACAAAAGAGTTTTATATAAGGTAAAAAAATTTTGATTTTCATTCAATAACATTTAAAGTTTAATTACAATGATTAAAGTAGGTATCAATGGTTTCGGCCGTATCGGACGTTTTGTTTTCCGTGCTGCCCAAACAAGAAATGACATTGAAATTGTAGGTATTAACGACCTCTGTCCGGTAGACTATTTGGCTTATATGCTGAAATACGACACTATGCACGGACAATTCGACGGCACTATCGAAGCTGACGTTGAAAAAAGCCAACTGATCGTAAACGGTAAAGTAATCCGCGTTACAGCAGAAAAAGATCCTGCAAACTTGAAATGGAACGAAATCGGCGCAGAATATGTTGTTGAATCGACCGGTCTCTTCTTGACAAAAGAAAAAGCACAAGCTCACATCGCAGCCGGTGCTAAATACGTTGTTATGTCCGCTCCTTCGAAAGACGACACCCCGATGTTCGTATGCGGCGTAAACTTCGATTCTTATGTAAAAGGAACTCAATTCGTTTCCAATGCTTCTTGTACGACCAACTGCTTGGCTCCTATCGCAAAAGTATTGAACGACAAATGGGGTATCACCGACGGTTTGATGACTACGGTTCACTCTACTACCGCTACTCAAAAAACAGTTGATGGTCCGTCTATGAAAGACTGGCGCGGTGGCCGTGCAGCTTCCGGCAACATCATCCCCTCTTCTACGGGTGCAGCAAAAGCAGTAGGTAAAGTTATCCCCGAATTGAACGGCAAATTGACGGGTATGTCTATGCGTGTTCCGACTTTGGACGTATCGGTTGTAGACTTGACAGTTAATTTGGCTAAACCGGCTACTTATGCAGAAATCTGCGCAGCTATGAAAGCAGCTTCCGAAGGCGAATTGAAAGGTGTTCTGGGATATACCGAAGATGCAGTCGTATCTTCCGACTTCCTCGGCGACACTCGCACTTCTATCTTCGATGCAAAAGCAGGTATCGCTTTGACGGATACTTTCGTAAAAGTTGTATCTTGGTACGACAACGAGATCGGTTACTCCAACAAAGTTCTCGAACTCATCGCCCACATGGCAAAAGTAAACGCTTAATCGTTTCTTTAATAAAAACAAAGGGGTTGTCCGATCGGACAACCCCTTTCTGTTTCCTACAATTCCAAAGCAAAGAGCCCGGAGACCATTAATACTCCATGTTCTGGGGATCGAAGCAGGTCCAACCTTCGAGCCAATTATCGGAAGCATCACGGAATGCTCCGACATATCCGCCGTCGCTGTCGAGCAGGGACGATACCGGACAATAATTCTGTCCTACGTTCATCGGGTCGGTAAGGTTGAGTTGCTCCTCGGTCATCACTTTGTTGTTCGGATTGGAGAGGAAGAATGTATGGGAAAAAGAATCGCGCGTCCTATCTTCCGTGCCGGTAGCATAATCGTAGAAATAATCTTCATAGAGTTTGTTCCGATCCGTACCGATTACCCCCATACCCGCGAAAATTATGTTGTCAAGGATGAAATCGCCATTCTGTGCATATTTGACCGTATTACCTTTTTCACCGTCTATTATCAACCCGATGGGGTATCCTACGGCAAGCAGATTCTCCGCATTCAGTTTGCTGCCGCGGCGTATCTGCATGGCTGCCTGAAAGAGACCGAGTTTAGAGCCGTTATTAGGATATACGCTTCCGGCAGTGATATATTCCGATGTATTCTCGAAACCGGCATTCTTGGAGGTCATCGGGCCAATGAATGTTACATGACGGAACTTGGCTGAGGTAAAGGGTGTGGTCTCGGCACCGCTTGCATTGTTATCGCTTTCAAAACCATTGGATTGCGATGTATCGGCAATACGGGGATCTCGCACCGAGAGACAATATTCCACTGTGCCGCTAAATCCGTTATCGGTATCGAACTCGTCGTCCCATCCCTTGTAGGCTACAAGATATTTGCAATCGACCGCACCACCGAACCATTCGAAAGAATCGTCATTGGAATAAGATACCTGAATGTGGTCGATTATCGTACCCTTTCCTACCGAACCGAAAGTAATACCGTTAATTTCCTTGTCGGTATCGAAAGGATAACCGGCAAACTCGACACGCACATATTGATATACCCCGGAATTGTCGTTATCGTTGTCGCCTCCGTGAATTGTCGTAGGTCCGCCTTCGATCTGCATGGTGTTCTGATTGTTACGGGCACGCCCACAGATAATAAGTCCGCCCCAGTCACCGGGACGACGGCTACCGGGAGCCTGTGCCGAAGTCATGACCACCGGCGACTCCTTGCTGCCATTCATTTCAACATATCCACCCGGCTCTACGATCAGAGCCGCCATAGTCTGTTTGTCGCCCTTGATTACAGTTCCGGCGGGAATACGGAGCTTCGCACCGTTATCGACATACACCCAGCCTTTCAGAAGATACGTCCCTTTTTCAAGAGTTACGTCTCCGGTGAAATGATAATGCTGCGCACCGTTGCCGAGCTCTTTCCCCTCGTTGAAAAGAATCCCGTTACTATATGCCACATTTCCTTTGTACGTTACGTCCGGGTCTTGGGACGTAGAGGTAGGTTCATCGTTCGAAGAACATGATGCCATCGAAAACGATACCACGACAGCAGCTCCTGCTACAAAGAGCTTTACCAGTTTTGAAAAATTAGTTTTCATACTCTTAAATTTTTGATAATTGGTTATTTAAACTCATAAGAGATTGTAATATTGTAACTTCTGCCGGGGCGATAGCTACGGGTTATCTCCTCGACAGCCTTGCTTTTATTGTTAATGGTGACGGTTTCCATCTGTTTGAAAAGATAACGCTCGGCAAGAAGATCACGCACCGATAGTTTCAGATTCCAGTGTCCGAGTTTCTTACCAAGCGATATATCGAGACTGTTACGCGGCATTTCGTAGGAGTTGGGGATATTGCGTGCCGAGCCGTCGGATGCCGTACCGTAACGATTACCGACCCCGATAATGCGCCGGCCGATGCGGTTGTAAAGAACGGCTGCACTCCATCCTTTTTCAGAATTGTTATAGAACAACCCGGTGTTTATCAAATAAGGAGATTGTCCCTGCATCGGTCGGTCGATGTTATTGCCTCCTTTTTCGAACCGCACCTTACTCTTTATCAATGCACCGTTGAAAGAAAACGAAAGATCTTCCAGACCGATGAAATCGAACGACTTTCGGATATCAAGCTCAATACCATAATTGTCGGCACCTTTGGCATTGACAAACGAATAAATCAGATCGGTGCCTCCGGCTACCGTATATGTCCACTCGATCGGATGTACAAACCGTTTGTAAAACAGAGCGAGCGACACCTGTTCGCCTTTCGAAGGATAGAATTCATAACGAAGGTCGAGGTTGTCGATATATGCGGCTTTCAAGTCCGAATTACCCATTACGGAACTGCCGAGGTCGAAATCGTAGTAGACCGAGGAGGAAAGTTCTCTAAACTCCGGACGATTGGTCGAACGTCCATACGCCGCACGAAGTTGATTGCGGCTGTCGATACGCCATACGGCATTTACCGACGGGAAGAAATCGCTATACGTATAAGTGGTGCTATGATAGCTCTCCTCATACTGACGTGTATTCATCTTCAATACCTGATAGCAGAATTCATACCTCACGCCGGCATAGAGTGCAAACATCCGCCAGGGGATATTGAAACTTACATAACCGCTCAACTGCGACTGGCCGCCCTTGTAATTGTTTAAAAAATTGACCTCCTCATAAAGATAAAGTTTGTCAGGACCGTAATTGGCATCCACAAGCAATTCGTTCTGCACATCAGGATTAAAAACGAAACCAGCCGGAAGCGTATTGTCGGGCTGCCAACCATATTGAAATTGTCGAGTGTCGTAAGTTCTCGTACGATACTCTCCATAAACACCCGCTTTTAGTTCCGGGGTAAATTCGGCAAATCGAAACGTATGGCGATAATTGGCGTTAAGACTACCGATATGCTCATCAAGACGCGTGAACTCGCGACTGATACGATAGATACCCATAGTCTGTTCGGTACGGTCGGTACGCTGAATCAACCGACGGTCAGGCAAATCCCTACGAGCGAAAGCATACCCGACGCTCCAATCGACATAATCCTTGTCAAAGGGATGTTTACCTGTGAACTGGGTATTGAAAGCAGGTCGCGAGGAATGATAATACTCCATATCATTGATATTGTCCGACTGGGCATTGAAGCCGGTCCGGTCGGAATACCGATCTTTCGTTATAACATTGAAAACATTTTTCCATTCAAACCAACTGCCATTATTTGCCGGATGCAATGACAAGTTCAGCATGGCACCGACACGAATATCATGGGCATATTGGTTATCGGTCGCCTTTCTCAACGGTACATCCTTATCGTTGGACGTGTCATACGGTCCATACAAAGAATTTTCCATGTCCAATACGGTGCGATACGTACTCGAAAAGTTAGTGGCAGCCAACAATCCCAACCTCAGTCCGTCATAAAAACGCCAAGTGCCGGTATAACTCGCGTTAAGTTTCAAATCGGCAACAGGGTGCAGCGTCCTGACTTTCCAATTGTTGTTGAACGCATTATCCGTAAGACTGATTCTGCCATCATATCCCGGATAGACATTCAACCTCTGAGACGGAAAAGAAGAATGTCCATTCATGCCTTTGAATGCCCTGAAATGGGTCTTATCGTCCAAACCGACACCGATACCTATATCAAAGCCACTTCGCACCGGCTGCTGTTTGGTATTCACCAGAATAAAGCCGCCGGTGAAATCCGCAGGATACTCCGGCGCAGAGCTTTTGACAATCGTAATATTATCGAGCTGCGAACTCGGAATAATATCGAAAGAGAACGCCCTCGAATCCGCTTCGGAGCTGGGCACCGCGCTCCCGTTGAGCCAAACATTATTATACCGTTGGGAGAGCCCCCTTACCATGACAAATTTTTCGTCGATAACGGATATTCCCGGTATTCGGCGAACAACTTCCGAAGCATCCTTGTCCTGTGTTTTTTCCACCTGCTGGGCAGATACACCGGATTGCACGACCGAACTGTTGCGTTGTTGCTCGACCTGCGCCGTTTCGGTGTCTTTCCTCACCATTGCCGTCACTGTCACTTCGCCCAACGAACGGACATCCGGGCTCAGAGCTATATCCAGAACCAATGTATCCCTGCCAAGCACCACATTATTTATAATCGTATCGTTATAGCCTACATACTTTACAGTGAGATTATGCCTGCCAGCCGGCAAGTCGAAAGAAAAAAATCCGTCAATATTCGTAACCGTTCCTATATTCGATTTATCTGTAAGGACGGAAACACCGATCAACGGTTCTTGGGTCGTACGGTCATATACCAGACCTTTCAATATCCCCGCTTCCATACGAGCGGTTGAAAAAACAATAACAGAAAGTGCCAGACACTTTTGCAGTAAACTTAAATCCATTCTTATCAACAGTTTCTTTTTTCACTGCCAAAAGTAGAATGGTTCCATTTCATGGATTTTTCAGTTTCATTGCATTTGTATGAAACGACCGGCTCCCGCCGTCATGAAGTTCTATTTATAAATTATCCCGGCGCCATCCAGAAAAGTATTGATTATGTTCATTGCCCGCTCGTGAGCCGACCGCATGGAACCGACCACCGACATGGGCGTATCGTCGTACAACGCATCCAACGAACACTTCATCCGGCAGACATGCCCCTGCTCATCGAACCGAAGATCGTACCACACTTCATACGCCGTACCTTCTATCCCGATTTCATACGTCTGCGACAAATTGTCTGAAAACAACCTCGTCGCTCCGGAAGCAATAAATCCTCCTGTCGCCAACATAGCTATATAATCCGCCGTTACTTCTACCATTTCGCTTTTACATAAAAAGAGTAACAAGTTGAAAAAAGGCATCAACGATTTGTTTTTTACCTATTCTTATCGTAGCCATCATTCCCAATTAACACTCAATATGGGTTAATACCCATTTTCAAACTTGTTACTTCTTGTTAAATAATAATTGATAATAAATACATTATAAAATATAATTACTATCTTTCGGCGGTTTACCGGTTAAACCGAGACAAATATAGGGTTATTAAACCAGAAAACAATGGTATAATATAGTAAAAATACCACACCCACATAAAACAACACTTATGGATAACGAGAAAAAGATACAACGTATCAAACAGGTAATGCAGGAGTTGAACTTATCCCAGTCTCAATTCGCCGAAAAAATCGGAATCGATCCGTCCAATTTATCCAAATATTTATCGGGAAAACAGATTATCAGAGATTCGCTTCTCAACAAAATCGTCGTCAAGTTAAAAGTCTCGGATCAATGGCTCCATTTCGACAGGGGGTCGATGTGGGACGGCAACGACATAACTGTACCGGTGACAAACGAATGCCGCATCCCTACCGTTTCGATCCCGATGCAAGCGATCTCCGCCAACCCGCTGCAAGGGGCGAAAGTATATGGGATAGACGTGACCGCCGGCAATTTCGCCCGCGAACGGATGTTCGCTTCCGATCTGGTAATCGGCAGCATCAATGTTCCGTCGATCAACTCCGATTGCAGTATCGTCAAGGTGAGCGGCGACAGCATGCAACCGGTCATCTGCAACGGCGATATGATCGCCATCCGCGAAATCACCAATCCCGATCTCATTTTCTGGGGGCAGATCTACGTCATTCTTCTCGACGACTATCGCATGGTCAAGTATATCCGAAAGCACAACAATCCGAAATACGTCGTTTTACGAAGTGCAAATCCCGATTACGACGATATAGATATTCAGAAATCGGATATCCGCGACCTCTTTATCGTCGAGAACATCATACATATCGACAACCGTATCTAACCGCCCCGACAACGAAATACGAAATTTCGCCAAATAGATTGTAAAAACTATTCCGTTTAAGTAACTTTGCCCGACTATCGGTACAGATACGAAACAAAACGAGACACATGACCACCCGGATTTTTACAGCTCTCATCCTCCTGTTTTCCCTCCTGCCCCTGTCGGGACGGGCACAGTTGTCGTTAAGTTTAAAGCCGGGCGAACTTGAAAGCCAGCTTGCGCAGACACAACCGACACAGTTGTCCCTGCGCGGATATATCGATGCACGTGACCTCCGTTTTCTAAGCGATTCGCAACGCCAGATAGAATATCTCGATCTGAGCAACTGCGAAATCTTCGCTTATCAAAGCGACAGCTACCTGTTCGGTACGGAACGGACATTCGCCGCCAATGAGATCCCTGCCGGATGTTTTGCCGGATTCGCCGCCTTAAAAACGGTCTATCTGCCGAAAACGACAGTAAAGATCGGCGACGGGGCTTTCTGCCAGTGCGAACAACTGACAAGTGTAGCGTTTCCCTCTTCGACATTCACCATCGGCGATTTTGCCTTTTTAGGATGCTTCCGGCTCGAATGTACATTCCCCGGCTCGATTTCCGAAGTAGGAGCCTATGCATTCGACGGATGCGACCGCCTGACTGTCGCCGATCTGTCGGCTCACCCGCTGAAAGCGATCGGGCAAAACGCATTCAGCAACTGCAAACAACTTACGGAAGTAATCTTGCCGGGATCTCTGCAACAGATCGGCAAGGCTTGTTTCGCCCAATGCGAGAACCTGCTCCGAGCCAATCTGAAACAGACATCCATCCCCCGGCTTCCCGACGAATGTTTCGCCCAATGCCGCAACCTGTCCGATATACAACTGCCGTGGACGGTACGGAATATCGGCGACGGAGCATTTTACTATTGCGAAAGCCTCCGGTCGATCTACATACCTTCGACCGTACGCAAGATCGGCGACTTCGCCCTGTCGGGATGCAAGGCTCTGACCTCGATCCAGTTTTTCAACGGGACGAAAGAGATCGGACGCTGGCAATTCTACGGCACCTCGCTTACCCAAGCCATGCTGCCGCCGTCGATCGTCTTTATCGACGACAATGCATTTGCCGGATGCTCCGGATTGGACGAGATTTATAGCGAAGCCTACCCACCCGAATTGGGAGCAGGTGTATTCGACGGTGTCGCACAAAACGAATGCACCTTATATGTCCTCCACGAAATGCTCGAATCTTATCGCGCGACGGATATATGGAACCGATTCAAGATCATGGAATTCGCCTCGGTAGAGACTCCGACGGACGACCGGCAGCTGAACCTGTTCTTTACGGGCGATGTTCTGAACATCGAATCGTCCGACATCATCGGGCAGCTGACCATCTACAACTATCAAGGTATCGTACTTTATAACGATGCGCCTGCCGGAAAAACATGCTCGATCGACACCTCGTTTTTCCTCGAACGCGACTATATCGTTTCAGCCATATTGCACGACGGTTCGTTACACAACATCAAAGTGCGCCGTCATTAACACAGACCATTCAAAAGTTCTATTTTATGGGTAAGAACAAACTCAAAAAATTCGACGAAATGGATTCGTTCGACCACGTATTTCAATTCCCGTTCGCGGCGTTACGCGACCACGGATTTGAAATGAAAGGCAAATGGAACGAACTTTTTTTCAAAAACGACCATCCCATCGTATTGGAACTCGGATGCGGAAAAGGCGAGTATGCCGTCGGGCTGGCACGCCGCTATCCGGAAAAGAATTTCATCGGTATCGATATCAAAGGTGCCCGCATGTGGACCGGAGCCAAGCAAGCCGCAGAAGAAGGATTGCAGAATGTTGCCTTTCTTCGTACCCATATCGAACTGATCGATCAGTTTTTCGGGGCAGGCGAGATTTCCGAAATCTGGATTACATTCCCCGATCCGCAAATGAAGAAGGTGCGCAAACGGCTTACCTCGACACGCTTCATGGAGTTATACCGGAACATTCTGAAAGACAACGGTATCGTTCATTTAAAAAGCGACAGCCCGTTCATGTACACCTACACCTGCGAGATGGTAAAAGCCAACAACCTCCCTGTGCTGCTCAGCACCGACGATCTGTACCACTCCGGTATCGACGACGATATTCTGGGCATCAAGACATTCTACGAACAGCAATGGCTCGAACGGGGGATGAACATCAAATATATCCGCTTCGTCTGCGAACCGCGCGAAACATGGATCGAACCCGACGTGGAGATCGAATACGATTCGTACCGCAGCTTCAACCGCGGGAAACGGAGCGGAAACCAAACCAACAAAGGGTAAAACGCATTATAATGTCATTATAAACTATTTCACGATGCAGGCTATATATCCCAAACTCATTCTCGACGCACTGGCGACCGTGCGCTACCCCGGCAACGGGAAAGATCTGGTGGCAAACGAAATGGTAGAAGACGATATCCGTATCGACGGCAATAAAGTATCGTTCTCTCTCATTTTCGAAAAACAGAACGACCCGTTCATGCGATCGGTCGTAAAAGCCGCCGAAACCGCCATACTCACCTATGTAGGCGACGAAGTAGAGATCAAAGGCAATATCGCCGTCAAATACAAACAAGCTCCGCGCGTGCAGCAGGAGAATCCTCTGCCCGGGGTCAAGAACATCATCGCCGTATCGTCCGGCAAAGGAGGCGTAGGCAAATCGACCGTCGCATCCAATCTGGCTGTCGCCCTCGCCCGCATGGGCTATCGGGTGGGATTGCTGGATGCCGACATATTCGGTCCGTCCGCCCCTAAGATGTTCGACATCGAAGACGAACCGATTTACAGCGAGAACATCGACGGACACGACTACATCGTACCCATTGAGAAATACGGTGTAAAAATTCTTTCCATCGGATTCTTCGTACAAAAAGACAGTGCCGTACTTTGGCGCGGCGGTATGGCAAGCAATGCGCTGAAACAATTGATCACCGACGCCAATTGGGGTGAACTCGACTATTTCGTTCTCGACCTGCCGCCGGGGACCAGTGACATACACCTCACCCTTGTCCAGACATTGGCGATAACCGGAGCTATCGTCGTCAGCACCCCGCAGGAAGTCGCATTGGCTGACGCCCGCAAAGGCATCAGTATGTTTATGGGCGACAAAGTGAACGTGCCTATACTCGGATTAGTGGAAAACATGAGCTGGTTCACCCCTGCCGAACTTCCCGAAAACCGCTATTATCTCTTCGGCAAAGAGGGTTGCAAACGGCTGGCAGAAGAATTAGGCGTACGCCTGCTCGGACAGATACCTCTGGTACAAAGCATCTGCGAAAGCGGAGATGCAGGTCATCCGGTCGCCCTCGATGACAGCATCACCGGATTGGCGTTCCATGAACTGGCACAGAATGTGGTAGATGCCGTAGAGACCCGCAACGCTTCCCAACCTGCCACACAACGGGTACAGATGCAAAAATCATAGATCCCGCCGATCTCATCCCATACAAACGGTATCGAACGCACATTCAAGTTCGATACCGTTTTTTTCGGAAGATGCGTACCTGCGCAACATACCATTGCTGCACATCCGGCGCACCGAAAAGGGGTTGCATCAAAACTTACGTTTCGACACAACCCCTCGAATATCGTTTGCCCGTCGGGGACGAATTATCGTATTTCCTGTCCTGTCAAGGTATAAACCTTGCCGTTACACAGTATCAGCACTTGCCCGTCACGGATCACTTTACGGGACGGAAGTCGCCCGTCGTTGGTAATATGCTTTATTCCGGACGGGATATCCGATACAGCCCGTACATCGAAGAACCACCATATAAAGTCCGCCTTGTACGCTCCTACCGAAGCATCGGGCACATACAACGGAATATCGCCCGGTACGCCATCAAAAGTCATTTCAGTACAAGTCGGCGGCACTTCTGCCAAACAAATCATGGATTTAAGAGCCGAGCAATTTGCGAAAGCAACATTTCCGATCTCCGTTACAGTGCTGGGGATAGAGACAGAAGTAAGACCGGTGCACCCGTCGAAAGCCCAGGCTTTAATCTCTGTTACCCCCTCTGGAATAACGATAGATTCCAATCCGAGGCATTGTTCGAAAGCACTGAATCCAATACTCGTTACATCATTGGGAATAACAGTTGTTTTACATCCGGTAATCAACTCGTTAGTAGCCGTTTCAATAATCGCATTACAATTGTTACGACTATCATACACACTATTTTCTCCGGCTACCACAATAGAAGTAAGTTCTTTGCAATTGTCGAAAACACCGGCACGAATACTCGTTAAACCCTTACCGAAAGTGATAGATTCAATTCCGGAAGAAATGAAGGCTCCCACTCCAACTCTTTCTACCGCATCGGGAATAATAAGAGATTTCAGAGAGGTGCAATAACAAAAAATCACGTCTCCGATACTCGTTACACTTTCGGGGATAGTAATAGAGGTAAGTCCGCGGCACGAGAAAAAAGCATAATCGCCGAGGCTCGTTACGCCCTCGGGGATAATGACAGAGGTAAGATCGGAGCAATTTTGGAATGCACTTTCTCCGATACCTGTTACAGTATAGGTCTTTCCATTGTAAGTAACCGTTTCGGGAATCGTTACGGAGGTAAGACCGGGATAATTATTATACGAGGATTGTCTCGCAACCTCAACGGTATAGGGCTCTACGTCGCTTGTAACGTTGTAGGTGAGGTCGCCGAACTCGAAGGCGTAAGCGCCTACGGCTACACAAAGGGCGACAAGTAATGTAAGTAAACGTTGTTTCATAAGAGTTTTATTTTTGTTTGTTAGTAACTTGTTCGATTAGTATCAGGATATTGCAGGATAGTATCCCCGGCTTTTGACAATACGATTGCAGCCTCTTCCCGCATCGGACAACAGAGCAAGAAGAAGGCACGACAAACGCGTCCTACGCAAGCGTAAGATTATATAAATAATTGATTTATAATATGTTAAATACACATGGGGGGGGGTAAAATCGAGCTGTCGCTAACAGAAGCAGCAACAAAAGAGAACGGCAATATGCTTTGTATCTTACCCATTAGTATCGAATTGATGTCGCAAAGGTACAATCATTTTTGGAATACACAAAATTAGTGATGATTGGAAATCACCGATTTCGACCTCTTCGACTATCCATACAACTAAATGTACATTCTGCCTTTACCGCCCATACGCACGACCATATTATACCATAAAAAAACTAAATTTTATACCTCCGGACTTCCGTTTGTTTGTTCCTTTGCAGAGATAAAATCAATTACAACCATGAATATACGAAACCTGATCTGCCTTCTCCTCACATTCGCAGGAGTGATTCCGGCAAATGCCGCACTCTCGAAATACGACAAAAATGCTCCGGTGGGATGGGCTTCCTACAACTACGAACTTACCGGAGGCGGCAACGCCGCACCGATCACGGTAACTTCGTTATCGGAATTGACCGATGCCCTTTCGGGCGACAAAGCCGCAGTCATCGTCGTAAAAGGCACAATCGAAGTACCTTCGGTAAAAAGCATCAAGGAGGTATCCAATAAGACCTTAGTAGGCGAACCGGGAGCGATGCTCAAAAGCACCGGCTCTATCGACAAAACCACGTCCGGAATCTTCAATATCACGAACTGCGAAAACCTGATTATCCGGAATATCGTATTTCAGGGTCCCGGTTCGCACGACGTGGACGGATACGATCTCGTATGCCTCGACAAATGCAGCCACATCTGGATAGACCATTGTGAATTTATCGACGGGCTGGACGGGAACTTGGACATCAAGGGCGCGACCGACTTTGTCAGCATCACGTGGTGCCAGTTCCGCTACACTTCGCTCTCCGACACGTACGAACCGAGAAGCAAAGTCCGCGCGTCGGATGCCGACCCTACCAAATCGCACTCTTACAGCAACCTGATCGGCAGTTCCGACTCGGCGACCGGCGACCGCGGAAAATTGAATATCACATTCAACAATTGCCACTGGGGCAAAGGATGCGTAGAGCGCATGCCCCGCGTACGTTACGGGAAAATCCATATCGCCAACTGCCTGTATAACAGCGAGCGTTCGCACTACTGCATCGGCGGAGGAGTAGAAGCCAACGTACGGGCAGAACACTCTGCATTCATCGGTGTAAACGACCCTTATAAATCGTACAGCAAAACTTCCGCCCCCGACATCGTAGAATTTATCGGATGCCATTTCGGCAACTGCACCGGCAATACGACCGGATCGGGAGGTTCGGCATTCATTCCGCCCTATACCCTCTCCGTCTACGATGCCACGTTGGTGGAAAGCGTTGTTACGGACAGCGGGAACGGAGCCGGAGCGACACTCACCTCGCCATTGACAATCGGCGAAATAGAATCGGGAGGTGACGGCGGCGGAGACGAAGGCGGCGAAGTAATCGTCGTATCGTCCAAGACATGGAATTTCAGCGAATGGAATGAAAGCGGAGAAAAATCCGCGACGTTTACCAACGACGGCTTGACTATAAAGGCGACATCGGCAAAACCGGTAAGTTTCTCCAACGCCAATATGAGTATCGACGGATTCGACTTTACCAAATGTTTGGACGTGAAAGGCGGTGGAAATACCGAACAACGCTGTATGGAATTCACCATACCCGGCAAAAGCGAAATCATCCTATACAGCAATGCCGGCGATAAGGGCAGGACGGTCAATATCCACGACGGTAAAGAAGTTGTCCATAGCCAGAGCGCCAACAAGATCGTCTACACCGCAACCGAGGCTGCCACCCTATATATCTATTCGGCTGGCAGCGGCATCCAGTTCTTCCAAATCGGCTATAAGGTTTTGGGCGAAGCACCTAAAAGCGACGATGCCACCTTACGCCAATTGAAAGTAAACGGGACGGAGATCCTTCTGAAACCGGATGTCTATACATACGAATATGTGTTGGATGTCCACGAAGCGCTCTCTTCGATCGAAGCAATCGCCAGCCATAGCAAAGCGAGCGTAGCACCGATCGATCTTCCGACTTCGCTTCCGGCAACCGTTCTTATCACGGTTACTGCCGAGAACGGCGCACAGCAAGTCTATACCTTATCGGTATCGCAAAAGACAGCTACCTCTATCGGATCGGTTGCTGCCGCCGCACCCAACTTCCGCGACGGAACGCTCTACGCCCCCGAAGCATCGCACATCGCCGTGTATCGTCCCGACGGAACGGCAGTCGTGTCGGCATCGACACCGGAACTCTCTCTTGCCACAATGCCCGGTGGCATCTATATCGTCCGTATCCGTTATGCAGACGGTCGTACGGCGGTTCTGCGCCTGCGCAAGTAAACGTAAAGGAATAGATATATCTGCAAAAGACGAAGGTGCCCGGCAATCGGACACCTTCGTCTTTTATTAAACCGGCACTCCTTTATATCTATTCTGACACACCGGATATCTGTCTGATCATTCCGAATGTATTAAAAGGAAGCCGTATAAGTCGGACACTTATTCACAAATGTGAATCATTAATGCAAGCAATCCTTGTAACTTTGCACCATGAATCCTTTTGTAGAAAATATCGCCGTAAGATATAACATCGACGTTAATGCAGCACATAACTTCGTAGGGCATTTTAATATAACGGATATAAACAAGTCAGAACTAATCGTAGAAAAAAAAAGCTTTAACGATAATTTCTATCTTCTGAAAGACGGTATAATACGAGCTTTTATGCCGACAGAAGACGGAGAACAGACTCTATGGTTCGGATATCCGGGACAGGCATTCTTCGACGTATGGTGCTACCACTGGCATAGACCGTCCATAATTGCTATTGAAGCTGTAACTCCAAGTACCGTCTATTCTATTTCTAAGAATAAATTAGAATCGTTGTGCGAACAATCCCATGCTATCTGCAATATCGTAAGAAAAATATTTGAAGGTCATGCCGCAGAAACAGAAGAGAGCAGTACAAATCTATTCGTCTGTGACGGAGGTCTTGAAAGGTATCTGTCGATTCTAAAACATCACCCGGAGTTACTCCAAAACGTACCATTAAAAAAACTGGCATCCTATCTGCAATTGGCACCGCAATCACTAAGCAGAATACGCTCACAAATCAAATAGTCCCGATGAATACATCTTCTTCCATAAGCAAATCATATTATATATTCCTGATTGCTTTTCTCGGATTACTATCGGCGTTCGGTCCGTTTGTGATAGATATGTATCTTCCCGCTTTGCCCGAAATGATAGAGGTATTTCATTGCAATACCTCTATGGTACAACTGGGACTTACATTTTGCATGGTCGGACTGGCGGCAGGACAAATTCTTTTCGGTCCGGTCAGTGATAAATTCGGACGGAAACCGGTACTGATATTTTCGCTGATCGTTTTTGTATGCTCTTCTATAATCTGCTGCTTCTCCACGTCAGTTGCCGTATTTACCTGCGCAAGATTGCTTCAAGGTATAGGAGGAGCGGGAGGAATCGTATTATCACGTTCCATTGCGGCAGATATGTATTCCGGACAAGAACTTGCAAAACTCATTGCCATACTGAGTGCATTCAACAACCTTGCACCGATTGCCGCTCCTGTTGTCGGAGGCGGAGTAACCCACGCATGGGGATGGCAAGGCATATTTATAATCTTGCTTATTTTAGGCTGTATATTGCTGTTATTATCTCTTCCTCTACAAGAGAGCCTTGCATCGCACCGGAGGTTCAAAGGGAATCTGATTTCCTCTGTTAAAGGATATAATGTCGTGTTCCACATCAAAGGCTTCATTGCATACAGCATAGTATATGCACTCGGCATGGCAGCTCTATTTGCCTATATATCATCCACGCCTTTTATTATTCAATCGATTTATGGTTTTACCGAGTTGCAATTCTCTTTGGTCTTTGCGGTCAATGCCATTGGACTCGCGGCAGGATCCTACCTTTCCATCAAATTTAAATCCATGAAGACAGCCGCCCTTTTCGGGAGCGTAACAGGTGGTATATTTGCCCTCATCGGTATCTTCACAAACTTATTCGCCAAGAGTTCTTTCTTCCTATATGAAATCCCGGTTTTTCTAATGTTATTCGGTATCGGACTTGTACTAACGGGCGCAACAGTTCAAGCCATGAACTTGGGACGCGAGTGTGCAGGAGCAGCCTCGGCGGTAATCGGAGGAATCGGATATATAACAGGAGGTCTGGTTTCGCCTTTGGTCGCCCCCAACAACATAATCATTACATCCTTTATTCTTTGCGCTGCATTTCTTATCGTCGGGAATATAATTATTCTCGAACAAAAGAAACACTAACACCCTGTCGTTATAGGATGTATGCGGTTCTCAAACAGTAAATAAACGAATAGGGCTATCCAAAAAAATTAGATAGCCCCACCTTTATCCGATCGGGAAAGCAATCACTTCACCTCCCACGTTTCACCACTCAACAAAAAGTCGCGCAAACACGAAAAACCTTTTTTCTGTTGCACCTCTTCGACCTGGCGTTTCACCTCGGCGTCGTAAACCGGCGCATCCACATCGCGGATTACACCGATAGCCAGCGGCAATTCGTGACCGTCCATCATAGCCAGAGCCTGATGCAGGAAGTTTTCGGGCGTCTTGGCATCGTGCACGAGAATATCATCCATCGTCACGCCATTCTCTCCGATTGTCACCGCTTTCAGTTTATAGCCGTCCAAAATCAATCCCCGGTTACGCTCCTTGCCGAAAATCATCTTCTCGCCGTGGCGCAGATGAACCGTGCGGTCGGCACGGAATTCCTTATCGGCAACATAGCTGTGAATGTTGTGGTTGAAGATAACGCAGTTCTGCAACAATTCCACCACCGACGTTCCCTGATGACGGGCAGCAGCCACCATCACCTCTTGCGAAGTAGCCAGTTCCACATCCAACGAACGGGCGAAGAACGTGCCGCGTGCACCGAATACCAGTTCGGCAGGGATAAACGGGTCTTCTACCGTACCGTAGGGCGACGATTTCGTTATTGCGCCGCGATCGGTCGTCGGAGAATACTGACCTTTGGTCAGACCGTAGATTTTGTTGTTGAGCAACAGCACATTCAAATTCACATTCCGGCGCACCGAATGGATAAAGTGGTTACCGCCGATAGCCAGACAGTCGCCGTCGCCGGATACCTGCCATACGGTCAGATCGGGATTCGCCACCTTCACTCCGGTAGCAATCGCTGCGGCACGCCCGTGAATCGTATGGAAACCATACGTATTCATATAGTACGGCAGACGCGAGGAACAACCGATACCCGATATCACCACCGTTTGATGCGGAGCGATGCCCAGTTCAGCCATTGCCTTTTGCAACACATTCACAATCGCATGGTCACCGCAACCGGGACACCAGCGCACATATTGGTCGCTCTTAAAATCCTTAGCTGTATATACTTGATTTTCCATCGTCTTATTCCTCCATGAGTTTAGTGAAGTGTTCTACCAATTCGCTCACCATAAACGGTTGAGCCTGCACTTTGTTGTAACGCAAGATATTGATGCCGGAAACCTTGCCTGCCAGATAGGAGGCGAACTGACCGTTGTTCAATTCGCATACCACAATCTTTTTGTAACGGCGCAGCACCTCCTCGGTATTACGCGGTAGCGGACTGATGTAATTGAAATGAGCGAACGCTACCGGTTTACCGGCTTGACACATAGCCTCTACCGCCGAATAAAGATGCCCGTACGTTCCACCCCAGCCGACAACTAACAGGTCGGACGATTCGTCGCCCAATACGGTCAGTTCGGGTATATCGAAAGCGATCCGGTCGATCTTTGCCTGACGCGCCTTCACCATTTTCTCGTGGTTGGCAGGGTCGGTCGAAATCGCACTGGTCACATAATCCTTTTCCAGTCCGCCCAAGCGGTGCATAAAGCCTTCGGTTCCCGGTTTTGCCCAATAGCGCACACCGGTCTCCTCATTGCGCATATACGGTTTCCAGCCTTCTGCCTGTTCCGGAGCCACATATTGCGGACGGATTGCCGGATACTCGTCATTATCGGGAATACGCCATGCCGACGAACCGTTACCGATAAATCCGTCGGTAAGCAGGATAACCGGGGTCATGTGTTCCAAAGCGATCTTCGCCGCATTGAACGCCATATCGAAACAGTCGGCAGGAGTAGAAGCCGCCACTACTGCCAACGGGCTTTCTCCGTTTCTACCGTACAAAGCCTGCAACAAGTCGGTCTGTTCGGTTTTCGTGGGCAACCCCGTAGAAGGTCCGCCCCGTTGTACGTCGATCACCACCAATGGCAACTCCGCCATTACCGCCAAGCCGATGCCCTCGCTTTTCAGTGCCAGACCGGGACCCGATGTCGAGGTCACTGCCAGATTTCCGGCAAACGAAGCTCCGATAGCCGTACATACACCGGCGATCTCGTCCTCCACCTGAATGGCTTTCACGCCCAAGTCTTTCCGTTTCGCTAGCTCATGCAGCACATCGGTCGCCGGCGTAATCGGGTAACTGCCTAAGAACAACGGCAGACCCGACTTCTCGGATGCGGCGATCAAGCCCCAAGCCGTAGCCGTATTGCCGTTTACATCGGTATATACACCTTTTTTCACGCTTGCCGATTCGATACGGTAGGTCGAAACGGAAGCATGTATGTTGTTGCCGTAGTTATATCCGTCGCTCATCACTTTGGCATTGGCGGCATATATTTCCGGCTTCTTGGCAAATTTATTTTTCAACAGGTGTTGCGCATGTTCGAGCGGACGATCGAACAGCCAGCAGATCAGACCGAGCGCAAACATATTTTTACAACGCAAGATCGATTTGTTGTCCAGCCCGCTGTCAGCCAACGAATCTTTTACCATTTGCGTAATCGCAACAGGCACCACTTGTTGAGTCAGTCCTAATTCCGAGAACGGATCGTCGGTTTTGAAAGCCGCCTTATCCAAATCGCTTTTTTCGAAACTGTCGGTATCGATAATGATCACACCGCCTTGTTTCACATACTTCGCGTTGGTTTTCAAAGCGGCGGGATTCATCGCCACCAACACATCGGCTTGGTCTCCGGGCGTATGTACCCCTTTCCCGATATGGACTTGGAAACCGGACACACCACCGAGCGTTCCCTGAGGAGCCCGAATCTCGGCAGGATAGTCGGGGAATGTAGAGATCTCATTCCCGATACCGGCAGAGACATTCGAAAAAATGTTTCCAGCCAACTGCATACCGTCTCCCGAGTCGCCGGAAAAACGGACTACCACTTTGTCCAGAACTTTCACCTGCGTTTTTTCTTCCATGATTTTTCTTGTTTTTAGAGTGGTTTCTCTCCTTAGTAATAGGTTTAGATTAGGTTTGATATTATACAAAGATAATGTAAGCGAAATACAAAACCAAGTTTATCGGGATGAAGTTATCCGCTTTTCTCAAAAATAGCTCAGAATTGTATTTTATTGGTTATTATTCAAAATTCAATAGCGACAATTCATATCGGCATCTTTAAAAAGAGCCACGTGCGGAAAGTGCGGATATCCCCGTCATAATCCAAGGTATAGCACAACCTATAATAGCGAACAGGAACACCCGCACACATACGCAAACATTTACAGCATCTATCTTTATTTGTCTAAAAATGGCAAGTTTATAATTCCATCCCCAATCGGAAGGAGATGCCCGTCCGTATCGCTAAAACATCGACATGAACAGATTCATGTCGAAACATGGCAATCCGGTGCGTACACTTAATGTCTTGTTTACCAATTTACCGCCATGCAGATATACCGCCTCGCCCCACCCGGCATTCCGGGAGATTTCGGATAGGATATTCATCGGCGACATCAACTCCGAGAGCATCGGCACCAATTGATTGCTCAACGCCATCGAAGCCGTACGGGCAACCGCCGAACCGACGCTCGACAGGCAATAATGCAACACTCCGTATTTTTCATATACCTTATCGCACGGGGCTTCGCTACACACCGATGTGGCAAAACATCCGCCCCGGTCCATACACAAATCGAAGAGCAATGCGCCCTTTTTCATCTTCAAGACAGCCGTTTCGTCCAATGCAAAATCGCCGAACACTTCCGTGCCGATTACGACATCTGCCGTACGCAGAGCGTTTTCCAATACGTTCCGGTGCATATTCGACGTGAACAATGCCGGCGAAACTTCTTGCTGCGCCGCTTGCAGGCGATAGAAATTATCGTCGAACACCCTGACCAATGCACCCAGCCCCAATGCCGACCGGGCTGCGGCACGCCCAGCCAATCCGGCTCCGATAATCACGACCTCCGACGATGCCACTCCGGGAACGCCGCCCATCAGGATTCCTTTTCCTCCTGTCCGGTTGCTCATCCATTCGGTGGCAACGACAACCGATGCCAAGCCATCGACAATGGAAAGCAGATCGGCGACCGGACAACGACCGGCTTCATTCCCGATATGGTCGATCGCCAATGCAGTCACTTTTTTGCTTATAAGCATTTTCAGCACCTCTACCGATTGATATTGCGGTTGAAACAGAGTCATAAGCACCGCTCCGGGACGTATCAGACCGGCTTCCCGAATATTCAGCGGAGTCAGTTTCAGAACCATATCGCAACGGTACACATCCTCCGCCGGCTGTATTTCCGCACCGGCTTCGGTATAGTGAAAGTCCGAATAGTTGATACCCTCACCGGCTCCCGGTTCCATAAAGATACGGATGCCTCGTTCCGTCAATATGGCAATGGCTTCGGGGGTGAGCGGGAAACGTTTTTCGCCGCCGCTGCACTCTTTCGGCAGCCCGATACAGAATCGTTTTCGCGCCGATTTCGTTCCCAACAATTGTTCCTGAGGAGCCAGCCCCTGATCGGGGCAACAAGAGAAGTGTTCTTTCATATCTTTCAAGGTCGTCTTACTGCCGACGAAGATAATGAAATTTTCCGAATATCAGTTATTTATCTCTATATTTATTCAGCCATAAGACCGGACATGCATCCGGAAAGAGCGGGAAGTGTCATTCTGCCGAAGCATCTTGCGCCAATAGCGATGAAAGCCGTTCGGTCGCTTTTTGCAACGCCTCGCCCCGTTCGTATTCGTCGGAGTTGAATACCGCATGCGCCCGACGATAATAGATGTCGCGGCGGGTCAGCATCTCCGCCACGAAACCCGCCAGTTCCTCTTCCGTTTTCGAGTCCACCAACGGACGTTTCGTATGGGAGCATTTCAACCGCCGGCACAAAACGGGAACCGAGGCTTCTAAATATACAGTAAGCCCTTGCGACAACATATAATCCATATTGTCGAAGAAACAGGGTGTGCCGCCTCCGGTCGAGATCAGCACCCGGTCGAATTCTCCCACCTCGTGCAACATACGTCGCTCGATTTCACGAAACCCTTCCTCGCCCCGTTCGGCAAACAGATCCGATACGGATTTCATATAACGCGACTCGATATAATGATCCAAATCGATAAAATCGTACCCCAGCCGCCGCGCCGCCCAGCGTCCCAACGTGGTCTTTCCGGCAGCCATGTATCCGATTAAAAAGAGTCGCCTCACCATTTTTCTTTTCTTTAAACCGAGCAAAGGTACGACAAAAATCCGTATTTTTGTAAGGAACAAACAAAGTCGCAGATATGAATTCAAAATATTACGTCGTTTGGGTAGGACGCGCCACCGGGATTTTCGAATCGTGGGAGGAGTGCAAAGACGCGGTCGAAAACTACAAGGGCGCAAAGTACAAAGCGTTCAGTACCCTTCAAGCCGCCACACAAGCGTTTCGCGACGACCCCGACGACCACATCATCCTACGACAGATCGGGAAATTCGCACAGCAGGAAAAACCGCAGCCGGCAGCCCATATCATCCGGGAGAGTCTCGCGGTCGATGCCGCATGCAGCGGGAATCCCGGAGACATGGAGTATCGGGGCGTATATATCGCCACCGGACAGGAAGTTTTTCGGATCGGTCCTATGAAACAGGGAACGAACAATATCGGTGAGTTCCTTGCGATCGTCCACGGACTGGCTCTGCTGAAACAAAAGAACAATCCGATGCCGATCTATTCCGACAGCCGGAATGCCATCGCTTGGGTACGGCAGAAAAAGTGCAAGACCCAATTGGAACGTACCGCCGCAAACGAACCGATATTCCAGCTGATCGCCCGGGCGGAAGCGTGGTTGCAAAACAACAGCTATACCACCCGGATCATCAAATGGGAAACCTCGGAATGGGGCGAAATTCCAGCCGACTTCGGACGGAAATAATCAAACATTCTCACATACCGAAAAGACGATGTGCCATAATGTCCAATCTGCTGCGTTGCCATCGGAATTCGGGCTAAGTCATTTACGTCAGTAAATTCCTGTCGTCCTCATCCTCGGCGCCTTGCATCTCAGACATTCTTACACACCGAAAAGAGGTTGCATCGAAATTTTCATTTCGATGCAACCTCTTTCAATATATCCGGACTGCTCCGGATTGTTTCTATTCCCTTAGTCGATCATATCGAAGCCGGTGTAGGGAACCAGCACTTTCGGGATACGGATACCTTCGGGTGTCTGGTTGTTCTCCAACAGAGCAGCCACGATGCGCGGCAAAGCCAATGCACTACCGTTCAGCGTATGGCAAAGATGCGTTTTCTTATCGGCACCACGATAGCGGCATTTCAAACGATTTGCCTGATAGCTTTCGAAGTTGGAGACAGAACTTACTTCCAACCAACGTTTCTGCGCAGCGGAATATACTTCGAAGTCGAAAGTAATCGCCGAAGTAAAGCTCATGTCACCACCGCACAGACGCAGGATATGCCACGGCAGTTCCAACCGTTCAACCAACGATTGCACATGGTTCTTCATCTCTTCCAATGCCTCGTACGAGTGATCGGGGTGTTGTATTTGTACGATCTCCACCTTATCGAACTGATGCAGACGGTTCAAGCCGCGCACGTCTTTTCCGTACGAACCAGCCTCACGACGGAAGCAAGCAGAGTAAGCGGTATTCTTCACCGGCAGATCCGATTCGTTGAAAATAACATCGCGATACAGGTTCGTTACAGGCACCTCTGCCGTCGGTATCAAATACAGATCGTCTTCGTTGCAGTGATACATCTGACCCTCTTTGTCGGGCAATTGTCCCGTTCCGTAGCCCGAAGCGGCATTCACCACATACGGCGGCTGTATTTCCAGATAACCGGCTTCGCGGGCGGCATCGAGGAAAAACGAAATCAACGCCCGTTGCAAACGGGCACCCTTGCCTTTATATACGGGGAATCCGGCACCGGTGATCTTCACACCCAACTCGAAGTCGATCAAGTCGTATTTCTTCGCCAGTTCCCAGTGCGGCAGTGCATCGGCAGGCAGATCGGGCATCACGCCGCCCGTCTTTTCCACTATGTTATCTTCGGCAGTACGTCCTTCGGGCACCGCATCGCACGGCAGGTTAGGAATCGAAAGCAATATGTTGGTGATCTCTTTTTCCGATTCGGTCATGCGTTCTTCGATCGAAACGTTCCCGCTTTTCAGTTCGGCGACCTTTGCTTTGACGGCTTCTGCTTCCGAAGCATTTCCTGCTTTCATCAGCTGTCCGACCTGTGCCGACAACGTTTTTACCTCTGCCAGACGTCCGTCCAATTCGGCTTGGGCAGCCCGGCGGGTCTTATCCAATTCGATAATCCGATCGATCATTTCTTTCCCGTCGAAATGTTTGATCGCCAACCGGCGTACCACCTCTTCGGGATTTTCTTTGATTACATTCAGCGTAAGCATAATACTATTCTATTAATATCCTATTGTTTTCTACATTAGCCCAACAACTCTTTTACTTTGGCAGAGATAGCCCTGCCGTCAGCCAATCCGGCAAGACGTTTGGATGCCACACCCATTACCTTGCCCATCTCTTTTGCCGACGTCGCGCCCACCTCGGCGATAATCGCTTTCAGGGCTTCGGTCAGTTCAGCCTCATCCATTTGTTTGGGGAGGTAGGTTTCGATCACGGCAGCCTCTGCCAATTCGGGTTCCGCCAGATCGGGACGGTTTTGTTCGGTATATATCTGCGCACTTTCCTTGCGTTGTTTTACCATCTTCACCAGAATCTTCATCGCCGTATCATCCGACAGTTCCCCGTCGGCACCTTTGGCTGTCTTTGCTTCCAAAAACTCTTTTTTGATTCCCCGCAAGGCTTCCAGTCTCACTTTATCTTTCGCCAGCATCGCACTTTTAATATCGTTGCTGACCTGATCAAATAAACTCATATCTTTTAGATTTTAAAATTGTTTCAAAAAAAATATTTCAACGCCATTCCTCTACAAAGGCTGGGATTCGCTTTCCGGTTCGGGATGCGACATTTTGTCCTCCCGCAAATAGGGCGGATAGTTCTCCATCATCTCCGCGAGGGCATCGTCGCAAATCGTATCGGGAGTAAGCACGATATAACGTTTACGGGCTTTCATCAGTTCCCGGTCGGCACGGATCTCGGTGCTATATTCCGCATCGGAAGCACCGGTGCTGAAACCGGTTGCCAAGAATGTGATCTTCACCCGGTCGCCCAACGACTCGTCGTACGCCGCCCCCCAGATCACATCGGAAGCATGCGGGAAGTTCAACATATAATCGTTGATTTCGCCCATTTCCTCCATACGCACAGGGTTCTCGCTCTTAGGCGAGAAGTGCAGATAAATCAATACCCGCTTCGCCTCGAAAGCATTGTTGTTTCGCAGCAACGGCGAATTCAGCGCATCGTGGATCGCTTCCGTCACACGACCCTTTGCGTTATTCGCCGGATCGCCCGTACCGTATCCCGTACTGATAACAGCCGCTCCGCCGTCTTTCAACGTACGTTTTACATCAGCGAAGTCGAGGTTGATATGCCCGTGTACCGATATGATCTCGGCAATGCTTTGCGCCGCTATCGACAGGATGTCGTCGGCTTTGGCAAAAGCATTCATTATATTCAGGTCGGGATAAATTTCCCGGAGACGTTCATTGTTGATAATCAACAGGGCATCGACATATTTGCGCATCTCCTCCGCACCTTGCAATGCCTTCTTGATCTTGCCTTCGCCTTCGAACAGGAACGGTATCGTCACAATACCCACCGTCAGTATGTTCTGTTCTTTGGCTACCCGCGCTACGACCGGAGCCGCACCGGTGCCGGTGCCCCCCCCCATACCAGCCGTAATAAACGCCATCTGCGTACCGTCTTGAAAGAGAGCGGCAATATCGTCCCAACTCTCTTCTGCGGCAGCTTTCGCTTCTGCGGGATTATTTCCCGCACCCAAACCGCTGGTTATCTTGGGACCCAGTTGCAGTTTCACCGGGACACAGGAGGAGCGCAAATCCTGATCGTCGGTATTACAAACGACAAAGTTCACATTCTTTATACCCTGCCGGTACATGTGGTCTACCGCATTGCCGCCGCCACCGCCGACACCTACCACCTTGATAATGGAGCGTTCGGTAACCGGACAATCAAATTCGGGCAACCACTCTTCGTTATATGACACATTCGATCCCATACTTCTATACTTTAAGCCATTCGCTTTTACTCATCATCCTCTCCGAAAATATTTTCGATCCGACCGAAAAATTTCCCGATCTTGCCATTCAGCGTCGTTCCTTTTTTCTTCTCCTCCTCGGGTTCTTTTTTCTCCTCCGGCTTTTTCTCCGGTTCTACCGGCGCAATGCAGCAATTGTAAATGCCGCACGACAGCAAGCCGACCACCTGAGGATAGTTGGCTGAACGGTCTTTCTCCGCCTCGGAGTAGAGAATCTTTTTGTTCAACACTCCTTTCTTCACCGCCATACCGGTGCGTTCGCCCAACAGTTCCACCAGATTCCGCGTCTGCGCACCCGCACCTACGACAATGATACCGGCAGCCAAATCCTCCGGCGAACAGGATGCATAATTCATCTGCGCCGCAATATTTTCCACCAGTTCTTCGCAACGGGTCGCTGTCACCATCAGGAATTTCTGCGGATCGATATTCCCGCCGATATGCACATTCGACTTTTCGTTCGGATCGTATTTCGCCGAGCCGAAACTTTTCTTATACGAATCGGCATCGTAATCGGATATGCCTAATGTAGTAATGTCGCGGGTAATCGTGTTTCCGCCGATCGGCAACGTATAATACTGGCGCAACTTGCCTTGACGGTATATCGACACCATCGTGGTGTCGGCACCGAAATCGACAAGCATACAACCTGCATTCCGGTCTTCTTCCGACAAGACGACATCAGCCAAAGTCAATGCCGTAAACTTATATCCGACGACTTCCGACTTTTTCAGCCGACGTTCGAAGCAATGCTCTATATCGGCTTTAAGTTCATGCCGCGCCAAAATCAGATTCATTTCCATTTTCAACCGCGCACCTCGTTTCCCGACCGGCTCATCGACCGGTTCGTTGTCGATAAAATAGCGCGTAGGGATTACATCCAGCAGATCGGTTTCGTCGGATTGCGGCAGGCTCCAACCTCGCGAGATCATCTCCTCGACCATCTCTTTCGAAATCTCCCAGTCCTCCTGCAAGATCATATCGGTGACGAACGGACGCGACATCAACGTGTAACCGGCAACTCCGACATAGACACCGGAAATTTTCACCGGGGCGATCCGGTTTTCGAGTTTGCTGATGATGCGGGTAACAACCCGTATCGTTTCATCTCCACCCTTCAACCAACCGCGCCGAATCACACCGTCTTTCAGGCTCTCCGATTCGATAGCCAATACGGTCAGTTCGCCCTGTTCGGTCTTGAAACCCACGGCACCGACGATTCGGGAACTCCCCAATTCGATCGCCGCCACATAAATTCCTTTTCTATTTTCCGTCTCCATTCGTCTCTAATTTTATCTTCTTCCCCGACGGGTACATACTACCTGGTTGTCGTTTTTCAACGAAATTTTCGAATAAGCGTTCCAGCCTACCTGCGGCAACACTTTTTCATAAAAACATTTCAGATGTGCCAGTTTCCGTTCATAATCGTCGAACGCACCCAACTGCACCACATGATCGCCCACACGGGGGATCAGATTCACTTCTCGCGCCGATACGATATGTATCTGTTCTATCTGGGCATTCCAAAACGGATGATGATAGACATAATCGGCAAAAGCCAGCATGCCGTCCTCATCGGTCACACTCTCCATATTGCCCGATATGAGCGGCACATTCACCGGTATTTTCGATACGACCGTGATCTGTTTGCCTTCCCGGTCCATATAGTACGACTCACCGCCGTCGGCAAATACCCGAAGAATGGGATGACGCTGGGTCACCTCCACGACAATGCTGCCATTGTTCGACCGATAGCAAACCGCCTCGTCGATAATGTCGTTCGACAACAGCGACTGTTCGATCTGCTCGGTATCTACGTCACGCAACAACTCATCGACAGGAAACAGTTCCGCTTTCCGAAGCTGCCGTTCGATATTCGCCGCATCGATAAACCGACGTTCCAAACTGTCTTTCACAACGATATGCACCCCGTGAATCGGTTCTTTCGATGCCCGGTTCATACACAGGAAAAGAGAAACCGTCAGATATCCCAACAGCAGACATAAGGCTATGATCTTAAACAGTCTCTTCATTTTTTGGTCCATTCATCGCGAATCTGAGGCAACAAGCGGTCTATATCGCCTGCCCCCAATGTCAATAAAACGTCAAAGTTACATCCTTTTATCCGTTCCAACAACATTTCTCTCGGACAAAGTTCTTTATCTCTGCATGTTATCCGGTCGAAAATAATCTGCGAAGTCACACCCGGTATGGGAAGCTCCCGTGCCGGATAAATATCGAGCAGGGTCACTTCGTCTGCCAGCGACAAAGCCTCGGCAAACTGCGGTGCGAAATCGCGGGTACGGGTGTACAGATGCGGCTGAAATATGACACTCAACCGGCGACCGGGATACAATGCCCGTACCGACCGGATACTGGCTTTCAACTCGTCGGGATGATGGGCGTAATCGTCGATCATCACCCGTTCCGGTGTTTTCAGCCAGAAATCGAACCGGCGTTTGGCTCCGGCAAACGTCGCCATCGCCCGCCGCATCGCATCTGCCGGCACCCGGCAAAGCCAAGCCACCGCCATAGCCGCTACGGCATTCTCGATATTGATCTCCACCGGTACTCCCAGTTCCACATCGGCAACCGGTTCGCCGGGTGTAATCAAATCGAATACGATACGGCCATCGCCGATACGTATGTTCTCGGCATGGAAATCACCGCCGTCACGCGCCGAATAGGTATAACAGGTCACACCCTCCTGCACCCGCGGGACTAATTTGATACCTTGTCGCACGATCAACGTGCCGCCCGGCTGTACTAACGAGGTGAAGTGCGCAAAACTTTCCAAATAGGCTTCTTCCGTACCGTATATATCCAGATGGTCGGGATCGGTTGCGGTCACCACCGCTATATAGGGATGCAGCCAATGGAACGAGCGGTCGTATTCGTCTGCCTCGATCACCGTATAAGGACTGTCTGCCGAAAGGATCAGATTACTGTCGTAGTTTTTCAGTATTCCACCCAAGAACGCATTACATCCGATCTCCGACTGCGCCAGAATATGCGCGCACATGCTCGATGTCGTCGTTTTCCCGTGCGTTCCCGAGAAACAAAGCCCGCGGCTGTTCCGGGTAATCAACCCCAGAAGTTGCGCCCGTTTCATTACCCGGAATCCATTCTCACGGAAATAGGCAAGCCCCTTGTGTTCCGCCGGAATGGCAGGGGTATATACCACCAGCGTCGTAGCGGCATCGCGGCAATATGCAGGAATCGATGTCACATCGTCGGTAAAAGAGAGCTCCGCCCCCTCCTGTTCCAATTGGGCGGTTAAAGCCGACGGCGTACGGTCGTAACCGGCTACCCGATAGCCTTTCGCCAAGAAGTAACGCACCAACGCGCTCATGCCGATTCCGCCGGCACCTACAAAATATATCGATCGATAGGTTTCCATTCTTTATCTTTTTTTATCCACCAGTTCGATCAACAGGTCGGCAATCCGTGCCGCAGAATCGAACTGAGCCAATTTGCCGATCTCTTCGCTCATTCCGTTCAGACGGGCGGGATCGGATACAATCTCCAACGCACAGGGTATCAAGGTCGCAACCGCTTCGGCATCGCGAATCAATACCGCCGCCCCCCGTGACGAAAGCGCTTCGGCATTCTTGGTCTGATGGTCTTCCGCCACATTGGGCGATGGCACCAGAATCACCGGTTTCCGCAACAGACAAAGCTCCGATATGGAACTTGCCCCCGCCCGCGAAATCACCAGATCGGCAGCTTTATACGCCATATCCATCCGGGCAATAAACGGCATCTGTTTCACCGGGCAACCGGCATCGTCGGGCACAAGCTCTTTCGCCCGGCTATCGTACGCCTTTCCGGTCTGCCAGATCAACTGCACATCACCGTTCAACAGATCGGGCAGGAACGCCGCCACACTTTGATTTATGGTACGCGCACCCAGACTGCCGCCGACTACCAGTATCGTCTTTTTCGACGAAGACAACCCGAACGAAGCCAACGCCTCCTCGCGTGTAATCCGGTCGTTGCACAAATCCTGCCGCACCGGATTTCCGGTCAGTACGATGCGCTCTTTCGGGAAAAACCGTTCCATATTCTCATACGCCACACAGATGCGGCTGGCTCGTGATGCCAACAGTTTGTTCGTAACACCGGCATACGAGTTTTGTTCCTGAATCAATGTCGGGACACTCAGCCGGGACGCAGCCCACAAGGTAGGACCGCTGGCGTAACCGCCTACTCCTACCGCCACATCGGGACGAAACGATTTCACGATACGCCGTGCCATCCGGATACTTTTCATCAGACGGAACAATACTTTGATATTGTTCAGCAAGTGGCGCCGGTCGAAACCGCTCACCGGCAAACCGACAATACGATAGCCTGCTGCCGGAACTTTTTCCATCTCCATCCGGTTATCCGCCCCGACAAAAAGGATTTCGGCATCGGGACATTTCTCTTTCACCGCATTCGCAATCGATATGGCGGGGAAGATATGCCCTCCCGTACCGCCTCCGCTAATCAATACTTTCATACCGTTATTTTATTCCGGTCGGATTCGAAGCCTGCAAATCTTCGGGCAGTCCCGATTCCGACACTCCTTTTATTTGATCGTTACTTTCTTTGGTGGCATTCCGGCTCACGCTCAACATGATCCCCAATGCTATACATGTTATACAAATCGACATACCCCCCTTGCTGATAAGCGGCAACGGCTGTCCCGAAACCGGCACCAGACCGACGGCAATAGCCATATTCGCCAACGCTTGGAGCGTTATCATCAGCGCAAGCCCCACGATAAGCAACGCCGGATATGCCTTCTTGCATTTATAAGCAATCATCCCCGCCCGTATCAACAGGAAGAGATAAGTAGCCAACAGAATAATGCCGCCCAGCAAACCGAACTCCTCGATAATAATCGCATAGATAAAATCGGAGAACGCCAAAGGCAAACGCGACACTTCCCGGCTGTTTCCGGGCATAACCCCGAAGAAGCCACCGTGAGCTACTGCCATAGCTGCATAATGCGATTGCCGGTTCCGGTCGTTGATCTGTTTCTCGTATTCCGGCGTACCGTCACCGAAGAACTCCTTCATACGGGTACTCCACGTCACGGAACGTAGTCCGGTGCCCGACTTGTCTCCCTCTGTCAGCACCTGTTCCTCGGCAATGCTATCGTGTACCAGCTCATTCACCCCGTAGGCGGCTACCGCCAACACGAGATAAACGCCGATCACCAAAAACCATTTTTTGAACTGTACGCCACCCACCAACATCATGCTCAGGCTGATAGCCATCATCAACAAGGTGTTGGTAAGCCCCTGCGGCAACAATAGGGCGCAGAAAAGCAATACCACTCCGGCACACCACTTCACACCGTCGTTGCTCACGCCTTTTTTCTCCTGCGTCATCGCAAGGACCAAAGCCAGAAACAACACCAACGACAATTTGGCAAAATCGACCGTCTGCACTAAATGCCCCAATATCCGCACACTCCGTTTGGCTCCATTCACTACGGCTCCACCCAAAAGCGTCCAGACCAGCAACACTAACGAACCGACCACCGCCATAACCGTCAGCAGCCTCAGATGCTTATAATGTATGCGTTCGAAAAGCAATATCAGCACCAACCCGATGCCCAAATGGGTGACATGCCCCAAAATCGGTTCGTAGATACGTCCTCCCGATATCTCGCGGCTCGACGCGCTGAATACCTCCACAATCGAGACCATAAACAGGACAATGATAATCCCCCAGATAGCCCGATCGCTTTTTTTATCGCTTTTTCCAAACAACTCCTTCACCATAACTATAACGCTTTCACACAATCTTTGAACTGACAGCCCCGGTCTTCATAACTTTTGAACAGATCGAAGCTGGCGCAACATGGCGACAACAATACCGTCTCGCCCGGTTTAGCTGCCGCAAAGGCTTTGTCTACGGCTTCTTTCATCGAACCGGCATCGCAGATGCTGGCGACCTTGTCATCGAAGAAAGCGTGCAGTTTGGTATTGTCTACACCCATACAAACGATCGCCGACACTTTATCTTTCACCAATTGCTCGATTTCGGAATAGTCATTCCCTTTGTCCTTACCGCCCAAAATCAGCACGACCTTCGTTTTCATGCTTTCGAGCGCATACCAACAGGAATTGACATTGGTTGCCTTCGAGTCGTTGATGAACTGTACGCCCCGTACGGTTGCCACCGGTTCGAGCCGATGCTCCACCGATTCGAAATTACTCAATGCCTTGCGGATATCTTCTTTGCGAATATCGAGCAGGCGGGCAGAAATACCTGCCGCCATCGAATTGTACAGATTGTGACGGCCATGCAACGACAAATCATCTTCGTTCATGGTAAACACGCCGTCGGGTGTTTCGATAATCAGTTCATGATTGTCGGTATAAGCCTTCGCTCCCTCCTCATGCTCCTCCGAGAACGGATAGCATTGCGATTGCAAGTGCATCTCGCCCAGCTTCCGGGCAATCACCGGGTCGTCGTTCCAATAGATAAAGGCATCCGTCCCGGTCTGGTTCTGCGTAATGCGGAATTTCGCATCCACGTAATTCTCCATCTTATAATCGTAACGGTCGAGATGATCGGGCGTGATATTCAGAAGCACAGCGATATTGGCTTTGAAATCGTACATATTATCCAATTGGAAACTGCTGAGTTCGATCACATAATAATCGAAATTCTCGGTAGCCACCTGCAACGCCAGACTCTTTCCGACATTGCCTGCCAGCCCGACATTCAGTCCGGCATCCTTCAAGATATGGTAAGTCAGCAAAGTAGTGGTCGTCTTGCCGTTGCTACCCGTGATACAGATCATTTTCGCCTGCGTATAGCGACCGGCAAATTCGATTTCCGAAATAATAGGTATCGCCTTACGCTTCAACGCCTGTATAATCGGAGCTTTATCGGGAATGCCGGGACTCTTCACCACTTCATCGGCATTCAATATCAACGCCTCGGTATGCGCCCCTTCTTCCCATGCTATTTCGTAACGGTTCAGCAATTCCTTGTATTTGTCGCCGATTTTCGACATATCCGACACGAATACATCGAACCCTTTTACCTTCGCCAATACAGCGGCTCCGGCTCCGCTCTCACCGGCACCCAGAACAACTATTCTTTTCTGTTCCATTTTTTCGTTCATTTTCATGCTCCTTTTCTCGCCTCGGCATAACTTGAACAAGTCCGGTTCTGCACGCGGCTTATCGAAAACATTTTTATTATCGTATTTTCAGTGTAAGAATCGCCACTGCCGCCAGTACGATTCCGATAATCCAAAACCGCACTACGATTTTCGATTCGGGAATCGCCTGCAACGGTTTTTGTATGATCGCTTGTATGCCGGCATTGCCGGGTTTCTGGAAGTGATGGTGCAACGGGGTCATCTTAAAGATCCGCCGCCCCTCGCCATACCGTTTTTTCGTAAATTTAAAATATGCCACCTGCATCATGACCGACAAATCTTCGATAAAGAAGACCGCGCACAATACCGGAATCAACAGTTCTTTATGGATAATGATGGCAAACACGGCGATAATACCGCCCAATGTCAGACTGCCCGTATCGCCCATAAAGACCTGAGCGGGGAAAGCGTTGTACCACAGGAAGCCGATAGTCGCTCCGATAAACGCACTGATGAAGACCACCAGTTCCTCACTGCCGGGAATATACATGATGTTGAGATAGGACGAATAGGCTATATGCCCCGACAAGTATGCCAATATACCCAACGCCACACCGATAATCGCAGAAGAGCCGGTTGCCAGCCCGTCCAAACCATCGGTCAGGTTCGCACCATTCGACACCGCCGTCACCACAAAGATCGTGACAAGGATAAAAAGAATCCAACCGGCAGTCTGCGCATGCTCGCCCATAAAACCGGTGAGGTCGGCATAGTCGAGGTTGTTGTCTTTCATGAACGGGATGGTGGTCTGCGTAGATTTGATATCGTTGCGATACTGCACCTCTTCTATTCCGTCCTCACCGACAACAGTCACATTTTCGCGGATCACGGCATCGGGGCTCAAATAGAGCGTAAGTCCGACGATCAATCCCAATCCGACCTGACCGACAATTTTGAATCTGCCGTGCAGCCCGTCTTTGTTTTTCCGGTAAATTTTCAGATAGTCGTCCAAAAAGCCGATACAACCCATCCATACGGTCGTAACCAGCATCAGTATCATATATATATTGGTAAGCCGTCCGACCAGCAGGCAAGGGATCAGAATGGAAATGATAATGATGATACCTCCCATAGTCGGTGTCCCTTTCTTACTCATCTGACCTTCCAAACCGAGGTCGCGTACTATTTCTCCGATTTGCCTCATCTGCAACCGGTCGATAATCCGCCTGCCGATAATCGTAGCGATAAAAAGCGACAGAATCAACGCCGTTACCGAACGGAACGAGATATAACCGAACAAACGGGCTCCGGGGAAATCGAGTGTCTCCAAATATTCAAACAATGCACACAACATAAACTAATCGGTTTTTAGCGTTCTTCTGCAAAAAGTTTCTCCACCTCTTCCTTATCGTCGAAATGGTGTTTGACTCCTTGTATTTCCTGATAATCCTCATGCCCCTTGCCGGCAATCAATATGACATCGCCCGGTACGGCAAACTGCGTAGCGGTGCGTATCGCTTCGCGACGATCGACGATCGCCAACGTACGCCGGCGCTGTCCGGCATCCAATCCTGCCAGCATGTCGTTCAATATTTCATTCGGATCTTCGAACCGCGGATTGTCTGAGGTCAAAATCACCCGGTCGCTCAATTCCACCGCCTCGCGTGCCATAATCGGACGTTTGCCCTTATCCCGGTTTCCACCGGCTCCGACAACGGTCAGTATACTGCCTTTGCCGCCGAGCACCTCCCGAATCGAGGTCAATACATTGACCAAAGCATCGGGCGTGTGGGCATAGTCCACGACAACGGTATATCCGGCAGGCGAATGCAGCGTCTGGAAGCGTCCGGCAACCGGCACCAACAGGCTCATCTTGCACAGCACCTCCTCGGGAGCACGCCCCAACAGGCAAGCCGCCCCGTAAACCGCCAACAGATTATAGGCATTGAATTTCCCGGTAAACAGCACTTCCACCTGTTTGCCGTTTATTTCGAGCGATGTGCCGTCTATGCGGCTTTCAACGATCCGTGCCCGGAAATCGGCCATAGTGCGCAACGAATAAGTATGCTTTTCGGCTTTCGTATTCTGCAACATCACCATACCCGATTTATCATCTATATTGGTCAGGGCAAAGGCATGTTCGGGCAAAGCGTCGAAAAACATTTTCTTGGCTTTCAGATATGCGTCTACGGTCTTGTGATAGTCCAAATGGTCGCGGGTAAGGTTCGAGAAAATAGCTCCGTCGAAATCCAGCCCGGCGATACGGTGCTGATGCGCCGAATGGGAACTGACCTCCATAAAGGCGTACGTACAACCGGCATCGACCATTTCCCGCAACAGGGCTTGCAGATGCAACGGGTCGGGAGTCGTATGGGTTGCCGGAACGGCTTTCGTATCGACATAGTTGCACACGGTAGACAGCAAGCCGACCTTTTCGCCGAACAGACGGAACAACTCATAAAGCAATGTAGCCGTAGTCGTTTTCCCGTTCGTCCCGGTCACGCCGACCAAAGTCAGTTCGCGCGACGGGTTTCCATACCATGCAGCCGCCAACAACGAAAATGCGATCGCACTGTTCTCTACCTGTATATAAGCCACCTCCGGATTCAACTCGGAAGGGATCTCTTCACACACAATCACGGTCGCACCCTGCTCTATGGCTTTCCCGATAAAGGTATGACCGTCTACCGTTACGCCCCGTACGGCAACGAACAGATAGCCCGGCTTCACATTCCGCGAGTCGGATTCGATTCCCGAAACCGATTCGACGGTCGCACCGCAACGTGCCGACGGAGTGATCTCCGATAAAAGAATATCTATATTTTTCATATTTATATTTACAATCAATTCAATCTTAATACGACTGCCTGTCCCGAACGGATCCGGGTTCCGGGAGCCAGACTTTGCGAAACCACTTTTCCCGCGCCCTGCAAGGTGACCCGCACGCCGCAACGCTCCATCAGATACACCGCATCGCGAGCGCCCATCCCCACTACGTTGGGAATCAACGATTGCGGCTGCTCCAAATCGACTTGTCGTCCGATTTCCGCCGTCGCCCGCCCGATATTCAGCTGCGAGCATACCGTCTGGGAGGCATCGTTCGATCCGGCTTTGATCTTAGGTGCATGCGGGCGCTGGGTATCGACCGGTATCTTCGCTTCAAGCCCCAGCATATCGAGCGCATACATCTCTTCGGCAATACGCTTCACCACGCCGCCCGACAAGCGTCCGGCAGAAGGCATATAAGGCGTATTCGGATTGGAGATAAGCACAATGCAGGAATATTTAGGCTGTTCATACGGGAAGAAGCCGCAGAACGAAATCCGATAATTGCGCGTATATCCCTCGCCCGCCACATGCTGACGCAGCGTTCCGGTCTTTCCGGCAATCTTCACTTTGTCCGAACGCAACGATTTGCCTGTACCCTCATCGCTGTACACGACATCGTAAAGCATTTTCTGCAATGCCTTCGCCGTAGACGGCTTGCACATTTGCTCCCGCATATACGTCAGTCCGAAAACAGAGTCGGTACGTCCCTCCCGAATCAGTTCCGTAACCAAACGGGGGCGCACGAACTTGCCGTTGTTGGCAATCGCATTGTAAAATGCCAGCGTATAGATGGGCGGAATAGACGTCGAATAACCGTATGCCATACGCGACAAGGCTACACGAGCTTCCGACTTCTTCTTGGGCATCGGGTATTTGGGGATTGTCGCCCCCGGTATATGCAGATTCATCGGCTCCATGAAACCGATTTCTTTCACACGCTGTACGAACTTATCGGGATCTTCGCCATATCCTTTCAACGCAATTTTTGCCAATCCGATATTGGAAGAGTTCGGGATCGTCTGGGCTGCCGTCATCGAAACCGCCTTGTGTTCGTCGGTAATGGGTCTCCCTTTGGGGAAATTGAAACGTCCGTTTTCGGTATCGATCAGGGTTGAAGGCGTTACAACGCCGTCCTCCAATGCAATCATCATCGTCAAAGTCTTGATTACCGATCCGGGCTCATAGCCTTGTACGGCGCAATTCACCAGTTCCTGATAGTCGCCGTTGGCAGTACGCACCAGATTGGACATAGACCGGATTTCGCCGGTCGCCACTTCCATGACGATCGCCACTCCGAATTCCGCCTCGTACGATGATACCATGTCGAACAGAGCCTGTTCGGTAATGTCCTGCACCGAAATATCGATCGAGGTCTTTACATCCATCCCGGGAACAGGCGGCACATCGACCCAATCGCCCATACCTTTTGTCAGTTGCACTTTACGGGCAACTCCGGGCACTCCGTAAAGCAACGTATCCAATGCCTTTTCCAAACCGCTGCTGCCGCGAAGGTCTTTCTTGTCCAAGCCTCCGATCATACGCGATGCCATCGTGCCGTAAGGTTTTACCCGCAGCCCGACCAATTCCCGGTCGTCGGCATAGAATCCGTTTTTATATCGTTCCAGTTTCAGGAACGGGAAAGTTTTCATCTGACGGAATTCGCCCATCGTAGCCTCCCGGCGGAATACATAGTTCTTTCCTCTCTTGCTGGCTGCCAACAATTCTTCCTTGTACTTTGCAGCCGGCTTATCTTGGAAATAGGTTTCCATCTGATAGCAAAGCGAATCCAGATTTTTCATAAACTCCTTACGATAGAAATTCGGCATGGAAAAATCGATATAGAGTTTATATTTCTTGACACTGGCGGCAAGCATCTCGCCGTTCCGTGCCAGAATATTTCCGCGGGGCGGAGTAATGACGGTAGTCAGGGTATCGATCTGCTCGGCATTGGCATTCCAATGGCGGGCATCAATCAAAGCTGTTCTCGATGCCTTGCCGATGATGCAGACCGACACAAAGACAACCAGCCCCATGATCAGCAAGTACCGGACAAAGATGTGTTTATTGTTCTGCTCCATCACATTCGATTTTTATCGGAGGCACTGTCGGCATGACCAAACCCAATTGGTTCTCCTCCACTAATTTTTTCATCCGCGACGGACGGATCATATTCATGTATTGGGCTGACAGGTTGATGTGCTCAGCCCGTACGACTTCCAGATCGTCCTTCAAGCGTCCCACCTCTTCCTGGCTCGACTGGCAACCGTACCGGTTGGCAATGGCTCCGATCAGCAAAAGGAATACCAACAGAATCTCGCCGGAATATTTCAAAAGGACATCGCTCGAAAACAACTGTCCCCGAATAATCCGCTTGAACATTTTCGATACGCTTTCTTTCGTCCCCTTTTCTTGTTTTGCCCCCATGATGCGGTTATTGTTCGTCCGTCACGATCCGTTCGGCAATCCGCAATTTCGCACTCCGCGACCGCGGATTGCGCTCCACCTCTTCCTCCGACGGAACGATCACTTTGTTATTTACCAACCGGAACGGAGTATTTACCCGTCCGAAGAAATCTTTTTCGGCACGCCCCTCTACATTTCCGGTTTTCAAAAAATTCTTCACGATCCGGTCTTCCAGCGAATGGTAAGTCAGCACAACCAACCGCCCGCCCGGAGCCAGCAACGACACCGCTTGGTTCAACATCCGCCGCAGGCTTTCCATTTCGCCGTTCACCTCGATACGCAAAGCCTGGAACAATTGCGCCAACTCTTTCTTCTCCTGTTTCCGGTTAATCAGCGGCCGTACGACATTCAGCAAAGCTTCGATCGTACGGATAGGCGATACCGCCCGCGCAGCGACAATCGCAGAAGCTATGCGACGCGCACTTTTCAATTCGCCATACAGGAAAAACAGGTCTGCCAACTGCTCCTCGGTATAGTCCGATACGATTTCGGCAGCCGTAATTCCGGCACGTTTATTCATCCGCATATCCAACGGACCGTCGGAACGGAATGAAAAACCACGTTCCGATTCATCGAAATGATGAAACGATACGCCCAAATCAGCCAAAATACCATCGACCTGCTCGACATCGTAATATTTCATGAAATTTTTCAAGAATTTGAAATTACTCCGCACAAACGTAAAACGAGAATCCGCCAAAATATTACGCTCGGCATCCTCATCCTGATCGAACGAATAGAGATGCCCCCGCTCCGACAAGCGGGAAAGTATTTCGCGCGAATGCCCGCCGCCCCCGAAGGTGACATCGACATACGTCCCTTCCGGTTTTATCGCCAAACCGTCCATGCACTCTTGGAGCAATGCAGGTATATGGTACACAACATCTTGCATTTCAACAATATTTCTTTTCCTGAAAAAAAATTTCTCGTAAAGATAGAAAAAATATAACACATCGCATGCCGGCTTTTTCCTTTTTTATCAACAGGGCATGAAATTTATTTCCCGATATATTCCTCCGTCGGACGAACCGTAAAAGCCCCGGTTATAGGTATTGATTTTATTCAACAACCGATACACTAAATGTCGCTTGGATTTTACTATATCAGAACAAAAATCCCGAAAAAGGCAAAAAAATCAAGCTCTTATCCCTTTAAAGGAAAAAATAAACTATTTTTGCGGCAATTTTACCATATACAATGAGCGAACCTTTACAAATTAATATTGAAAATGTTGTCCGGAATAAAGCGCCGCGACATGCAAAGAAAATTCCGCAATGGGTTTTTCGCCGCTTGGAGAAAATCATCTGCCAAAAGGAGATGAATCAGGTATTGGTAAATATTCACGGAAATGAAGGGGTAGATTTCGCTGATGCCCTGCTCAAAGATCTGAACGTAACCCTTCGCATCGAAGGGGCTGAAAATCTGCCGGAAACGGGCAGGTACACATTTGCCTCGAACCATCCGCTGGGCGGCTTCGACGGTATCAGCCTGATTTCTGCTCTGGGGAAAAAATACCACGGCAAGCTGAAAGTTCTGGTAAACGACATTCTGATGTACCTCAAACCGTTGGCACCCGTGTTCCTGCCGATCAACAAATACGGTGCGCAAGCCAAAGAATCGACACAAAGCATTCAAGAGGCTTACGACTCCGACGACCAGATTCTGGTATTCCCTGCCGGACTTGTATCCCGGTTGCAAAAGGGAGGCATCAAAGATCTCGAATGGAAAAAAGCGTTCATTGCCAAAGCCATTCAGTCCCAGCGCGACATCATTCCGATCTATTTCGAAGGTCTGAATTCTCCGTTTTTCTACCGGTTTGCCAAATTCAGAAAGGCGATCGGATTGAAATTCAACATAGAAATCATCTTCTTGCCGAGCGAGCTGATGAAAAGTCGAAACAAAACATTTACCATACACATCGGGAAACCGATCCCTTGGCAAACATTCGACAAATCGAAAAGCCTGAACGAGTGGGCTGCATTTGTCAAGAACCAAGTTTATCACATAAAAGCTTAAAAACGAGAGCAACATGGAAGAAATTATAGCTCCGATCGACAAAGAACTTATCAAAGCGGAACTCACCCAAGATCGCTTCCTGCGCGATACGCGAAAGGGTGGCAACCGTATATATATCGTCAATTATAAAAACGCGCCGAACACGATGCGCGAAATCGGGCGGTTACGCGAAATAGCTTTCCGTTCGGCTGGCGGAGGTACGGGACTTTCGGTCGATATCGACGAATTCGACACCATGGAACCGCCTTGCCAGCAACTGATCGTATGGAATCCCGATGCGGAAGAAATACTCGGCGGATACCGCTTCATTCTCGGTGAAGATGTCCGATTCAATGCCGACGGTTCTCCCCGTATCGCTACGACCCATCTGTTCAAATTCTCAGACACATTCCTGAAAGACTACATGCCCTATACATTGGAGTTGGGCAGATCGTTCGTAACACTGGAATACCAGTCGTCCAAAGCCGGAGCCAAAGGGCTTTTCGCACTCGACAACCTGTGGGACGGGTTGGGCGCACTTACGGTAGACTATCCGCAGATAAAATATTTCTTCGGGAAAGTAACCATGTATCCGTCCTACTCGGTGGAAGGCAGAAACATGATCCTTTACTTCCTGAACAAACATTTTCCCGACCACGACAACCTCGTCACTCCGCACCACCCGCTGGTAACGCATACCGATGTCGAAAAGCTAAGCAAGCTGTTCATCTACGACGATTTCAAATCGGACTACAAGATCCTGAACCAAGAGGTTCGCGCATTGGGCTATAACATTCCCCCGTTGGTAAATGCCTACATGGGCTTGTCGCCCACCATGCGGATGTTCGGAACCGCCATCAACGACGATTTCGGCGACGTGGAAGAAAGCGGCATACTGATCGCCATACAAGAAATACTGGACGAGAAACGACGCCGCCACATCGACTCTTACGAAAAATTCATGAAATACGTAGAAGACGCCAACGCGGAAAATCTATAAACAGCCCTTCGCAAAACAGGGACTATATCCAAGAACTACGAACAGCCTCTCAAAAGTTAAGCATACAACTTTTGAGAGGCTGTTGAGTTATACCCGATACGGAAATAAAACTGATAGCAGACATCCCCGGCTGGGTTGTCGAAGGGATCTGTTACGGGACAATATGCATCAACGAATATAGCACTTGGTCACTTGCGAACCTTTGCGTTTGATATAAACACCGGTTGTAGGATGACCGACACGTTGCCCTTGAAGATTGAAATATTCCGTCGGAGCATCCGTCTCCGATTCGATACCGGCAATGCCGGTCGAAACGGAAGGATCGACAAGCGTAGGATATGCCCCACCTTTTTTATTGGCTCCTATCGCCTGTATTCCATAAGCCTTGATGTTGGAATAAGGTATGTTGAGGGTCACGGATGTACCGGTGGTAGCCGCGTCGATATAAGCCTGACGAAGTGCTCCGGTAGCCTCATCGAGAGGTATTGCCGAAAAAAGATGTCCGTCGTTGGTCTCAACAACATAGTTGTAGCGTGTAGCGGCAGATGCTCCGGATACTTGCCAGGTGATAGTGGTCGTACCGTCCGCATTTCCGGTTATCTGCTGATTCAAGACCTCTACGGTATTATCTTCGGCTACTGTCCGGTCGGTTACCGCAGGCTCGTAGATACGCAGGCAATCACTTTTATTGGAGTAACCGTTTACACTGACACCTCCGTCGGCATACCCCAAAACGGCGATCGTAGCAAAACCGCAACCGTTATAGTCGTATGCCTTCACGGTGGCACCGCCACGCACGCCTTGAAGTTTCAGAGACGAAACAAGGAAATTCCCATTGCCCTGATTATGTAGCACCACCGTCTTGCCCATACCCGTTTCATCACCGGCAAACTCACCGGCATATACAATGTCGATCAGACCGTCGCCGTCCAGATCGTACCAATCCATGCCGCTATAACATACGGCAGGCAGATCGAGCCCGCTGTTCTCGAAAGTATCGTTACCCCGGTTCAGCAACAAGACGGTAGAACGGTCGCCGTTTTCGAGAACCCCCGAAAGGAAAAGATCGAGCAAGCCGTCGCCATCGACGTCGATCATACCCACACAGCCATACTTCGTGGCATAGGGTTGTATGCTTTCGGGAGAGATAATGTCGAACGTATAGTCGCCTTTGTTGAGACAAATGCAGAGCTGCATTTTATTTTCCGCATTCACACCCGAAACCAGCACGTCGGGACGACCGTCCAAGTTGTAGTCGCCTATTGCCATTGTGCCTTGCCGCAAGGCTGGAAGATTGTTATCCTGACCATAGAATGCCCCGGAACCTGCATAGTTGGAAAAGATCGTAGGCACGGCTTCATCGGCATTTTGGGCACGGGTATAAGTAAGAATATCGGCATAACCGTCCATATTGAGATCCACCATGTACATCAGACCGCATGCCCGTTTCTCTATGGCATTTTCGTAGTCCAACTCGATCTCCTGTCCGTAGAGCGTAAGCGTTTCGTTGTGAGTGAGATTACCGGCACCGTCGTTGTGCAACAGCTTGCTACCCCAAGAACAGCCGTAAATCATATCGACATGACCGTCCGAATCGTAGTCGCCGGGAATGAGCAGACGTTCCCACTCCGCACCGTCCACAGACGGTAACGACACCGACCGGGTCAGTCCGGAAGCACCCGGAAGCAGGTGAAATTTCGCGGCGAAATTATCGCCATAGTCACGACCTTTGACTGCCAGATCCATGACACCGTCGCTGTCTATGTCGATCCACTCCAAATTCCCGTGATGCAATTTGGAAGAAACCAGATTGTCCAGCTTCTTGCCGACCATGCGATAAGGCACGGTATAGTCGTAGATATACTTGAAATTGTTTTTGATAATCGCCTCGGGCAATTTCTTGCCTTGCGTGTCATACCCTTTGGCGCTTTCAACACCGATCCAGTCAGCCAGAATAACCCCTGTCGGACCGGTATGGTCAGCCAGATAATCCACGATAACTTTATTGGTGTACGACGCATTTTCTGCATATCCCGTAGCAGAGGAGGTAGAACCGGTATATGCGGAAGCAAAGTTCATAACCCACGTTTTCTCATTGTTGTCGCGGTTGCTGTCTGTCCTGTACCATGCAGCATGGGTAGAAGACTGTTCCAGCAAAGTTCTCACCCCGTTGTCTTTCGCTTCGCGGTTGTTGTTCGAGTTTGCCAGATCTTGAACGTACAGCCATTGGGATTCCCAGTCGCTGTGAGAATTTTCGATCTTGCTCTTCTGCCCGCTCCATACATCTCCGTTCCATTCGTACAAAGTGGCGCAACCCATGTTGTTGTCGAAATCGGAACGTTTCAGGAACAGGATCTTTCCTCTCATATCGCTAACGCGCAGATTGGCTTTGAAATCGCATACATAAGAGCTGTACGTCTCGGTGATAAGTTGCATCATCAGTTCCGATGTACGTGCCTTGATCTCTTTTTTCTTGCTGTCCGATTTTAAATCCAGATTGGCAGGATAGAGATGGATAATGAAGAACTCCGTGGGGTGGTTGTCCAAAAAAGCACACAACTCGGAAAAAAAGCTTCCGATACTCTTCTTGGTTTTGGCAATGCCGTGATAACAATACAGATTGTCAAGGCCATCGCCATTGGCTGTGACGGCAGGGCGGATGTCGTAAGCCCGTATACCGAACTTCTCGCGCTGGTCGGCAAGGGAAATCTCCTGTGTCTGAGCCGAGGTAGCATATATGCTCGAAGTGAAACCTTCGCCGGTGGCAGAGTCGTGAGTACCGGGAATAGAGAGGTCTGAAACAAAAGCATCATCCGGTAGGAAACTCATCCAGTCCGCCAATCGATTGTCCGGATTTTCGGGATTGAAATAATCCCCGTTTACCTCCACGGGGCAAAAATCGGCATGAGCAGCCAAGCCTGCGAAGAGTAGCGGCAGGCAAACCATAATTTTACGTAATGATATTTTCATCGGTATTAAAAGTGAATGTTACTATTCACAAAATTAGTACGACGCCTTTCGTTCCACCCTGCCCATTTAAACCAGAAACAATCACAAATGCGTCAAATTTCGGATTGACGCATTTGTTGCACATCACATCCCGAGGGTTACGACATATAAACACAGTTGCCCCCCTTTTGCCGACACGCATCCCTGATTAATCAACACAAACAAGGAGATGTGTCTTGTTGTTTTCGACACACCTCCTTGCCAACTAAGTTCCGTAAAAGATTACTTCGCGAAGATTTTCGATACGCTGTTACCTTGACGGCGGATATAGATACCCGAATCGGGCTTACCGTTGATGCGCATACCTTTCAAATCATAATATTCGACGGGAGCATTATTGTCGGTGACAATCTTGCCGATGCCCGAAGCCTCCGTACTGAATGTAACGACGATAGGAATTTCGTTCCACATGACATGGATCAACATATTCACTTTGTTGTCGGCATCGATCGTACCTGTCAAGGTGACATCGGCAATGATTTCACCGCCCAGCAAACTGAGACCATCGACACTGCCTTCGTAAGAAGTAATACCGTTCTCGGTCGTGAAACGAACATCGGGAACTACGATATCGCCCAGATTCTGAGCTCCGCCTCCGAGATCAAGAGTGAAATTCGGTAAAGAAATCGTGCAAGTGTTAGCTCCGGTCGTAACGATATGAATCGTAGCCGGCTGGTTTTGAGCAATCACGCCACCCAACATTTCGATATTGAGACTACCGTCGTACGACGACGCATTTCCGGAAGCAACCTGGCAAGTAATGGTATAGACATGTTGTGCGGCACCGTCGATATCCGCTCCGTTTTCGTTGGAAACCGTGATCTTGACTTGGTTACCGTCGATCTCTATTCCGGCTACCGCACTCTTTCCTTGGCCGAGAAGTTCGGTTTCGACCTGCTCGGCAGCGGGAGTCTCCCCGTCGAACGTATAGTCGTACACATCAGCCGAAAAATCGGGAATCTCTACTCCGTCGATCTTCACGGATTCGAGACGGGAATAATAAACGAATCTGAGATTGTCCACCGTAAGCGAATTGCCGTTTACGATATTGTCGCTGTCGAAATAATCGTTAGCCGCCAATACGACATTTATTTTCTCGGGGGTGGCAGCCGAGAGATAGTCGATAGGCAAAAGATATGACACCCATTCTGACGTGCTGCCTTCGATATGTTGGAGCGACTTGGCAATCAGTTCGGCATCGTCGGAGTGCGAAACCGCCCCACCCTGACTGGTCTCCATGCCGAGGATATTGCGGTCACGGTCGATCATCGTGGTTTTCACCACATCGGCAGACATCGAATTGTTTCCGGGCACCTCTTCCTGTGTCCATGTCCCCTTCCAAGCATATACAAGAACAGTAGCTACCTGCTCATCGGCACCTTCGGCAAATTCGCGGGTATAGTCGAACGCAAGAGCATCCGGACGGTATGCAAATGCCATGCCGCCGAAAACACCGCCGTCCTTGTTAGCAGGGGAAAATGTAGAGAAATCCAATGTGTTGGTAGCCCAAGCCTTGCCTAACGATACATACGCCGGCACAATCTGAGTTGCCATAAAGGGATTGGGATTGTTCGTGAGTTTAAGAGCGCTTTCGGAATTGTAACCAGCCACCTTCGATGCCACTTCGGTAGTGCCCAATGCGCCGTAACCGCCGCCGTCTTTCTCGGACACAACGCCGAGAACATCGGACACGATCCACGATTGGGGTTGTTTACCGAACGTGATTTGCCCCATGGCATCTCCTTTAACCATAGAAAGCGTATCGGTAATACTTGTCCACGGGCAACAATCGACCCACTCTTCTTCGAAACCCACGTTGGGGAGTTGTTGAGCCGAAGCCGACACAGCGACTGCGGCACAAAGCGTAAATACTTTAAACTTTTTCATAATGATGTTTATAATTGGTGATGTTTATAATGTAAGTTTAAAAACTTTTCCTAAATGAAAGAACGCTTTGGATTCGGCAATTGTTTATACTTCGGGCATTTAGCGATCGACATTCTACCCGCTATACTCTTTTATTACAAAAAATAGGGTAGATCTTATCCGAATCCGTGTTGCAAAGCTAATAATAAATATCCCTTCGGATATGTGTATTGCCGGTTAAAAAAACAAAAAACGCTTGGCAGAACTTCCTTAATGCAACCACCCTCACATTCCTCCAAAAACAAATATTCACCGTGAAATGCCACTTGGGTATAAATAATTTATTTCCCAAAATCCGACTGTCCAATAACTTATTTTGCCACTTCCAAACACAGAGCGACACAAACGACATGGCTCTTATACCACGAAGCTACAACAACTCCATTTCAAATACCCCCACCTCGCCGTCCAAAGGAGCTTTATAATTTTCCTCTTCATAGATGACAGAAGACAGATATATCAATGCAGAACGTGTAAGCCGTAATAACCGCATGGTTTTATCGAAGAAAGCCCCCTGTTCGATTTCATAAGTTTCAGGAGCTTCGTCCCAACACCTGTTTTTAGCTTCTACGACTTTAAAAGATTTATGTTCGATAAAATTTCGGATAGTGGCAATCTCTTTTGCCTCCGGTTCGATTGGAGAACTACCCTTCTCATCCAAATCCCGACTTAGCCAATACAGTCCACGCAACGCCTGATTATGAATATTGAAAATGTCTGTTCTGATCGGATTTTTACTATTACCGTCCTTATGCCAGATATTCCGAAAAGAGACCTTGTTATTGTTAATACCCAGCTTCAAATAAATATTGAGCAGATAGGCAATCTTATCGAAAATAGAATAACACAGCCGGAATGCAATTTTTACTTTCTCTATATTTATGGAATAACAGGGCGTATCGGAAACACGGTAAAGGGTTACATCCCTGTCTGAAAAATGCGCCCGGTCATTATACGCTCCATCATAAAAAAAGAATCTCGCTGTGACAAACTCCTGTTTGATCTGATTAAATATAGATTGATATATCGGCTTATCTTTTTCTTCAAGGATCATTGTCGGAGTATGCAAAACATCACGAGCGACAATATTTTGCAAGATAACATCATTCAATGGATTCAAAAACAAGACATTATTTACGCACCAAAGACGATACTCTTTTTCTTCTTCACTACAATCGGCTAAAATATCAGGATAGATTTTATAATCATCCAACACGTCGATCGAATAGGCTTCCGCTATATGGTCGGCTAATTGGGCAAACGACGTACGAGCCTCTAAATAGACATCGTCCTTTTCAGAAGCACACTGTAAATATTTGCGGGCATATTGCAAAAATACGAACCGATGTCCTTCATCGAAAAGTTCTCTTGCATAACGAAAAAGAGCATATCCTTTATTCCCTAATGCCATGCCGAAATCAGGATTAATCCGTAAAGCCCAATTAAAATAATATTGTGCTTCCGTATACCTCCCGATATGACTGAACGCACAGCCAAGATTGGTTAATATCTGGCAGGCTTCTATGGGATCCACCTCATCTATAAAACCCAACGCCACTCTCAAATGATAAATTTCTTTTTCATATTCAATAGAAGGAAGTTCCACACATTCAGAGGAATCATATTTCAATGACAATACGTAACTCCATCCATTAGCAACAAAATAGTGAAATCGGCACTTCTCTTTTTCAGAGAATTTATCTATATCAACTTTCATGGATAGCTCCAACCCTTCTTTCAGTTTGGATAGATTCCTCTCTGCCCTTGATGTTTCGAATATTACCGCCAACTTATTCAATATTTCCAGCGGCATATATGTATTTATATCATGCATAACTTCTACAAATAAATAACGCTCTAAGACAAAACTCTGACACCAAGCCAATATAATAAAAAAATCCGAACTCTATCAATCCGATCGTACGTACAAATATTGTTTAAAACACAAACCGGCAACAATAGCCTCCATCATAAAGTCTGATTATAAATCAAATACAACCCATTCAGACAGAAAAAAACACACCTCTTGCCTGCATAAAAAAGCAGCGCGACAAACAATAAGATTTGTTCGTCGCGCCGGCATTTAATGTCTTAATGATTTTCGATGGATCAATATTCCTCCTCGTTGAAGAAAAAGTCTTCTTTGCTCGGATAATCGGGCCAAATATCTTCGATGCATTCGTAGGTTTCGCCTTCGTCTTCCATCTCTTGCAGATTTTCGATTACCTCCAACGGGCATCCCGAGCGCATGGCATAGTCAATCAGTTCTTCCTTCGTAGCGGGCCATGGCGCATCTTCCAATTTGGATGCTAATTCTAATGTCCAGTACATATATATTTAAGTTTTAATTGTACACTAATTTTCCGGCAAAAATAGTTCTTTTATTTGCATTAACAATCTTTCTCCCAAAAAAATTCGGGAGTGCCGGCTTGCATGTTGTTAAATCGTGCTAAAACAAAGAAATAGTCGGACAAACGGTTGATAAACCGAAGGAGATTGTCGTCTACCGGCGCTTGAAGGGCGACCTCGCAAATGCGGCGTTCAGCTCTCCGGCAAACAGTCCGGCACACATGGGCTTGTGACGCAGCATAGCACCCTCCGGGCAGGACAAAAGCCCGCAAAGGCGGAACGATATTGTCCAACTCGTCGATCCGGTGTTCTATCCGGGTTATGTCTTCTGCTTTCAAACGACTGGCATCGCGTAGCTCGGTAAAGTCGGTATCGGTAGCCAAGTACGATCCTACGACAAACAACTTGTTTTGTATGAAGCGCAACAGGACAATGTCGTCGGGCGATATGCCCGCAGCTTCCGCCAATACACCGATATGGGCATTCAATTCGTCGGTTGTCCCATAGGCTTCTAAACGGGCATCGGTTTTCGAAACTCTTTTCCCGCCTACCAGCGAGGTAGTTCCCTTGTCGCCGGTGAAAGTGTATAAATTACTTTTCTTCATGGCTTTATTCATTTGATAGGGTTAGTTTTTCCAATAGGCTGCAACATTGCTGCGCATCGTCGGCTACATCGAATAACGATCGAATCCGAGGATTGGCAAATTCGTTTTGTATCAACTGTTCGATCTGCTCGATCAAGATGTCGTAACAACGATCGGTATTGCACAATATGATAGGTTTGTCGTGATAACCCAACATTTTGGTGGTGAGTGCGTCGAATAACTCGTCGAGCGTACCGATGCCACCGGGTAATACCACGATCGCATCGCCCCGATCGATCAAGGCCTGCTTACGTTCACTCATACTACGGGCTACGGTCAGTTCGGTCGGTTGCAGGCTGGTACGTCCCATGTCGATGATCCGTTGGGTGATAATACCGATTACTTCGCCTCCGTTCTCGCGAACATTGCGGGCTGTTTCCTCCATCAGTCCTCCGCTTGCACCGCCATAAACGAGGGTCTTGTTATGCTCCCCGATCCATTTGCCGAGCAATCCGGCTTCCTCGAAATAGCGTGCGGCGATCCGATCGGATGCCGCACAGAATACGGTAATATTTTTCATTGTGCGGTCTATCGTTTGTATTTCATATTTTCGGGTACGGCATGCCGCTGCCCGAACGAAAAGACAGGAGCTCCTGCCATTCGATTTTATTCTTTCGTAAAGATAATGTATGCAACGTGCAATACCAAGCATTTTGTATTATCTTTTATAGAAAAGAAACTGCATCTCGGCATAGACATTTCAAACGAGTTTGATGTCTCTGCTCTCGATTTGTATTATCTTTAAAGAAGATAAACTGCACTCGGCATAGACATTTCAAACGAGTTTGATGTCTCTGCTCTCGATTTGTATTATCTTTGCATTATCTTTTTTATACGAAAGTATGGAGTGTCAGACATATACTTTACCGAACGGATTGCGTATCATTCACCAACCGACCTCTTCGGCTGTCGCTTACTGCGGATTTACCGTGAATGCCGGCACGCGCGATGAGGCGGACAACGAGTGGGGATTGGCGCACTTTGTGGAACATACGATTTTCAAAGGGACTTCACACCGCAAGGCATGGCACATTCTGAACCGAATGGAGACCGTAGGCGGAGAACTGAATGCCTATACGTCGAAAGAGGAGACAGTGGTTTATTCGGTCTTTCCCGGAGGGTATTTGTCACGGGCGATGGAACTATTGTCCGACCTGATTTCCGATTCCCAGTTTCCCGAAAGGGAGTTGGAAAAGGAGCGGGTGGTAATCGTCGATGAAATCAATTCGTATCGCGACAATCCGTCGGAATTAGTGTACGACGAATTCGAGAATCTGCTGTTTGCCGGACATGATCTCGGACATAATATTCTGGGCACGGAAGATACCTTGGCGGGTATTTCATCCGATCAGGCAAAGCGGTTTCTGCATGCGGTGTATGTACCCGAAAACATGACGTTTTTTTCGATGGGCTCTACTCCTTTCGGCCGCTTGATGCGTATGGCAGAGCATTATTTCGGAAGTTGGAGTTCTCCCTTGTGCCGACGCGAGAGAGTGCGTCCGGGCGCAGTGGTTCCGTTCATGGAACGCCGGAAATACGACACGTTCCAGACCCATGCGATCATCGGGGCGCGGGCGTACGATCTGTTCGACGAAAAACGGCGTACGCTGGTACTGATGAACAACCTGTTGGGCGGACCGGGAATGAACAGCCGGTTAAATGTCGCCTTACGCGAAAGACGCGGGTATGTGTATAATGTCGAATCGGCGGTTACATCGTACACCGATACGGGCGTATTTTCGGTCTATTTCGGTTGCGATCCGATCCATGCCGACCGGTGTGTCGATCTGGTAATGGACGAACTGAAACGGTTGCGCACGCAAGCTCTGACATCGTCGCAATTGTATGCGGCGAAAAAACAGTTTATCGGGCAGATCGGTGTAAGCAGCGACAATCACGAAAATACGGCGTTGGGTATGGGCAAGAGTTTTTTGCATTACAACAAGTACGATTCGCTGGCGGAGGTCGCCCGGTCGATCGAAAAGATTACAGCTGCCGATATACTCGAAACCGCCAATGAACTGTTACCGGACTCGGCACTTTGTACTTTGATTTTGGAATAATCGCAAAACGGATATAATCTATGAAAATAGGGAATCTTGATTTTGGAAAATACCCGGTGTTGCTGGCTCCAATGGAGGATGTTACCGACTCTTCGTTCCGATTGTTGTGCAAGGAGTTCGGGGCGGATATGGTGTACACCGAATTCGTTTCGAGCGATGCCTTGATACGGAGCATCAACAGCACGCAACGGAAGTTGAATATTTGCGATGAGGAACGGCCGGTAGCCATACAGATATATGGACGGTATGTCGATGCCATGGTGGAGGCGGCACGGCTTTGCGAGGCGGCAGGACCAAATGTACTGGACATCAATTTCGGTTGTCCGGTCAAGAAGGTCGCAGGCAAAGGTGCCGGAGCCGGAATGCTTCGGGATATTCCGCTGATGTTGGAGATAACGAAAGCGGTGGTGAATGCCGTGAAAATTCCGGTGACCGTGAAGACCCGGTTGGGTTGGGACCATGAATCGAAGATCATTGTCGATCTGGCGGAACGTTTGCAAGACTGCGGCATCGCCGCCTTGACGATTCACGGCCGTACCCGCAGCCAAATGTACACCGGCGAAGCGGATTGGAGTCTGATCGGCGCGGTGAAAAACAACCAGCGGATGCATATTCCAATCATCGGCAACGGTGATGTGACAACGCCCGAAATTGCCAAAACGCGATTCGACGAAACCGGCGTAGATGCGATTATGGTGGGCAGGGCAAGCATCGGTTGTCCGTGGATTTTCAAAGAGATCACCCATTATCTGCAAACCGGAGAGAAACTGCCGCCGTTGTCGGCTCACGAAAAAATGGAAGTGATCCGCCGCCAGCTGCACGAAAGTGTCGCCCGTTTGGACGAGTACAGGGGCATTCTGCATATCCGCCGCCATCTGGCGATGACGCCTCTGTTCAAAGGCATCCCCGACTTTAAAAGCACCCGGATAGAGATGTTGCGTGCAGAGTCGGTAGCTGAACTGATGGCTATTTTCGATCGCATAGAACGGGATATATTGTCCGATTGACCGGATCGGACAGAACAGCTATTTTTTGCCGACGTCCTGCCTCCGGTATCCGGATAAAATACAAAGGACTGTATCGAATTGAAGTGAGCTCCGGAAGTTAAATAAAAAGGCTTTCAAAGTTCACTTTATCATTTCGACGCAGTCCTATCCGTGTTTATCGTTAAATAACGGACAAAACGGACTAACCAACACTCTTTTTTTACAAACGCTTCGCTCCGGCATACCCGATTCAAGGTTTATCCGGACAAGGTCTGCACTTAGCTTGCAATTTATCTATCTCTTTATATCCTCTTTCAAAAAGCAGAACGATCGGTTCAGTCCCGAAAGCGATCGGGGATTTTCCTTTTTCATCGCAACACTCTTTTCCCACCTGTCGTCAGGGCTTGGGATATGCAGCTTCCGACATTCACTCGGACGAAACGGATTGTGTCGAGAAACGAAACACGATCGTCTGGTTGTATTCTTCTCCGGGCATAAGCGTCGCCGGCGGAAACTCCGGGTGATTCGGTGCATCCGGATATGCCTGACATTCGAGTGCGACACCGGCATAATCGCCATAGACCGCTCCTTCTTTTCCAAGCGGGCATCCGGCAAGCCAACCGCCGGTATAGAGTTGTACGCCACAGTGCGTCGTCAGCACTTCGAGTTTCCGACCCGATACGGCACCGCGCAACACGGCGGCTGTCCGTAGATTCCGGCTTCGGTCATCAAGAATAAAGAAATGGTTGTATCCCCGAGGCGAGAGCAACACGCTGCCATCGGCAGCCATGCCCGAAGAGAGCGTCCGGGCACGACGAAAGTCCATCACGTCTCCGGATACCGCTGCAATCTCTCCCGTAGGGATAAATTCGTCGTCGGTCACGACAAAGCATGAAGCCGGTATCTCCAACAACTGTCCAAGCCCCGACCCGCTGTCGTGCCCGTCCAGATTGAAATAGACGTGGTTCGTCAGATTTATCACAGTAAGACGGTCGGTCACGGCTTGCAAGTTCAGGACAAGCGAATTATCCTCCGTCCACTCATACACGGCTCTCACCCGCAACTCACCGGGAAATCCCTCTTCACCGTCAGCCGAAACATACTCCATAGTCACACTACCTGCATCTTCCGCCACAACCGTCCAGACCCGGTTTTGAAAACCCGCAGGACCTCCGTGCAACGAATTCCGCCCGTCGTTCTTGGTCAGCGGATACAGGCAGCCATCGAGCCGGAACGATGCCCCGCCGATCCGGTTGGCAAAGCGACCGATTATTTTCCCGGCACACGGCGCATCCGACCGGTAACTATCCGGATCGGAATACCCAAGCACCACATCAGCCATATCGCCAGCCGACGAAGGCACTCTGACCGATACGATCGCAGCCCCGAGCGTCGAAAGCGTCACCGATGCACCCGACCGGTTGGCAAGTGTCATTAGCGTTATATCGCCATGATATTCCCGAGTAATCATCCTTTTCTCCCTTTATTCTCCAACGGCGACAGCCGCCACCTATTCTGCCAATTGCGTGTACGGCAAAATAAAAGCGACAGTACAGCCCCGAACCATATCAAACATTCGGGCAGGGTCTATACTGTCGCCAACCTGTTTTGGAGTTGTTACTTAGATTGCGTTTACTTCATACATACGACTTTCGAGATCGCCCCGGGTAAACAAGGGCAAACCTACGGTCATCAGATACTTACCGGAGTAAGTCTTCTCTTCACCGACCGTACCATCGTAACGGTTTATCTCTTTGACTGTATAGTTGCGGTTCTCATCGAGCCCTTGCAACTTCACGTTATCGAGACGTTCATTGTAACGGGGATGAATATCGAATGCAAATACCACGGCACGCTTTCCGTCTTTGTCTACAAACATCGTAGATGTGTGGTTGCTGCCATAAGGCGATACGAGACGATATTGGTCGCCATCGAGAATCACCGGTTTAAGACGGTTGTAATCCCGGATAGCCGCTTTACAATAAGCCAGATCCTGAGCGCTGAGGTCGTGAAGATTGAGGTCGAATCCCAATTTCCCCATCATAGCCACATTCGTGCGGAACTTGACGGAAGCCCGTTTGTTCCATGTCGTAACATGGGCGCATTGCACCTTGGCAGGGAATACCTGAGAGTAACCCCATTGAATGAACAGCCGTTCGATAGGATCGGTGTTATCGCTGGGCCACATCTCCGTGAAATATTTCAGACCTTCGTAATCGGTACGACCGCCACCACCGGAGCAGAGCATCATCGGCAGGTTCGGATATTTGGCAGCGATCCGGTCGAGGACTTTATACAACCCGTGCACATAATCGACATACAGTTTCGACTGGTTCTTCCCTTCGTAATTCGAGAAGATATTGGTAATCGGGCTGTTGCAGTCCCATTTGAAATAGGCGATATCGGGATATTTCGTCATCAGACCGTCCACCACATTAAATACATAATCCTGCACACGAGGATTGGTCAGATCGAGAACCAACTGATTCCGGAAATAATATTCATCGCGGTTGGGTAATGTGATCACCCAGTCCTTATGTTTTTCGTAAAGTTCCGATTTGGGATTCACCATCTCGGGCTCGATCCACAATCCGAATTTCACGCCCTGTTTTTTAGCCTCTTCGGTAAGTCTGCCGATACCGTTGGGCAACTTGTCGGCTGTTTCCTGCCAATCGCCCAAACCCTGAGTGTCGCTGTGGCGCGGATATTTATTGCCGAACCAACCGTCGTCGAGCAGGAACATATCGACTCCCAGTTCTTTTGCCTCACCGATCAACGACACCAACTTGTCTTCGTTGAAATCGAAGTAAGTGGCCTCCCAGTTGTTGAGCAAAGTCATACGGTCGCCATTACCGTCTTTAATCTGGTAGTTACGTGCCCAATCGTGAAGATTACGGCTCGCTTTGCCCGTACCGCAGTCGCTGAACGTAAAAATAAATTCAGGCGTGCGGAAAGTTTCGCCTTTTGCCAGCGGATATGCCGAAAAATAGGGATTGATACCGCTGATCACGCGGAGCTTGCCCAGATTATCCACTTCAAAGACATACCGGAAATTACCCGTCCAGCCCAACGTACCGGTCAGCACCTCGCCTGATGTCTCCGTCGCCTTCTCACCCAACGACAACTGGAAGAACGGCGACACATGCATATCGGCACGGGCACCGAGTTTGCTGTCGATCACCTTCTTGCCATAATGCAGTTCCTGTTCCAGCTGGTTCGCCTCGTTCGCCCATTCGCCGCTATACTGCGTCACGATATATTTGGGTGCGTCGAAATGAAGCATCGACGAAGCATATTTCTCTATTTCTATCGCTTTCTTTTCCTTATTGGTAATTTCGCTCCAACTTTTGAATACATTTTCCGCACCGTAAGCCATATAGTGAAGTTTCACCTCATCGCCGTAAACCGGATCGGCAATCGTGATCACCGTTTCGACAGCACCGTCACGTACGGCTTGGCTATGGCTGCGATATTCGAGCAAGGTAGACGGATTGCCATCGGCACGGTTAATGTGCAGGGCAGGTTCGAAATAGTCCTCCATTCCGTGCGTCAGATATGCTTCCGTACCCAACGGAAGAGCATCGTAGTCGGCTTTACCGTTGAGGCGTTTGCCGATATACGACTGATAGAGACGGTTGTTGTCTCCCACTTTGAATACGATGGCATTGTCAGTCGTTTCGACGATAATCTGTTCGCCGACAGCCTGGGCTGTTGTCACAGCCAACAGAGAGCCTGCGACAACAATTGTTTTCAGTACATTCATGATAGTTATAGGTTAATTATTTTACTTAAAAACGAAAGGAGTGACCGGAAGCCCCGTTTTGCCCCGGAGGTTTCCGTCGGGATAGTCAGCCCAATTATATTTCAGTTCCACTATTTTCGCCGGAGAAGAGAGGGATACCCGGTTTTTCCCGGTAATCTTCACTTCGGGACGGCTCCATTTTCCGTCGGGCGATTTAACGATAAATCCGGCAGGTACACCCTCTGCCGATAGTTCGCCATCGAAAATGATCTCTGCCTTGCCGCCTTTCAGCTTACACCGCTTGACGGTCGGAGCATCGGCAACAATATCGTCGCGTCCATAGCTGTGACGGAGCGCAAGGTTACACAGCCGCAATCCTACCTCCTGCTTGTTTTTCGGATGTATATCGTCGGGATCGCCCAGATCGATTGCCGACACCATGGCAGTATGCGGAAGCACCAACGCATCCGCCTGAGCCCGACGCAATGCCGCCCACTCCGAATCGGGCTGTACGGATTGCGGTTTCAGATAACCGGCAAGCTGTACAAAATAGAACGGCATATCGGGACGTTGCCACAATTCGCGCCAATCGCCGATCATCCGGCGGAAAAGGGGCGAATATTGTTCGTCGCGCCCCACATTGGCACATCCCTGATACCAAAGCACGCCCTTGAAAGGCAATATGGAAAGGGGATGTATCATAGCATTATAAAGCACGGTCGGGAAACTGCTGCCATGCACCGAGGCAGGCCGCACATCGGCTTGGGCAAAATCGGCAGCAATCCGGTAAGCCCACTCTCCCGCCAAAGGCAGTGTCTCGTCGCCTTCGCTCAACGACAGTCCGGCAGCCTCGCCCAAAATGCCTCCGCCACCACCGAAGTCGCTGACACGGACACTTATCACCGCTTCGCCCGGTTTTACGAGCGAACCCGGTACGGTGTAACAACGCGGGGTGTTATATCCCGACCCCGCAGCGATCTTGCAGCCATTGAAATAGGTAATATCTTCATCGTCGATCATCCCCAAGCGCAAGGAGAGATTTTTTCCCGCCCAAGCAACCGGTATATCCGCTTTGCATTGAAGCCACACAATGCCGTCGAACCCGGGCAACACACTTTCTTCCCATGCACAGGGCACAGGCATCGTAGCCCATTCGCTATGATACAGACCCTCGGCAGGATCGAACGGGGTCTCTTTTATACTTTCAAACCAATCGGCAAGTCTCTGTTCATATATCCTGTCCATCACCCGTTCATCGCCCTCCGATTGCTCGATCATGGCTACCTCATCTTCGAACCCGGCAATCGTTTTCACACCGGCAAGGCTCGTCCATGCCTCGGCAGGCGTACCACCCCAATCGCAGTCCACCACACCGACATGTACCCCCAGCTCATCGGCGAGCCGGCGTGCAAAGAAATAGGCTATCGCAGAAAAATTCTCTACCGTAGCAGGAGTTGCCGTACGCCAGCCGCCCATATTCACAAGCGCATCGTCGGCTGGAACGAACGCCGTTCTTTTCGCGATCTGCAAAAGATGCACATCGGGGCGATCGGCTCCCGCTATCTCCTCCCGGTAATTCATCACCTTGCCCCAGCCGCCGACAGGCATTTCCATGTTCGACTGACCGGAACAAAGCCAGACTTCTCCCGAATAAATATGATGAAGCGTACGTCGGGAATCCCGGTCTCCGATCGTGATTTCATAAGGACCTCCTGCCGCCGGTGTCGGTAAATCGACCGCAAACGATCCGTCTGCCGCCGGTGCGACACAAACGGTATCACCACTCCACGATGTAACGATTTTTGTCGGGCCGGAAGTCGATCGTCCGATAATTCTAAGCGTGTCGTTCTGTTGTACGACCATGCTGTCGGTCAGAAACACAGGTATCGAAATCTTGGCAGACGCAGCCATCGAGAGAGCCAGCATCAAGCCCAAGCACATCCTTGTTTTTAATGTCTTCATTGCGATATTAGGTTTAACTGTATCGCAAAATTAAAATCTATCCCACAAGCAAACCGGCACAAAAAGGGCAAAATTTAGCAAATAACCGTCAAAATCACACATCCGAATCCGGATATTCCTCCTCTTCCGTATCATTTTGCTGGGTTCTTGCCCGACTCTGCTTTTCAAAATCCTTTGGCGTCATACCGAACTGTTTGAAGAACAACTTGCTGAAATACGACGGCGAAGTAATGCCCACCATATAGCAGACATCGCTGATACGATAATGCCCGTCGGCGATCAGCTCGGCAGCCTTCTTCAATTTTATCACCCGGATCAGTTCCACCGGCGACAGATTGAAAAGCGTCTTGATCTTCCGCAGCAGGCTCGACCGGCTCATGCACAGCAGATCGCACATACGCTCGACATTGAACTCCTCCTCGCTCACGTTGTCGGTAATGATCTCCCTCACCTTATTCATGAACTCCTCGTCGGCTTTGTTCATCTGCATATTGTCTACCGAATAGAACGGATTTTTAGAGAACGATTCCCGTTCGCGACGGCGGTTGTCGAGGATCGAGCGGACAAGTTGTTTCAGATATTTGATCGAGAAAGGTTTCTCGACATAACCTTCGGCTCCGTACTGCAATCCCTGTACCTTGCTGTCGAGGTCGTTCTTCGCCGTGATAAATATGACAGGAATGTGAGATATATTGATGTCCCCCTTCACCGTACGGCACAGTTCGAGCCCATCCATTACAGGCATCATAATGTCCGTGACAATAATGTCGATCTGTGCACGGCGTATCACGTCGAGAGCTTCCATGCCGTTCGTCGCCGTCTCCACCAAGAACGACTTGCGCAACTGCTCGGTCATAAAGCTCAGAATATCGGCATTGTCTTCGACCAGCAACACCGTATAGACCTCGGAACGCGGCTTGGCGAAGTCCGACTCCTCGCTGATCATATAAGAAGCCATCTCCTGTCGCGCGTCGATCGTCCGTTCGGTAATCGGGGCGGATACCGGCAATGTAAGGGTAAAGATATTCAGATCGTCGGGGTTATCGTCGAGTGTAAGGGAACCGCCCAACAGAATCGCCAGCGAACGCGACAGCGGCAGGCCGATGCCCACCCCGTTCTTTTCCTTCTGGGCATCCATCGTCTGATAGAAACTATTGAAAATACTCTCCCGTTCCTCAACCGGAATTTTCGTACCGTCGCTGGCAACTTTGATACGGAACTCTTTCTCTCCGCAATCCAAGATAATCCGCACGGTATGATTGCCGTATTTAAGCGCATTATTGAGCAGGTTGCTGATAATTTTGGTAATCGCCTCCCGGTCTATGGCTACGACCAGCGGGCACGAATCGAGTTCGCGGACAACGGTACGACCTTTGAGCATGAAAGCCGGTTCGAAGCGGTCGGCGATCTTATTGACCAGATCGGGCACATCGACATTCTCGGGCTTTAAGGTAAGCCGGTGCGAATCGATCTTTTCAAAGTCGAGCAACTGCCCCGTAAGTTCGAGCAGGCGATTGACATTCTGGCGCGACACCTTGACATAACGCTTCACATCCTGATTGTCTATCTCGATAGCTTCTATCGCTTCGAGCGGTAGATCGATCAGCGACAACGGCGTGCGGATCTCGTGCGCGATCTCCGTAAAGAAATTCACTTTGCTGCGATATACCTCCTTTTCCTTTTCGGCGGCAAATATTTCCTGACGCTCGTGCAACTGCTGTTCCTTGCGGTTCCGATACCAGAAGAACCAGACCAGAATCACACCCAGCAATATGACGGTATAGAATGCATACGCCCAACCGGCACGCCACCACGGAGCCAGCACGGTGACCTGCAACCGCCGCGTACCCACATTGTCATCGTTGTCCGCCCGAACTTCGAGCGTATATTTACCGTCGGCAAGATTGACAAACGATATATCATTGTCGTTCATGCTCACCCACTCTTTATTGACCGGCAAAAGACGGTATTTCATATCGGACGAAGCCGACAGCAGATTAGGCGAAGCGACGGTCAGCGAAAAAGTAGACTGGTTATGCGTCAGTTTAAAATCCCGGGTAAAGAGAATACTTTCACGCAACGGCGACCCTTCGCCGCCCACTTCGACATCCTGTCCCATCACCTTCAATCCGGTGAAATAAAGTTCCGGACGATGTGTGCTTTCGCTATATCCGTCGGGAGCAAACGCCACGACACCATGCGTACCGCCGAAATAGAATTTGCCGTCGGGCGTACGAAGCGTCGATTTATAATTGTACTGGTCTCCGGCAATCCCGTCCTTCGTCGTAAACACCCGAAGCCGGGCGGTCGCAGGGTCGAAACGCACCAGCCCCCGGCTGGTACCGAACCACAAATAACCTCTTTTATCTTCCAGAACGCCGTAAACCATATCGTCGGGCAATCCCTCTTCGATACCGAACGTGGTAAAGTCGTCGGTCGTTTTATTGTACCGGCTCAATCCGCCCCGGTCGGTAGAAAACCACATATTCCCCTGCGAATCTTCATATATCGAGTTGATGGAATTCGACCGCAAACCGTTCGGATTGTCCGACTTGCCATTATAATCATAACGGACATAGCTATCGTCGGCAGGGTTGTATTTGATAATGCCGTTACCCATAGTGCCTATCCACACCATTCCATCGCGACCCTCGGCAAGAGCATAGATCCAGTCGAGACTGGTATCGGTAATATGGCGAAACTCCGCCTTTCCGGCATCGCGGCGATAGAGGGCATAACTGAGCCCTATCCACTCGTTGCCTTTGCTGTCGATGAGGAAAGAGTAGACATTGTTATCGCGCCCCTCGATCTTCGGGAAAAGTTGCGTAGGACGGGTTTCACCGCGGGCAAGACGTTGCAGACCGTTGTTGGAAAAACTGGCGTACACCGCACCGTCGTACGACTCCATATTCAGCACGACATAATCTTCGGTCTGGAAAAAATCGGCACGTTCTATCCTGCCGGTCTCCGGATCAAAAACATTGATCCCCGCATTTTCAGTACCGATCCACACCCGTCCGGCATAATCGGAAGCCAACCCGATAATCAATCGGCTCGACAACCCATGATCGAGACCGTAGTTCTCAAAACTGAAACGCTGCCGGAGGTAATAATTCACACCGCCGAACGTAGTACCGACCCACGCATTGCCCGAACTGTCGCCGGCAAGACAATAGATCGCATCATTGGATAACGAAAACTCCGACAAAGGATTCTCCCGAAGAGCCACTTCCGAACCATCGAGGAGATTCAGGATAAACAGCCCCGACTGTGTCCCGATCCAAACTTCATTATCGAAACATTTAATACATCTCAGATAGGTGCGGGATGCCTGCGAGAAAGGCAGCTCCACCACTTCGCGGCTCATCGGATTAAAGAGGAATATACGTCCGTCGGCAGTCGCCAATACCAGATTGCCGTCGGTATTCTCGTCGATCGAACACCATATCATCCCCTTGCCGTCGATCGCACCATTCATCGACACCTCCCGGAATTTATTACTCATCGAGTCGTAACGGAAAAGCCCATTGCCCGTAGTAATTACCCATACAGTACCCTTCCGGCTGACCAGGACATCGGTAGGATGCACTTTTTTCAAATCCTCCTGCGCCCCGAATGTAAACAGGCGCACATCATTTTTATTGAACTGGAACAGCCCCACATCCGGAAGCAGCCCCCAGACATCGCCATTGTCATCGCCGGCAATACGTTGCACCCAGTTATGGGCTTCCACCCCATCGGCAGTCTTACGCCCCACATAGCTGATACGTTCGCTACGAAAATCATAGACATACAGCCCCCGGTCGGTTCCGATCCAAAGGCACGAATCGCCACCGACATACAACGCGCCGATATTATTGTTCCCGCGTCCCAGCTCGGCATCATAACAATTATAGTGGCGTATGCCCGACCCGTCATAACGGTTGAGCCCGTTTTTAGTTCCGACCCACACAAACCCGAGCGGATCGCGGGCGATCGCCTTGACATGATTGGACGACAGCCCGCGCCGGCTGTCGATGTGCATGAAATTATAGTTAGTTTCACGCGCGGCAAATACATTACGGGCAGGACAACACAGAAGAATAATCAGCCACAATCCGATCGCAGCCTTCGTCGCCCGACGAATCCGGAACAATACTCTTTGCATGTTATTTTTCTGTGTTTCCATGGTATGAATATATCTTTGCTAATGTGTATAAATTCTTTCTAAAATCGGAATAACAATTCGCCACCATTCACAAGGGCATCATGACGCAGTGTAAAGTCCTTTAACGGTGTGCCGTTGAGTTTTACCGATTTGACAAGGTAATCGTCGCACGATTTGCGCGAAGCACGTATCGTAAAGTCAGCCCCCGACGGCAAATGAAGCACGCAACGGTCGAACAGAGGTGTGCCCAAAGCATACTCGCCCGAAGCCGGATTGACCGGATAAAATCCCATGGCGCTGAAAATGTACCAAGCCGACATCTCCCCGCAATCATCGTTACCGGCATACCCCGAAGCGGAATTATTATAAAGTTCTTTCATGATGCGGCGCACCATCTTCTGCGCCTTGCGGGGTGCACCCGCATAGTTGTAAAGATAAGCCACATGGTGGCTCGGCTCGTTGCCGTGGGCATACTGCCCTATCGAACCGGATATATTATCGTTTTTCTCACCGGATGTTTCGGTAAGGGTAAAGAAGGTATCCAGTTTGCGTTCGAACAATTTCTTACCGCCGGTAAGGGCGATCAGACCGTCGATGTCGTGCGGCACATACCAATAGTACTGCCACGCATTGCCCTCGGTGAACGGATAGCCGCCATTGGCTCCGAATTTCAGAGGATCGAAAGGTTCGGTCCAGCGACCGTATTCATCTTTTGCACGGAAAAAGCCCGTAGAGGCATCGTACAGATTGCGGTAATATTGCGAACGGTCCATAAACCGTCCGTACTCCTCGTCATGCCCGGTATATCGGGCAAGCTGCGCCACGCACCAATCGTCGTAAGCCATTTCGAGCGTGATCGATACCGACTGGCTTTGAAGCGGTTCGGGCATATATCCGTAGCGTTCCCAGATATCGAACGGCGAATTGGGATGTACGATCGTCGATGAGGCTTTCACCGCGCGATATGCCGCTTCGGGATCTACACCCGGCGTATTCTTCAATACCGCATCGACCACCACCGGTATGGCATGATTCCCGATCATACAGTAATTGTCCTGCCCCCAAAGTTGCCACACGGGCAAATAGCCGTAATCTTCGCAATGGCGAAGCATACTATTGACAAAACGGGCGTTGTACTCCGGATAGAGGATAGAATAAAGCGGATGCGCACCGCGGTAGGTATCCCACAACGAGAAAGTGGTGTATTGACAATCTCCCGGTTCGAGACGGCGCACCGTATATGCCGGAGTCATATACTCGCCATTGACATCGCTGAATGTATTGGGTTGCAGCAGGGCATGATACAATGCCGTATAAAAAGTAGTCCGGGTCACGCTATCGCCCTCCGCCTCAACACGTCCGAGCATATCGTTCCAGCCATCGTAGGCTTGCCTGCGGTAAAGGTCGAAATCGCAGCAAGGAGCTTCGGTCTGTAAATTCAGCCGGGCATTTGCGCACGATACGCCCGACAGGGCAACTTTGACAACCAGCGTATCCGACGGCAGGCGGAAGCGGATATCCGCTTTGAGCGAAGTTCCGTTCACCACCGGTGCATCGGCACGGGAAACTCCGCCGTCGCTAATCGTCATCTCCTCCATATCGGTAGAAAATTCGACGGCAAAATAGACCTTACGCAGTTTCGCCCAACCGGTGATCACACGATACCCCTCCATCGAACGGGGTCCGGTCCGACGAATCTGCGACTGGATAATCTTTCTTCCCCAACTACCCTTATTCGCCGAATGGTCGAGGTCGAGAATCAATGAACCGCGACCGGCGGGAAAAGTGTAGCGGTGTACACCCACGCGTGTAGTGGCGGTAAGTTCGGCAAAGATTCCCTCATCTTCAAGCCATACGCTATAATAGCCCGGCACAGCCGTCTCCCGCGAGTGGCTGAACCGGGAAGAGGTTCTGCCCTCGATCGTGGGAAAGAGCGCGATATCGATGAGATCGCTCGCACCCGTACCGCTCAGACGGGTATGCGAAAAACAATAAATAATACTGTCGTTGTAATCGTATCCCGACGCATTGTACCAATCGGGGGCTTCGTGCGTATCAGGGCTAAGCTGCACCATACCGAAAGGGACAGCAGCTCCGGGATAATTGTTTCCGGACAAACCGCCGTCGATCGCGCCGGTCCCGATAAACGGATCGACATACCGGGCATAATCGGCAGCATGTGCCACCCCCGACATCATTACCGACAAGGTGACACAAATCCCTAGTTTCATACTTCTAATCAAATCGTTCATGGCACTGACCTCTTATTTATCATTTTATACCCGACCGGGAATGCCGGAATCTTTTTAACGTACCAAAAGTTTACGGCAAACGGATACGCCGGAAGTCAAGCAGACAGATACCATCGCAACAGTCGTTTCGGGAAATGCCTTGATCGACACCTCATGGCTGCCGTCGGAAACGACGGAACGGTTGAGCAACAGCCCTTGCATACTGTAAAGCTGCACGCTTTTGATCGGTTCCGAAGCCCCGACAATGACATTCCCGTCTTCGAAGCGGGCGGTGACAGATCCCGAAGGATCTGTCATGGCGCTTTCTGCTCCGCTATCGCTCCGCTCGAAGCGGTAAATACGTACATCTTTTTTAGGCACGGACACCTGCATCGTCGAAGGTGTCAATGTCTTGCCCTCGAACAACTCCTTACAGCCGATAAACTCCGACGGGTCTACACCCAGCCGTTCGAAATCGGGCGTATAATTGAGATCGCCCTGTCCGTCGGTGCCGTAGTTGAATACGACATAGTAGAAAGCTCTCGGCGTATCGAGCACAAACTCATTGCCGCAGCTGATGTCGTTGGTACTGTAAAGCGTATTCTGATACTTGAACGTTCCTTCGACAGGACGGAACGAACGTCCTAATCTGCCCACCTCGGTAAGATCTTTGTTCGAAGCGAATTTCACGGCACGCGCACGTTCGGCATCCGTACCGATGATCTTCACATCCTTGCCGTTGTATTTCATGACCTGTCCGTCGTAGGCATAAGTTCCGCCCAAGAGGGTCATACCGGTAATCAATCCGCAGGTGTACCGGATACGAGCTTCCTGTTCGTCGGGCGAGCCTTTGCCGGTAAATACTTTCGACAGGCACATGTGGTCGGGGTCGTTGAACGAATAGCATTGGTCGAGCCACCACGATCCCTCGATACAGTTGAGCGTGTACATCGAGTTATTGAGTTCGCCCCACGCATCGCAACCGATACGACGGATATGGGCTTTGGCAGGGAAAACGGGAGCGATGGAGTAGTCGATGACCATATCGCCGGCAAATTCCAAGATGTAGTCCATACCGTAATTATAAGCCATCATACCCGTTGTGATTTCGGGAAGGAACCATTTATCAGCCTCCTGCGATCCGTTGTTCATGAAGTCGATCTTGACAAATTCAAAACCGTCGTTCTTGAACTCTTCGAAACGCTGGCGGGTAACTTCACGAACAGCCGGGTGCGTCGGGTCGAGAGAATAAGCCGAAATCTTACGCGGCTTGCCGTTTGCCGTCAGCACGACATCCTTACGCGAATAGGTTTTCCCATCGACCGTTGCGAACGGATAATCGGAAATTTCCGAGTCATCGCCGCACCACAACGAGAAGGGGGTGTGATAGATACCGGGGTGGAAGCCCAATTCCTTGCAACGTGCGGCAAACTGGCGGCGTTCCATACGGCTCATATTATCCCAGAACGAATCGAGTACGATCCAGCATGCGCCGTCCTCGCCCGAAAAGCCCGTGGGTTTGATTTCCTGTTCGAAGAAATCGAGCAACGACATGGCGGAAGTATAGTTGAGCTGCGCCTCCATACCGCCCCAGCTTTGCCAGCCGAAGAACGATTTGTCGCCCGATTTGATTTTCAGTTTGGGGCAAAGCACGGTGTTGGCTTTACCATAAGTTTCAAGACCGTTGCGCCAATCGTCGAACATACCGATCATGAAACGCGGAGAGGATACACGTTCGCCCTTGACAGCCCCATGCCGGTCGATCGGCGAGTTGTTTCCGAAATTACCGTTATCCCACGTGCGCGGACTTACATAACCGGCTTTCACCTCGCACTTGCGAATGCGGTTGGAGCCATTGGGAGTCACCGTCACCGACGATTTCCATACCGAGTGATCGACCGATCCGATGACGATACCTTTACGCGAAGCGACATTAAACAGCGCAGTAGCTTCGCAAGAGGTCACCGGTTGTCCCGTAGACCAGCGTACAGCCGAGAAGGTAGCCCAGTTGTCGTTGGCAAAAGGCATGTTGTACACCCGGTTCTCACTGGTTTCGAGCGGCAACGTCGTAGTGGTAGAAGAGACGATCGGGCAAATTTCGCACGACGATGCCGTACCCGACACCGCTACGACCGCACCTTCGAAAACCGCATAAGGCAACGCCGGATAGACGGTAACGACCTGTTCGAGCGAAGGTTTTCCGTCCTGCGTATAGGTCCATGTTATACGCTTGCCGCTGCCGAACGCATCATCGACATTCTCTTCTTTCTTGACTACCGACCCGTATTGGCTCGACTGCAAAGTCGAACCGTCGGCATCGAGAGCCGTCATATATACCCCTTTGAGCAGAGTCTTGCCATCCTGCTCGATCAGCATCTGTTTATTGGTGCCCAAAGTAAATTTCCATGCGCCGTACTCCGCATCCAATTCGCCGGCACATACCGACGGAATCGCTGTCACGGCAGCCAGAAGCACCGCTATATATTTACTCACATTCATAAGAATCTGTTTAAGGTGTGTAAAACTACTAAAAAACGTATAAAGATACAAATATAAAGAGTACTAACCCACAAGGGGTTGTTTCAAAATACAAGTTTTGAAGCAACCCCTTTTCGGTGTGTCAGAGTGGTTGCACACCATTACACAATCTTTTTTACCTTAAATACATCCGTTTAACGGACATAGACTTTTTCAACCTTGCTTCCCTGACGGCGGATATACAATCCGTTCGACGGCTCGGCAACGCGGATACCCTGTACATTGAAATACTCTACGGGGGCATCGCAATCCGAAACTTCCACACCTTCGATCGAAGAAGACGAAGAAATAGTACCTTTGGCAAATGCGCTCACAGCCTTACCGCCATCGATCGACTGTACGCCCCATTCCTCTACTTTTTCTACCGGAATATTAAGGGTTACGGTCAAAGAAGCGGAAGCGGCATTGACGTTACCTACGCGAAGTTTACCCGTAGCCGGGTCGGCGGGAACAGCCGTGATAAGCTCACCGTCGGTAGTCTTTACATAATAGTTGTAGCGAAGAGCCTCGGCAGGTGTCGCACCTGTACCCTGAGACGCTTTTTCGTCGCTGCCTGCACCCCATTTCAATACCACTTTCTGTCCGGATGCTGTCATTACGGGAGCGGAAGGAGCTTGCGGAGCCTGATTGGCAACACGAGTACCTACACCATTGTAGATTTGGAAATGATGAGCACCGTCGCCATCCTGATACCCCATAAGCATAATATCGGGAATATTGTTGTTGTTGAAGTCCTGTGCCAGCACGACAGCACCGCCACGGTGTTTACCCAATTTGTCGCTGACAGCGGTAAAAGTTTCATTGCCCTCGTTGAAAGCATAAACGGCATTTTGCAGGCTCGATTCCTCACCGCTGTACACGAGGTCGATATAACCGTCGCCGTTGAGGTCGCACCAGTCGGCACCGCTATTCACGACACCGGTCAGTCCGGCTTCGATTTTGGTAAACGTATCATTGCCGTTGTTCTTATATACGTATGCCGCATTTTCCCAGCCATTGGGGCAGGAAGTACCCGTGATAAATACATCGAGCAAACCGTTGCCGGTAAGGTCGAAGAAGATAGCCTGACCGCGTTCCGTTCCGGCTTTGTCGCCTACGATCACTTCGGAGAATTTGCCTGTACCGTCGTTTTTCCAGATACGCACGCAATCGTTACCGAAATCATCAGCCCAACCCGACACGAGCAGATCGACGTTACCGTCTTTGTTGTAATCGCCTACGCAGAGCGTACCGCCACGTTGCGGAGCAATGCCCGTTGTTTCATCTTTGATAAACTTGCCCGTACCCTTGTCGTTGAAGAATACGACGGGAGTTCCCTGGTCTTCTCTCGGATTACCGCAGAAAGTCACGATGTCCTGATAACCGTCGTTGTTGAAATCGGCAGTGCAGAGAGTGCCGGTGTACCATTTTTCCTGATCATTGTCGTTTATATCCATTTCACCGGGGAGGGAGAAATCCTCTACTTGGGTGAAGTTACCGGTTCCGTCTCCGCGCAACAGTTTGGACCCCCACGACGAAGCATAAATAAGATCGACATTACCGTCGTTATTAAAGTCGATCGGATAGAGAATACGTTCCCAGTTGCAATCGTCGATAGTCGGCAGATCGGCAGAATTTGCCAACGTAGTACCGGCTTCATCGAGATAAAGCACTTTAAGCGTATTCGCCCAGCCGTTGTTCAAGTCCCGACCCTTTACGATCACTTCCATCTTGCCGTCGTTGTTGATATCGGCAAGCATGACATTACCGTGAAAAAGTCCGTTAGAAACCAAACTGCTGGCATCGAGTTCGGTATAATTCGTCTGGCGTGCAGCGCCAAATGCCGGAGCAGCCAGAGCGGCTGTTGCAAGAGCGATAAAAATCTTTTTCATATACATTGAGTTTTTATGGTTTTTAATTTATTGAAAAGGAGTCCGAATCGAAACCGCTCCGGACTCCCCGGTATTTTTTTTACATATAGCCTTCATTCTGGTCGGAAGGATCGATATCGAGGTTCTGCTCGATTTCGGTCATCGGTATCGGCCATACGATATGCCACGGTTGGATCGTGCCCGAACGCTTCGCCCACTTATTCCGGTCTTTGACCAGTTCATAGAATTTGCCAGTGCGGACAAGGTCGAATTTACGCCAGCGTTCGCCGAACAGTTCACGTACACGCTCGGTCATGATCTGTTCGCGGAATTGATCCTGCGACATCGATTTCCACATCATATCTTCGGGAATATCGAAATCCCATGCACGCGAACGTACGTCATTGACCCAGTCGATAGCGTCGCCGGTCTGACCCAGCTCATTGAGGCACTCGGCATACAGTAGGTAAGCGTTCCCCAGACGCAGCCACGGAATATTCTTGCCGGCATTCCACATATTGTTGATGCCCATACCCGAATAGCGGTCGGTACGATAATCCTCATATTTCTTGATGTGGGGTTTACATTCATCCTGATCTTCGGGATCAAGACCTTCCCAGCTCAACCCGGGAATATATTTTTCGGCATTATCACCGTTCCACTCGAATTCGTAGCGGATCGACTCCTCCTTGCGGACGTCGCCCTCTTCCCAGATACCGCCGTCGGCAACATCCGAATAAGCCCATTCGGTAGGTACGGCATGGTCGTAACCGGCAAAGAAGCAGGCATCCCCGCCCATAGAGGCTGCGGCACGCGAACCGACCATAAACTGGTTGCCATGATTATCGGGCCATGTCGTCGAGAACTGGAATTCGAAAATCGCTTCCGACGAGTTGGGTGTGCTGTAATCGAAAAGATCGTAATAAGGAACAAGGCTGAACGGACCTTCAACTACATCTTTGAGAGCAAGGGATGCTTTCGAGAAATCACGCAGACCGGTTTCGACTGGAGCTGCCATATAGGCATATCCCAACAACATCTTGCCGGCATAGCTGGTGATGCGTCCGGGATCGTTGCTCTCGGGAGCATGATTGGCGGCATTGCTAAGGTCGCGGATAATGCTTTCCCAAATGGTTTTCAGATCCTGACGCCCCGTACCGAGTTCGTCCACCCGGCTCAGGTCGATCAACGGAATACGCCCATAGATCATCGTCATGTCCATAACGAGCGATCCCCGGATAAACGAAGCCTCCGCCCAAAGTTTTTCGGCAAGATCATCTTTTTCGATTTTGGGTTCGAGGGCATTGATGATTTTTGCGGCTTCCGAAATTTTAGGCCAACGCCAGTTCCAGCAATTGACGATATATTCCTGATCGGAAGTAAGAAGAGCATCGAACCGGTCGATAGCGCCATTCTTACCGCCACCCTCTTTGAGTGCCTGATAGGCACCGTTCTGTATTTCGTCGGTACCGTCGGAGAGATAGTAGTAGTTATGACCAGCCCATAAGTCGCGCCAGTTTTTATAAAGAGCCAACAACGCCGTTTCCGAAGTCTTGACATCACCGTAGATCTGCTGTTCGGTGAGGTTGGTCCGGCTGGGTTCATCGAGGAAGTCGCTGCACGAAGTAACGCCTGCCCCCATCATGGCAACAATGCCTATTGCTATGAATTTATTGTGAGTTTTCATTATGTTACGATTTTAAGATTTGCTTAGAAAATACTGAATGAAAGACCAAGTGTATAGCTGCGCTCGGTAGGATAGAGGTTGTCGCCGAATTCGGGGTCGAAACCTTTGTCCTTGGTAGCCGTGAATACATTCGATGCCGTGAAGTACAACCGGAGATTGTTCATCCGCAGTTTGCTGACCATTTTCTGCGGGAAGACATAGCTCAATGTGAGTGTAGACAATCGCAGATACGACGTATTCTGAATATAACGGTCGGTATCGCCTGCTCCGAACGGTGTATAACCCGTTGCATTGGTGATCACGCGGGGGAAGTAAGCGCCCGTATTTTCAGGTGTCCATGTATTGCCGATCAGATCGGGAGTAGCGTGGCTGAGACCTACCGACGATACAAGACCTTCGTAATAACCGCTCAACCGGTGTCCGCCGATGCTGTATGTGAAGATGGCATTGAGGCTAAGACCTTTCCAGTTGAAGTCGGTATTGAATCCGCCGTACACTTTCGGATCGTTGTAAGCCGTGATCACACGGTCGTAGTTGTCGATCACACCGTCGGGTTTGCCTTCCGGTCCAGAAAGATCGACCGGGAATATATCGCCCAAACCTACTGTGCGTCCGCGATAATCGACACCTTCCCATTGGTCGCGGTTGCTTTCATTGGCAATACCGCCGAATTTGTAACAGTAGATGTTGTGGAGTGGCTCTCCGATAAAGAGGTTGCCCTGACGATCGGGAACGGAACTTTCGGTAGGCACGTTGAGCAAACGGCTTACTCCGCCATAGAGGCTCTTGATTTTATTGCGGTCGTGCGACAGGTTGAATCCGATATTCCAGCTGAAATCGCGTGTACGCACCGGTGTCGCATTGATCTGGATTTCAACACCGCGGTTGTCAAGATCTCCGATATTCTCGGTCGTCGAGGAATAACCCGACGATGTGGCGAGCGAGTGGCTCATCAAAAGGTCTTTGTTGCGGGTAAAGAATACATCGGCAACCAGCGAAAGGCGACGGTCGAAGAACGACAGATCGACACCGATATTGGTCTGTTTCTGCTTTTCCCAAGTCAAGCCCGGAGTTCCGCGATGACCGTTCGTATAGAAGCCGGCAGAACCGTTCGATGCCGAAGGATAATACATCGTGGCATAAAGGTAGTTGGAGATGTTCTGGTTACCTACCGCACCGTAACCTCCGCGGATCTTGATCTGATTGACCATATCGGTTTCGGGGAAGAAGGCTTCGTTCGTGATATCCCAAGCCAACGAGAAGGAGGGGAAGAAGCCCCATTGATGTCCTTTGGCAAATTTCGAAGAACCGTCCCAACGGCCTGTTACGGTAACGAAGTAACGATAATTGTAGTTATAGTTACCGCGGGCAACGTAGCTCATCAGCGAAGAAACCTGGTGATCGCTTTCGGGACGGCTGTTTTCCCAGTCGGCAGCCGAACCCAACTGATCCCAACCGAGGTCGTTGGAGGCAAAGCGGCGACCGTTGGCTTTAACGACATTGTAAATGTTGCGCGAAGCCGAAGTACCGAAAAATACATCCATGTTGTGCTCCTTGTTGAAACTGCGGACATACTGTATCGTATTATCCCATTGCCACTGTGTATCGGCGAAACGCTGCTGGGTAGCGTATGCGTCACCGCCCCGGTAACGGATAGACTCCTGAATACCGGTGGGCTGGAACTGATTCCAGCTTTGTTCGGCGCGGTTGATTGCGAAAGTCGAACGGATATTCAGACCCGGCAGCGGGTTGATATTGATGTAGTTCGACGAAGTGAAGTGGTAGCGTGAACGCTCCGTGCTGATGTCCAGCGTATTGTACGGGTTGAAGTTGTTATTCTTCTCGGTATTGGGGCTTTGCCACCAAGTGCAAAGATATTTCTCTTCGTAACGGGTTTCCTTATCGAGGAACGGGGTGTTGTCCAGCAACGGGTCGCAATAGTATGCCTTGTTGTAGACATTGTCGTCGGTCATCCGGTCGTGAGAATAACTGTATGTGGTGTTCGTTCCTATTTTCAACCACGAGGTAATATTCGCCGACGCATTCACACGTCCGTTGTAGCGTTGTTGGGTCGTACCTTTTACCATACCGGTAAGGTCTTTAAGCCCCAAAGAAACATAGATGTTGGTACGGTCGGTAGCTTGCGAGAACGACAGGTTGTGATTGGTCGTGAAACCGGTACGGAGCACGGGGTCTACCCAGTCGTAGCTGCGACCCGAGAGATAGGTATCCAACTCTTCCTGTGCGAAAACGTTATTGGGAGCCATAATGAAGTTGTCGATATGATCCTGTATTTCCGCTTCGGTAGCATCGGGATTCTCAAATTTATATCCGTTGATGTAAGCCGCCTTACGAAGGTCTCCGAGCTGGGTGGCATTCATCCGGTCGGGACGATGTCCCATAGTCTGCCACGATACCCAACCGTCGTAGTTTACTTCTCCGCTGCCCTGACGACCTTTTTTGGTAGTGATGATAATCACACCGTTAGCACCGCGGCTACCGTAAAGAGCCGTTGCCGAAGCGTCTTTCAGCACTTGGATATTTTCAATATCGTTTACATTGAGCGAGTTGTAGAATCCGAATTCATTGCCCATAACCAGACCATCGACTACATAGATAGGGTCGGAACCCGAGTTGATCGTATTCGTACCGCGGATTTTGATGCCCGAATCGTCCGAGGGTTTCGACGAACGGCTTACCGACACACCAGTCACACGGCCTTGAAGAGCCTCGTTGATCGTGGTAACCGGCTTCTGCGTCAATTCTTTGGATCCGATACTGCCTACCGCACCGGTCAAGTCGCTCTTCTTCATGGATACACCCACAACGACGATTTCGTCCAACTGCGAATTCAATTCGCTGAGCTGTATCTCCATCGTGCCCGATGCAGGTACTTTCACCTCTTTACTCTGGAAGCCGACATAAGATACGGTAAGGATGTCGCCGGGTTTGGCTTGAATAGAGAATTTGCCGTCGAAATCGGTGACGACACCTGTTTTAGAGGCTTTGATCGCAACAGAGGCTCCGGGTAGAGGCTCCATACTTTCGTCGATCACTGTGCCTGTTACTGCTTGTTGGGCAAACGCCACATTCATGACGAATACCAACAGAAATAATGCACTAAAAATCTTTTTCATGTGTATATTAAAATTGGTTAATTATTATTCAATTCCTAACTTATCAATTCCGAAATCTTCTTCGATTCAAGGTTGTGACGGGGTGTAGTTATTGTACTTTCCCACATCACAAAATTACTTTTTCGAACAAGGAAAAACCGACAATAAAAACGCCAAATTTTAGCTATTTTTAGCCAATTTTTTCTTTTTAGTCTCTCTTGGTATAAGCCAACGTGTTGATTTTTAATTGCTTATCGAAATCAGACCGTGAGATAGCTGTCGTAACATGGATCGTACGCTTCTCTCCCGGCAGCAAATCGAAATAATTGTCGGAAAAGAAATTCTCGATACCGTCGAGCGAAAGGAATACACCCCGGGCAAACCGGTCGGTCGATAAGGTGACATCGTAACCATCGCCGGCAGCAACGCAATCGGTACTGATCGTCGGACGCGGATAGCGCATATATTTCTGACGGACGGCATAAGCGATGTTGGTATAGGGTTCGGCTGTGCCTGCGACACGATATTCGGCAGTGAAAATAACATCCCCGCCCTTACGGTCGCCGATAATCGCCGACACCTTCCCGGCAAAGACACGTTCGGAGGCAAGCGGCTGCGCCGTTACTTTGAGTTCTTGCTGCCAGAACACATTCCCGTCGAGCGTCATGGCACGCAGCGACAACGTTCCGCGGGCACGGCTACGCCGGTCGGACACGATATTGACCTTCAACGAATCGCCCGTCACAACCGGCGAAACCAGTATGTCGCGATATGCCTTGCGCGAAAAATATTGTTGTGCTTTCCATCGTCCGTAATAGTCGCGACCCGCCCACGAAGCGACAGGCCAGCAATCGTTGTGCTGCCAGACCAAAGTACCCATACAATAGGGCATATCGCGACGATGCGCCTCGATAGCCGTCTTGATCGCGTCGCCCTGCAACAGCATGCCGACATAGAGGAAATCTTCGAAATTATCGGGCACCCCGTATTCGTCGCGCATATAGTCGCGGATCAGGTTATTGGCATAAGAGCCCGCCCGTTGGTGCGCCATCATGACTTCGCTATTGATATCCCAGTCGCGGGCTTGCGGGGCATAAAGTTTCACCGATTCGAACTCGGGGAACGATTGGAAACCGTACTCCGAGAAGAAACGCGCCCGTTTGACATTATAATGTCCGATCGAGTCCCGTCCGTGCCAAACGCCCCAATAATGGTCGTCGCCGTTGATGCCGTCGCTTGGTGTCTCCTCAAAAGCATAGGGCGAAGAGGGACGGTACGACAGCCCGCCGCCATACTCCTTCACCACCTCGGGCAGGCAGCGGAAATACATATCCTTAAATTGTTTTTCGAGCAAAGGCAATACACCCTTTTCTTCATAATACTGCTTGCGGTTACCCCAGCCGTAGAACACGTCCTGACACTCGTTATTACCGCACCATACGGCAAGGCAGGCATGATTGCGCAAACGTTTCACATTGTCGATAGCCTCCTGCCGGATATTGGCGATGAACGCACTGTCTGCCGGATAGGTGGAGCAGGCGAACATGAAGTCCTGCCAGACCAAGATACCGTGGCGGTCGCAAAGTTCGTAGAAGTAATCGTCTTCATATACGCCCCCGCCCCACACACGCAGCATATTCATATTGACGGCTTTGGCATCGAGCACATGTTTCTCGTACTTCTCGCGGGTGATACGCGGCAGGAAATTGTCGAGCGGTATCATGTCCGCCCCTTTCATAAAGGTAGGCTTTCCGTTGATCTCGAAATAGAGGTTATGTCCGTATTGATCGGGATCGTTATGCAGCACGATCGACCGCAGACCGATCTTTTTGGAATCGCTGTCGAGCCGGGTTCCGGCAACCGACAGGTCCGTTGTATAGTCGTACAGGTAGGCTTCACCCAATCCGTTGGGCCACCACAGGCGCGGATTTTTGACCGACACATCGAAATTCACGATATTGATTCCGGGTTGGAGGGCAACACGTTTCGAAGCCAGCTCGCGACCGTTGGCAGATACGGTGATCTTCGCATCCGGTATCCGGGTGTCGGCACAGACTTCCGCCACGATTTCGAGATCAGCCCGTTGCGCCGAAACTTTTTTCTGAACCACCTGTACATCATCGAGGCGGGCACGATCCCAACATACCAGTTCGATAGGACGCCAGATACCCGAAGTCACCAAACGGGGGCCCCAGTCCCAGCCGTAATGATACCCTGCCTTACGGGCGAAGATACTGACGAGCTTGTCGAAGATACCGCCGTTCTGACTTTGGTCAGGACCGGTGTTGAATCCGTAATCGTAAAGATCGCACTTGGGCAGGTCGATCTTAATGGGCGAATGAAAATAGACCTCGAATTTGTTGGGTCCCTCTTTCAACAGCCCTTTGACATCGACCCGCCAAGTGCGGTGCATGTTATTGGAGTTAAGTATAGACTTGCCGTTCAGGTAGACATCGGCGTAAGTGTCCAGCCCGTTGAATACCAATATCTGATTGTTCGAAGCCAGTTCTTCCGCCGTCGGTGTCAGCGTACATTCATACATCCAGTCTTCCTTATCGACCCATTGTACCCCCCGTTCGTTGAGACGGAAAAACGGGTCTTCGATAATTTCATTGTCCATCAGGTCGGTGTGTACCGTACCGGGAACCGTTGCGGGATACCAGATTTCGGAGCGTCCCTGACGGAAACGCCATCCCTCATTCAGTTCCCGCCGAAGCACATCGGCATATACCGTGCCGACGGCGACCATACTCATTGCGACCGCTGCTACTATTTTTCTCATGGTTATCGATTTAGAATTTAACTTTTACTACTTGATCTTTGGGCAGATGCACCGGCTGCGAAAGCCCGTTGATTTTGACATCCGTATCGTTTCCGGCTTTCAGACGAGCCCACGACATTTTGCCGTTCTTCCACGCCATATCGACGGTAATGCCACCTTCGGCACAAAGTCCTTTTATCTCCCCTTCGTTCCATTGCGAAGGCAAAGCGGGCAGGAAGTCGAGATATCCGTCGTGCGACTGCAACAACATTTCGCACATGCCAGCCACAGCACCTTCGGTGGCATCGAAACTGAATATATCGTATTCAGCCATGGCGACACCCGCCGGCGATACGGTCATCAGGTTCTCCCGCATGAAACGTTTGTAAAGGTTACGCAACCAACCGTATGCGGCATCACCTTCTTTCGTGCGGGCGCGGAAACAGAGCATATTGGCGGTACTCCATTCGGTATCTTCCCACGCCGGATCGGAGGTCTGGCTGTCGAGCGATTTCCGGCAAGCCTCGATCAACTCGGGGTTATTGACGTTCGAAATCTGATTGTACGGGAAAAGCGCAAGTACGTGCGACGAATGGCGGTGCGACGGATCCGACCGTTTCACCGGGTCGAGCCACTCGCGCAAAAGACCGTCCTCGTCGGTTGCCAACGGCGGCAACGCAGCAATATCGGTCCGCAGCTTGGCGGTGAAATCGTCGTCGATACCCAATATATCCGCCGACTGTATGCAGGCATTGTATATATCGTACACGAGCACACGGTCGATAGTCGGCATCATGGAGAGGCTGTAATGCCCGCCATCGGCGGCAACGAATCCGTTTTCGGGCGAAATGGACGGTCCGGTCAGCAAATAGCCCGTACGCGGGTCGCGGCACATATAGTCACTGAAAAATTGCGCACATTCGCGCAAGATCGGATAAGCAGTTTCCGCAAGATATTCTTTATCGCAAGTATAGAGGTAATGGCTCCACAGATGCGTCGCCAACCAAGCTCCGCCGGTGACATTCATACCCCAGCTGACACCCCAGCCGGGTGCGGTGTATCCCCAAGCATTACATACCGTATGTGCCACCCAGCCCCGGCTGCCATACATTTTACGGGCGGTTTCACGACCGTGGTCGGCAAGAAGCCCCAGATAGGAGAACAGCGGGAGATTGCACTCGGCAAGATTGGTGCGGTTGGCAGCCCAATAGTTTTGCGCGGTATTGATATCCATGTGATAGTCGCAGGTCCACGGCATATTGCAGGCTCCGTTATCGTTCCAGATACCTTGAAGATTGGCACACAACGGCATACCGCTCGGACGCGACGAGGCAATGAGCATATACCGTCCGTAGTTGAAGAACAGGACGTCGAACCCGGTGTCCTCGCCCCCCTCGGCAAGACGTTTGAGCCGAAGATCGGTAGGCAGATCGGCATGACTGTCCTTGCCTAACCGTACGCTCATGCGATCGTAAAGACGGCTGTAATCCGCCTGATGATTGCTCCGCAGCCGGGCGTAAGGCACAGAAGCCGCCTTCTCGACGGTAGCACGGTTCAATGCCCGATATTCCGTATTATTATAATCGGTACGTATATCCAACAGGAGCGTCATGGCTTCGGCATCCGAAACAGTGAGGGTATTTTCGCCGGGAATGACCGTGCCGCCGTCGGCAATCACTTTTACCGTACCGCAGAAATTCACACCGCCGGGACCGTGCAACGGGAAATCCACCGTACCGGTAAATTCAAGACCGTCGGCAGTGGCCGTAATATCGGCTTTGCGGAGCAGGTCGAAACCCACGGTTGCTGTCAGCGTGCTTTTTCCGGAAGCCGTAAAGCGCATCGCCAACACGTCGTCGGGATAGTCGGCTATATATTCACGGTGGAAACGGGTACCGCCTTTGGTAAAATCGACAGCAGCCACAGCTTGGCTCAGATCGAGGCTGCGCTCGTAACCGGAGAGTTCGCCCTCCGGCAAATTAAAATCGATCACCAGATCGCCGACCGGAACATGGGTTCCGAACGTAGTCATACGCCCGTTAAGGTATTTGTTGCCCAGTTCATTGCCCCGCGCCACATCGCCGGCAAAAAAAGCCTGACGCATCTCGGCAAGAGCATCGGCACCGCAAAGGTCATTGCTTGTACTGTCGGGGCGACCTGCCCACATACTGATTTCATTCAATGCTATCGTTTCGCGATCGATACCGCCGTAAACCATAGCCGAAAGACGGCCGTTGCCCAACGGCACCGCTTCCATCCACTCATCGGCAGGTGTCTGATACCAGAGGCGTTCATTACTTTCGGTACAGGAGGAAAGCCCCATACCGAGGAGTGTCACCGCCGCCACGTTGCTTAGGATTGTGATAAGATTTTTCATGGTTATCTGTTTTGCTATTTTTTTAGATCGGTAAACGGATTCTCTATCCGTTGCAAAATTACCTCTACATAAAAAACAAAACCGCTAACCATCACTCCAAAAAATGGCAAAATTGCGCCAAATCATTTTGCAGACAACTCTCCTCAGAAGGTTATACCGGCATTTTCAGTCTTTTATCCGGCCTCTGTATCTCTTCGGAGAGACCCCCATGATTTTTGTAAACAAACGGGAAAAATAGAACGGGTCTTCAATACCCAGCCGGCAGGCGATTTGCGTCAGGGTCATGTCGGTCGTATCTAAATAACCGCAGGCACAGCGGATCTTCAACAGATTGAAATATGCCATGGGACTATGACCGGTCGCCTGCCTGAACAGTGCCGACATACGCGACGGCGACAAATGTACGTACTCCGCAATATCATCGAGAGTCAGATGCCTGCCTATATTTTCTTCAAGGAAATGCTTGATGCGATCTGCCGTATCGCGAAAGGGAGCGGAGGCGGCAACCCCGCGGAAGCGGTCGATATACCGCAACGATGCCAGATAGTGGTGAAACACCGACATCGCGTAACGTATGCTTTCGATATCGTACGAACGAGCCAGCGAGTTGAAAATTTCATCGAAAAGCCCGATACGGTATCGTATGCGCGAATCTTCATCCACTCCGATGCTTTTAGGTTCGGTCGTCCCGTCGGCATAATACGAAGCCAGCGGGCCTCCGAAGTGCATCCAATAGATTGTCCACGGAGTCTCTTCGTCGGCTCCGTAACGGTGTGCCTCGCCGGCTGGCAATATAAAATACTGGTCGGCGGTGACCCGGTAACGCTTTCCGCCTACCTCGTACCATCCGCTGCCGTCTACGCAATAGATAAAAACATATTGGGATATCGGGTCGAGACGCTCGCGATAGTGATGTGCCGCATGAGGATAATAACCGATATCGGTAATATACACTCCGGCGACAAGCGGATCGGCTTGCACCATTTCGAGTATCACTTTGGGCAGTACAATCGAACACTGCCCATCGAAACCCTCTTTCAGTTTCCTTTCCGGCATATTTTCAAGATATTGATTCCGGGTACAAAGATAATGCAAGCCGAAAACAGAGACAAGTTTACTTGATCTATGTTGAGGCGCATCTTATCTTTTGTAAAGATAAGATGTTTTCTGCATCCTATCATCATTATATAGATGGAAAACAGGGGGCGTTTTGCAGTAAGATTGTCCATGTTATTCAAAAAGATCGGCTATTCCATACCCCGCCGGTTACCTATATTTTTGCGGTAACTGAAATTCTTAAAATCAACTCCATGAAAAAAATTAACAAAGGCTTTATTTATTTTATATGTATGGTGTCGGCGATGGGCGGACTGCTCTTCGGTTACGACTGGGTAGTTATCGGAGGGGCCAAACCCTTCTATGAAATGTTTTTCGGTATCGCCGGAAATCCGCAGTTGCAGGGTCTTGCCATGAGTATCGCCTTAGCAGGCTGTCTGGTAGGAGCTATGGTCTCCGGATCGCTTGCCGACCGTATCGGTAGAAAACCGTTGCTGCTGACCGCCGCAATCATCTTCTTAGTTACGGCATGGGCAACCGGTATGTTCGACACATTCCCGGCATTTCTTTGTGCACGTTTCGTCGGAGGCATAGCCATCGGCATCGCTTCGGGGCTTTCGCCCATGTATATCGCCGAAGTCGCTCCGAGCGATATTCGCGGCAAACTCGTTTCGCTCAACCAGCTCACTATCGTACTCGGTATTCTCGGAGCGCAGATCGTCAATTACCTGATCGCCGAGCCTATGCCGGCAGGCACCACAATCCCGGCTCCCGATTCATGGAATGTACAGATGGGCTGGCGATGGATGTTTTGGAGTGCGGCATTCCCGGCTATCGCCTTCATCGTACTCGTATTCTTCATCCCCGAAAGCCCGCGTTGGCTGGCAATGAAAGGTCATACCGACAAAGCGCTCAAAATACTGACCGATATAGGCGGCTCCGATTACGCACACCGCGAAGTGAAAGCCATACTGGATGCCCGCACGGCTGAAAGCAAACAGTCGCAGGGCGGGCTCTCTACCCTGTTTAGCCGTCCGTTCCGTCTCGTGTTGGTTCTCGGTGTCGTCATAGCCGTATTCCAACAGTGGTGCGGTACCAATGTCATTTTCAACTATGCCCAAGAAATTTTCTCCAATGCAGGTTACGATCTCGGCGAAATGCTCTTCAATATCGTGCTCACCGGCATTACCAATGTCATTTTCACCTTCGTAGCGATATACACGGTCGATCGTCTCGGTCGCAAGAAACTCATGCTGTTAGGGGCAGGCGGTCTGGCAATCATATATGCCATCCTCGGCACATGCTATCTGTTCCACGTCACCGGATTCTTCATGGTGATACTGGTCGTCGCCGCCATAGCCTGCTACGCCATGACTCTCGGTCCGGTAGCATGGGTACTCATCGCCGAAATATTCCCCAACCGCATCCGGGCGATCGGAGTGGCTACATGTACATTCGCCCTGTGGGTAGGTTCTTTCTCGCTGACCTATACCTTCCCCCTGCTTAACACCTCGCTCGGCAGCTACGGCACGTTCTGGATCTATGCACTCATCTGTGCATTGGGCTTCGTATTCTTTGCCGCCAAACTTCCCGAGACGAAAGGCAAGACACTCGAAGAGCTTGAAAAAGAATTAGTCGATAAAAAAGAGAAATAGTCATCCCGAATTCAATAAAAAAAACAGTCAATATAATGGTAAAAGCCTGGAAAGAAACGGTAGTAATCCCCACTTACGAAGTAGGAGAACCCGAAAAAAATCCGATCTTCCTTGAAAAAAGAGTTTATCAAGGATCGAGCGGCGTAGTTTATCCCTATCCCGTCATCGAATCGATCGCCAACGAGAAACACGACAAAGAGTGGCATGCCGTCTTTATCGAAAACGAATACATCAAAGTAATGATCCTGCCCGAACTCGGAGGGCGTGTACAAATGGCGTACGACAAAATCCGCCAACGTCATTTCGTCTACTACAACCATGTCATCAAACCGGCACTTGTCGGTCTCGCCGGTCCGTGGATTTCGGGCGGCATCGAGTTCAACTGGCCCCAGCACCATCGTCCATCGACCTATATGCCGGTCGATTGCACGATCGAAGAAAACGAGGACGGTTCGGTGACGGTTTGGGTCAGCGAAATGGAGCGCATGTTCCATCAAAAGGGCATGGCGGGATTCACCCTGCGCCCCGGCTGCGCCTATCTCGAAATCAAAGGCGTGCTCTACAACCGCACCGATGTGCCGCAAACATTCCTCTGGTGGGCAAACCCCGCAGTTGCCGTCAATGATTACTACCGCTCGGTATTCCCGCCCGACATCAACGCCGTCTTCGACCACGGAAAACGCGCCGTCAGCTCCTTCCCTATCGCCACCGGAACATACTACAAGATGGACTACTCCGCCGGTGTGGATATCGCCAACTATAAGAACATTTTCGTTCCCACCTCCTATATGGGCGTCAATTCCAAATACGACTTCGAGGGCGGATACGAATTCGATACCCAAGCCGGTATGCTTCACGTGGCAAGCCACCACGTATCGCCCGGTAAAAAACAGTGGACATGGGGCAACGGCGATTTCGGACGTGCCTGGGACCGCTGCCTCACCGACGACGACGGACCTTATATCGAACTTATGGCTGGTGTCTATACCGAGAATCAGCCCGACTTCACCTGGCTTATGCCTTACGAGGAGAAAGAATTCACGCAATACTTCCTCCCCTACCGCGAACTGGGCGTTGTAAAGAATGCCACCAAAGACCTGCTGATGAATATCGAACCGGCAGAAAACGGAATGGCCCGACTCAAAGTATTCGCAACCAACCGACAGATTGTCACCATCCGGTTATCGGACGAAAGCAACCGCGAATATTTCAACCGGGAGATAACGATCACCCCCGAGAAAGTATTCGAAGAAACGATCGACGTGCAAAACGCCGGCTTCGAATCGCTCCGCCTCGAATTTATCAAAGAGGGACGCATCGTCATGGAATGGGCTACCGAACCGGACGAAATCCGTCCCATTCCCGATGCCGCAGAAGCCGCCCTGCTTCCCGAACAGATAAAAACCGTAGAACAGCTCTACCTCACCGGGCTGCACCTCGAACAATACCGCCACGCGACATACAGCCCGACCGACTATTACGAAGAGGGACTGCGCCGCGACCCCAACGACGTACGTTGCAACAACGCCATGGGTTTGTGGTATATCCGTAAGGGGCGTTTCGTCCTCGCGGAAAAATACCTCGCCAAAGCCGTAGCACTTCTCCAAAAACGCAACCCCAACCCTTACGACGGCGAGCCTATCTACAACCTCGGTCTGGCACTGAAATATCAAGGACGCTTCGACGAAGCCTACAACCGCTTCTACAAAGCTACATGGAACGGAGGTTGGCAGGATGCCGCGTATTTTGCCTGCGCCCAGATTTCATGTATGCGCGGCAACTACGAGGATGCCCTCTACGAGGTGAACCGGTCGCTTTTGCGCAACTGGCACAACCCCAAAGCCCGCGCCCTCAAAGCCGCCATATTGTACCGCATGGGACGCAACGGCGACGCTGCCGACCTATGCAAAGAGTCGGTACGGATCGACCCGTTCAATTACGGATGCCGGTTTATCGAAACCCTGACCGGCAACGACAGGAATGCAGCCGAAATACTCACCGACCTCATGCGCGATTCGGAACACAATTACGACGAAATCGCCCTCGACTGGGTAGCCGCCGGACTGTGGCAGGAAGCCGACCGGTTGTGGCAAATCGCCATAGAACGCGGAGCGACAAGCCCCATGACCTACTATTATTTAGGATGGTGCCGTCTCCTGGCAGGCGATGACGCAGGAGCAGCCCAAGCCTTCTCGACAGGGGCCGCCTCCAATCCGGCATTCTGCTTCCCCAACCGTCCGGAAGCAATACTTGCCTTGCAAGCCGCTATCCGAATCCACGCCGACGATGCCAACGCCAACCACTTCCTCGGCAATCTGTATTACGACAAGCGTCAGTACAGCCTCGCCCTCGGTTATTGGGAACGGGCGGCAGAACTGCGTCCCGAATACCCCACGACCTGGCGCAACCTCGCATTGGGATATTACAACAAACTCAACGATCCGGACAAAGCGCTCGAATGTATGGAACGGGCATTCCGACTCGATACGACCGACTCGCGCATACTCATGGAGCTCGACCAGCTGTATAAGAAACTGCATCGTCCGCACGACGAACGTCTTGCATTCCTGCGTCAATATCCCGAACTGGTTGCCCAACGCGACGATTTAGTACTGGAACAAATCACCCTGCTCAACCAGACCGGCGACTACGACGAAGCCCGTCGTCTCCTCGACAAACACATCTTCCACCCGTGGGAAGGCGGAGAAGGCAAAGTGCCGATGCAATATCAGACCGCACGCGTAGAACGTGCCAAAACCCGAATGGCGGAAGGCAAATACAGCGATGCGATCGTCCTGCTCGAAGAGTGCCTCTCCTATCCCCACCACCTCGGCGAAGGCAAACTCTACGGGGCGCAAGAGAACGATTTCTATTATCTGCTCGGACTCTGCTACAAGGCACTAGGCAAGGAAGAAAAAGCGCGGGCATGTTTCGAACAGGCTACACTCGGACCAACCGAACCGGCAGCCGCCATGTACTACAACGACGCCAAACCCGATAAGATTTTCTACGCCGGACTTGCATTCCGCGCTTTGGGCGAAGAGAACAAGGCTCGGACATACTTCAACCGCTTAGTCAGCTACGGCAAACAGCATCTCCACGAGAAAGTCGTAATGGACTATTTCGCCGTTTCCCTGCCCGATCTGGCTATCTGGGACGGATCGCTCGACGAAGCGAACCGCATCCACTGCCTCTATATGCTGGCATTGGGCTACGCCGGTCTCGGTGATGCAAGCCATTCGCAACGATACCTCGACCAAGCTGCGGCTATCGACCTGAACCATCAGGGTATCCAAGCGTTCAAGAGCTTTATGAAGTTCATCGGCTGAATATCCCTACATGGGGAAACAGTCCGATACGGGCGATCCGAAACCATCATCCTATAAACAATAAAAAGAGCCATAATCCCTTTTCAAAGAAGAGGCAGATATGGCTCTTTTTTTTCATTTACAATCCGGCTCCTGTTTTCGGAGCACCGCTTTTACGCCGCGATTCCTGTCATTTCCGGGAAACAATCGAGAGTAAAGAAACCGATTGCATTTCGTCCGTACGGAAATCCCCGAATATGCAAGATTTGTTATACCTTTACGCTCAAATACCGCCGCCTCCCGACAAAGAGAGAGAGGACGGATACAAACCCGGATATTCGACAAAAAATATACAATCATGAATCTGAATGAAACTCCTGTCCTGCTGCTGACGGGATACCTCGGTAGCGGAAAAACAACCCTCCTCAACCATATCCTTACCAACGAACGCGGCATCAAGTTTGCCGTAATCGTAAACGACATCGGTGAAGTGAATATCGACGCATCGTTGATTCAGAAAGGCGGAGTTGTCGGGCAAAAAGATGCAGGCGACCTTGTCGCCCTCCAAAACGGCTGTATCTGTTGTACCTTGAAAATGGACCTCGTCGCCCAGATCACCGACATCGTGAAGATGAACCGTTTCGACTATATCGTGATCGAAGCCAGCGGAATCTGCGAACCCGCTCCGATCGCCCAGACGATCTGCTCCATTCCCCAGATGGGCGACGAATATGTACGCTACGGAATACCCCGGCTCGACTGTATCGTGACCGTAGTCGATGCCCTGCGCATGAAGAGCGAATTCGGCTGCGGCGAACAGCTGCAACGAAAGAATATCGACGAAGAGGACATCGAAAATCTGGTCATCCAACAAATCGAATTCTGCAATATAATCCTGCTCAACAAGATTTCGGAAGTGAGTCGGGAAGATGCCGACCGCATCCGGAAAATCATACGGGCGCTTCAACCCAAAGCCCGGATTATCGAATGCGACTATGCCGAGATAGACCTCGATGCCATTATCGGCACAGGGATGTTCGACTTCGAAGATGTAGCCACGTCTGCCGCATGGATCCACGAAATAGAACGTGCCGCAACCGACGACGAGGAAGAAGATGCCCACCATCACGCTCACGAGCATGAACATGAACACGAACATCACCATGCACACGAAGAACACGAGCACGAACACGGACACCACCATCATCACCACCACGATGAGGGAGAAGCGGAAGAATACGGCATCCAGACTTTCGTCTACTATCGCCGTCCGGGATTCGACATCCACAAATTCGACCGTTTCATTGCCACGCAATGGCCACGCAATATCATCCGTGCCAAAGGGATCCTGTATTTCAGCCACAACCGCGACATGTCCTATTTGTTCGAGCAAGCCGGCGTACAGAAAAAACTGACCGAATCGGGCTTCTGGTACGCAACTGCACCCGAAGAGGAACTGATCCAACTGATGCAGCAGGAACCGGGATTGATGCGCGACTGGGACGAAGTGTACGGCGACCGCATGATAAAACTCGTATTCATCGGTCAGAACCTCGACCGGGCGGCCATTACCGAAGCACTGGACAACTGCCTCGAAATGTAAGATTTGATTTCTATGCCGATTGTGTTACCTTTGACAAAAAATACGGATAGAATATGGATATATCGGCAAAGCTGAATTTTCCGAAAGAGATATGCGACCGGCTCGATCGTCTGACCGAGTCGATCGACTCTTTTACCTGCGAATGGAATGCCCGCACGAAAACGGCGGATGAAGAGAAAGCGGCAAGAGCTTTCTCACAAACAGTCGTGTCGTCGTTCTCCTTGGAGGGAAGATCCGTATCGGAAGAAGATGCCCGGGCGATCATGCCCGGCATGCCCGACGGGAACGAACTTCCCGACGACATTTACCGATACGCACAAGCTCTTGATGCCGTCTGGAACGACGAGTGTTCGATCGTCCTCGACGATAACTATATCGTTAAATTGCACGACCTGCTTTTCCCCGTCGCCGAAACAGATCCGACGAAACAGAAATCGCACGGATCCTTCCTGAACTTCTGGTCGGAACGTACAGCCGCCTCGCCGCAAAGCCGGCAAAATCCGGTATCGACCCATGTCGAGTTGCAGGAACTGCTGCGTTGGACTGCCCGGGAAAGAGAAGTGCATCCGCTTCGTATCGTTGCCACCTTTGCCTATGAATTCATCTCGTGCCACCCATTCCGGGAAGGGAAAGGCGAACTGTCGCGGCTATTGACCCTCCGGCTGCTGCACTTATACGGATATGACTGGTGTCGTGCCGTCTCGATCGACCGGTTGATCGAACACCGCCGGGTTGAATATTACCAAGCCCTTAAAACCGGACAACAGGAGCGGTACACCTCCCGCGAAAACATCGCTCCGTGGGTATTGCTCCTACTCGAAATATTCGAACAAGCCACGCTCGAACTGGGGAACAAACCGCTCGACGAACATCCCGGCATAGCCCCTAAACCGCAGGCGGAGCCGAATCCGAAACGCCCTGCCGGACACACCCAGGCAAAAAACTGCTACCTGAACCCGCGCCAGAAAAAGATATTCGCATTCGTCAAAGCCAAACAGCCGGTGAAGGTAGCGGATGTCGCCGCATACATGAAATCGGTATCGGTCAATACCTTGAAAAAAGATCTGTTTTACCTGCGCGAAAACGGCATCATTCACTCCTCGGGGATGCTGAAAGGCACGGTTTATTTCGTCAAGGAAGAATAACCGGGCAGCACAAAAGAAAACTCCGTCCGTATCATACGGGACAGACGGCTATAAACCGGACGGTCTATTTGCCCCGGTTCAGCTTCCGCCCCAGATGACGCAGCGCAAACCGGATATGGCGCAATAGCGTAGGAATCGTGCCGTAATAGCGGCACATGATGCGATACCGTTCACCGAGCGAAGCCCGATGATGACGGGTAGTCATACCCTCCTGCAAATAATCTATCAATATCTCGTGGGTATGGACGAGCGTTTGCGCCTGTTTCATACACCGGATGCACCAATCGAAGTCGGCAGAAAAACGATATTGCAAATCGTACTCCGGCGCCAACTGCCGGCGCACGACAAAAGCCTGATGACAAACCAGCATGCCGTTGCGGAAGCTCCGCCACTGCAACTCGTCGGGAGCCTGCAAATGCCTCATCCCGACAAAACGGCGGTCGGCATCCACGATAGCCGTATCGCCGTACAAGATATCGGGCGAACAGGAACGGGCAACCTCCGCCAGCCGGGCGAGAGTATCGGGCGAATGGAACGAATCGCCCGCATTCAGAAAAATCAGGTATTTGCCGGATGCCAGCCGAACGCCCTTGTTCATCGCATCGTATATGCCCCGGTCGGGCTCACTGACAATTCGGGAAACGACCGGACGGGCTGCCTCGGCAAGAGCCACCGTCTTATCGGTCGATGCACCGTCGATAATCAAGTATTCAAAGTCGGAGCACGTCTGTCCGCACACGCTCTTCAAAGTCGGCGGCAAGGTATTCTCCGCCTGATAGGTAACGGTGATAATGGAAAACAGGGGCGTATTCATTTCTCGTTTCTTAGGTCTAACATGCGTTGATAAAGCCGGATATATTGTTCGGCGACAACGGTTTCCGAATAGCGTTGCTTCACCGTTTCGGGCAAATGCCTCCTGCATTCGACGGTCGTCTCGGTCAAAGCCCATTCAATACCCTCGGCAATCTCGTCGGTCGAATAGGCATGTGCCAGAAACCCGGTTTCCCGATGAGTGATAATATCGCGCTGCCCGCTGTTCCCGAACGCCACCGGCACACATCCGCAAGCCATCGCTTCGATAATCGTCTGCCCGAAAGTTTCGTACAGCGAAGTCGAGACATAACAATCGGCAGCGGAATAGAGCATCGAGAGCCGCCCGGTCTCCTGCACCGTACCCAAATAGGTATAGGCGACCGGCAGAACTTGAAGCAACGCGGTATCGCCCTTTATATTTCCAAACAGCACGAGATGCAAATCCTCCCGGGCAATCCTCCTGCGGGCAATCACCTTTTCCAACGCCTCAGCCAACAGATCGAACCCTTTGAGCGGATCGTCGATCTTGACCGCACCGAATATCAGGATATATTTATCGGAGGGCAACTTCATTTCCCGGCGACATTCTGCCGGAGGTAACGGCATAAACAACCCGTCGGGCAATGTATTGGGAATAACGGTAACCGGCTTCCCCGCCAACAGCGCACTCTGGCGTACGACCTGTGCAAGCCACGAACTGACCGTTACGACATGCAGTGCAGGAGTATGTTCATATATCCGTTTCTTGCGCCGGAAAACCTGTGCCGCCAGATCGGGTGTGCCCGGTTGCAATTTGGGGCAATCGGTACATCGGCTCCGGTATTTATCGCACTGTTCGGCATGATGGCAGATCGCCGTACAATACCACATGTCGTGCATCGTACAGACGACCGGTTTCCCGGAATCCAGCAATTTCCGGAGACCGTCGAGCGACAGCAGCCCGTGGTTCGTCCAATGCAAATGGATAATATCCGCCTCTTCGATCGCCCGATATCCGGACAGATCGACACCGGTATCGGCAATCGACACGGCAAACAGATTCTTGCGGGAAAAACGGTTCCGGCAGAAGATAGCCCATCGCTCCCATGCAAAACGAAATTTCTGCCGCCAACGTCCCACCCAGCCGGACGCAACGGAATAAATCCGATCCGATTCGTCGGGCATATCGGCGGTCAATAACGACACCTCCACGCCGGGCTGCTTCTCCAACGCCTGTTTCAAACGGTTGCAGGCTATCGCCGCCCCGCCTTTGCGGATATATGTATCGACCAGTACGACTTTCATTTCGAGCAGAGTTTTTGATACCACATACGCAACCACACGAGCAGTTTGTGGCGATATGAATAATTGTACCGGTAGACACGTGCCAGCTCTGCCCGGGCATCCGGATTTTCTTCGACCGGAATACGTTCCACCCGAACCGGACGGTCGGTCATCGTCTGCGTACAGAGTTCCATACCTCCGCAATGCGTACCGGTATTGTCGAATCCCTTATTATCGACCAACGAGCGGTCGGGAGCCAGCATCAGTTTATCGGCAAGAAAAACGGTGGCATTCCACCGGATTGCCCACGAATTGTTCTTCCCGGCGATCTGTTCTTCCAACATACGGGTAAAATGAAATGCCCCGTCCAGATCGAACGTCCGGCACAGATTCCGTTCCCGCAACCGGGCCAGCAACTCGTTTCCGTCGGGATTGAAATGACGCCAAGCCCGGTGCCATGTGCCCCACCCCCAACTATCGGCAAAGCGAAGGAAAAAGGTTTCGGGAAGCCGGGCGCGATGATCGAGGATATGTCCGGTAACGTGCCATACCCGTTCGTCGTCCCGATAAAGCACCAACGCCTCGTTCATATAGGTCAGGAAATAGGGAGAGCAAACCAAATCATCTTCCACGACAATCGCCCTGCCTTCCGTCTCCGTCACAGAGGTTACGCCTTCGATAATGTTCCGCGCCAGTCCGCGGTTTTCGGCTTGTTCGACGATCCGCACCGACTTGAACCGCCAGGGCAACCGGATCACTTCGCGCACCTGCGCCACCGCCTCTACCGACGAGGCTTTCGCGCCATCCGAAAAGATATACAGGTCGCTGTCGCAAGCCAACGGATCGGCTTGCAGACTTTCCAGACACCGCCGGGTATGCTCCGGACGATTATAGACGAATACCAATATCGGCGACAGGTTCATGGTCGAATTCATTTTTGCGGTTTATGTCGGCTTGCCTGTACCATTTGCCAGATCTCATCGAGTGTCTCGCGCTTGAACAGGAAACAAGAAAACAAATAAACAGTCATATAGATCGCAGACACGGCAAAGAACCGCGTCGCATTACCGTCGAGATAACGATATGCCACGACCGATACCACACCCGTACACAATGCGATACAGAAATAGGGCAATATATCGGCAATAAACAACCGGGCGGAATAACGGATGAGCCGGTGCGCAAAAAGCACCGACACGACCAACGACAGCAACGTGTAGGAAATCCACAGGTAAGTAAGCGACAATACGCTCTGCGAATAGAGCAGACAGATGCCCGCCAGCAAATAGATTTTCTTCCCGATCTCGATTTGCAGATTGAGCCGGGAGCGCCCGATGCTGTTGAACAGGTCGTAATAAAGTACGATAAACGGAGCGAACATTCCCGATATGCAAAGCAAGCGGAACAGCGGAACTGCCGGAAGCCACTTCTCCTTGATCAGTATCACGAACATCGGTTCGGAAACAATCATCATGAGCATCATGACCGGAAATATAAAAAACGACATGGTGCGGATATATTTACGGAACACCCGTATCAAGCGTTCCCGGTCCTGATGTACGGATGACAATACGGGAAAGCCGACACTGCGGAATATATTGCCGATCAACGACGATGCCATCTCCTGGTATTTGTCTGCCTGCGCATAAAATCCGGCACTATCCAACCCGTACACCTTACCGATAATCGGCGGGTAGATTTTGTTGAAAAGATTGTTCAATATACCGGAGACGAACAGGTTGGAACTATATCCGAAGAACTCCCGGATAACGGATACCCGAAACTCCAACCGGGGACGCCAGCTGCTGTAAAACCAGAACAGGATCGCCCGGAAAAGTGAAAGCCCTACGGTCTGCGCTACTAACGCCCAGATTCCGAAACCATAGTATGCCAGCCCGATAGCGATTGCCGACGAAAGAGCCAACGAGAGGTTATTGACCCGGGCTATCGTGGTAAACTGCAACAGCTTGAACGCACGGGTCTGCTGGATCAACGCCAACGCATTGAACAGGATGGCGGAGAAAAGCACCTGACATACCCGCGTAAAATCCGCCTGCCCCGTCTGTTTCGTATGACCGAAGAACTCGGCGATAACCGGCGAACAGAAAAACAGGATAAGGTAAAGTGTGACGCTAATTGCCACATTCAGAAAAAATATCGTACTGTAATCGGTATCGGTAGAATCCTTTTTCCGGATAAGTGCCGAAGAAAAACCGCTGTCGAGCAAAATTCCGGAAAGAGCGATAAAGATCGCCAGCTCGCCCATCATGCCATACTCCGCCGAAGAGAGCATACGGGCAAGCAGTACCCCCGAAACGAGGTAAAGCAACTGTTGCCCGAACTTATCGGCAAAGCTCCAAAACAAAGCGGTCTTCGTCTTTTTTTTCAGATTATCGTCCATACTTCCGTTATCCTTCGACAGAATGTTTTCACGCCTCATAAATAGTCTGCCGCAACGCACCGTATCTACAACGGAATGCGACCGCAGCACCTATGGGTTACCCGATCTTCAAAAATAAAACAGGGACGCGGTGCGCCGCAATCGAATCTACATCCGTCTTACGCGGTACACCGCGTCCCCGCTATTCGTTATGGTATGCCGATACAAAAGGCGTTCTCCGGACAAACCGCGATACGACGTCCGCATCTATCGCCTTTCCGACGCGTTCGGGAACGATGCGTTATTTCACTTCCGAGCCGGGTTTCACCTCATCGGCAGGAGTAATAACAACCAACCGTCCGTCCGCATCTTCGGCGGAAAGAATCATACCTTGCGATTCGATTCCTTTCAATTTGCGCGGAGCCAGATTGGCGACAAAGCAGACATTCTTGCCCACCAGATCTTCGGGGGCATAATGTTTGGCGATACCCGACACGATCGTACGTCCGCCCAATCCGTCGTCGATCTTGAACTGCAACAGTTTATCGGCTTTCGGCACCTTCTGGCACTCCAATACTTTTCCGACACGGATATCCAGTTTCCCGAACGTTTCGAATTCGATATTCTCGCGAACGGGCGCAGTCTGATGATTTTTAAGCTCATTCGCTTTCTTCGTTGCCTGCAACTTCTCTATTTGCGCGTCGATTGCACTATCCTCGATTTTCTCGAACAGGAGTTCGGCTTTGCCCAATTCCTGACCTACCGGCAGAATATCGGTATGTCCGAGCCGTGCCCAGTCGCATTGCTGCATATTCAGCATCCGGCGAAGTTTGGCAGCAGAGAAGGGCAGGAACGGTTCGAAAGCGATCGCCAGATTGGCAGCGATCTGCAACGACAGGTTCAAGATCGTCGCAACACGCGGCATATCGGTTTTAGCCAGTTTCCACGGCTCGGTATCCGCCAGATATTTATTTCCGATACGGGCAAGGTTCATCGCCTCTTTCAACGCATCCCGGAACCGGAAGTTATCCAGATAATTTTCGACTTGCGATTTGACATCGGCAAACTCGCGCAAAGTCTCCTCGTCGTACTCGGTCAAAGCACCGGCTTGGGGCACTTTCCCTTCGAAATATTTTCCGGTCAGTACCAATGCCCGGTTCACGAAGTTACCCAGCACGGCAACCAGCTCATTGTTGTTGCGAGCTTGAAAATCTTTCCACGTAAAGTCATTGTCTTTGGTTTCCGGCGCGTTGGCAGTAAGCACATACCGAAGCACATCCTGCTTGCCGGGGAAATCTTTCAGATATTCGTGCAACCATACCGCCCAGTTGCGCGAAGTGGAAATTTTATCGCCTTCCAGATTCAGGAACTCGTTTGCCGGTACATTTTCGGGAAGTATATAACTGCCTTCCGCCATAAGCATGGCAGGAAATACGATGCAGTGGAACACGATATTATCTTTCCCGATGAAGTGAATCATACGGGTATCCTTGTCTTTCCAATATTTTTCCCACGTGTCGGGCAGCAATTCTTTGGTATTGGAGATATAGCCGATAGGCGCATCGAACCACACATACAGCACCTTGCCCTCTGCCCCTTCTACCGGCACAGGTACTCCCCAATCGAGGTCACGGCTGACGGCACGGGGTTGCAGCCCCATATCGAGCCACGATTTGCATTGCCCGTAGACATTGGTTTTCCACTCCTTGTGGTTTTCCAGAATCCATTCGCGCAAAGTCGGTTCCCATTTATCGAGCGGCAGATACCAGTGTTTGGTTTCCCGCAACACCGGTTTGCTTCCGCTGATCGCCGATTTCGGGTCGATCAGGTCGGTAGCATTGAGCGACGTACCGCAAGCCTCGCACTGGTCGCCATAAGCACGTTCATTATGGCAATGCGGGCAAGTACCGGTAATGTAGCGGTCGGCAAGGAACTGGTTCGCTTCCTCGTCGTAATATTGCAGGCTGGTCTTCTCTATAAACTCGCCTTTATCATACAGTTTGCGGAAGAAATCGGATGCCGTTTTCGCGTGTATCCCGGAAGAGGTACGGGAATATATATCGAACGAAATTCCGAACTCCTCGAACGAGTCCTTGATAATCGTATGATAACGGTCTACAATATCCTGTGGTGTCACACCTTCCGATTTCGCTTTCAGCGTGATGGGCACTCCGTGTTCATCCGATCCGCCGATCATGATCACATCCTCGCCTTTGAGACGCAAATAACGGGTATAAATATCGGCAGGCACATAAACTCCTGCCAGGTGACCGATATGTACGGGGCCGTTTGCATACGGTAACGCCGTAGTAACCAGTGTGCGTTTGAAATTCTTTTCCATATCTGTATTGTCCTGCTTATAAACTAAAAATGCACTTCGGGAAGCCGTCGCCGAAAGCGATTCTTTCCGAAGTGCAAATATACTATTTTTACGGCTTACTTCCTCACTCGAAGAAATTTATCCGTCCAAAACGTCAAAATCCCGACGTACGGCACTATTTCTTGTCCCCGATTTTATAGATCCGGCGGAGAGTACGGGGTACATCGGTATTGTCCATCGGGCGATTGAAACGTTCGCATTCCGCACCGATAGCAAAGAACGGCACGGGATTGCCCGAATGCGCCCCGGTAGTCCATCCGATACCGAGTTTATCACTAAGCAAGCGGAATAACGCCGAAGAGAGACTGTCGTATTCTACATACAGTGTCTTCTCGCTCTCTCCGTCACGGGTAACGAACGAATGCCGGAATTCTGCATAAAGTTTGTCTTCGTCCGCAGGACTCATCTCGATCTCGTTCCAAAGCCCGAATTGGTCGGAAATAAATGCTTTCACCGTTTCCCATTCGATCTTCTCCCCGCTCTTCTTCCAACTCTTCACCTGCGCCTCGAAACGTTCTTTCGACATTTTCTGTGCCGGGATATATTGAAGATACGAAGCATATCCCGAAGCCCGAGTACCGAGCGAGAGACCGCCGGTTTCGTGATCGGCAGTGATCAGTATCAATGTTTCCTTCGGATGTTTCTTATAAAATTCGAACGCCACCTTGATCGCTTGATTGAAGTCGTCGGTTTCACGAATCGCCGTTGCCGGATCGTTTCCGTGGCAAGCATGGTCGATCGCTCCGCCTTCGCCCATAACAAAGAATCCGTTCGGATAACGCTTGTACAGATGATCGATCGCCGCCTCGGTCATATAGCGCAACGACAGTTCGCCCGGCTGCCGGTCGATCGCATAAGACAGACCGTTGGTATTCACCGTATCGGTGTTGAGCAACAGGATACGGTCGGCTTGCCGGTGTTTTTCAAACTCCTCGATACCCCGGACAAAGGTATATCCGTTCTCTTCGAAATACCGGTACACATTGTCCTTGCCACCCTCTTTCCGGTTGTACGGATCGCGCAACCCGGCACCGGCGATAAAGTCGTAGTGGCTTTCGGCAGCCTGACGGGCAATCAGATAGTGATTGTTCCGGGTAGGTTGCGTAGCATAGAATGCACCGGGGGTAGCATCGTCGGCAGCGACTGTCGTAAAGATCGCAACGCCCATTCCCTTTTCCTTCAACTGTTTGGCAACCGAAGTAAGGGGATTCATATCCGGGTCGGTTCCCAACTGCCCGTTCGTCGTTTTCTCACCGGTAGATAAAGCCGTGCCGGCAGCAGCGGAATCGGTCACCGTACTGCTCGCCGAATAGGTCGTGATGTAACCGGCTACCGGGAAACGGGTAAATATCAAACTGTCGGCACCGGGTACGGACGCACCGAAACGATAGTACATTTCGGTCGATTGGATCTGACCGAATCCCATTCCGTCACCGATAAAGTAAAATACATATTTGGGAGCTTTCGCCGAGCCTTGCAATGCAATGCCGAATGCAAAGAGGGCGATCAGAAATTTGTAAAAACGGTTCATGATAATATGGTTAATGGTTGATTTGCAATAATGCGTCGATAAATTCGCGATTGTTCGATAAACGGGGGATTTTATGCTGCCCGCCGAGTTTATCCCTGTCGCGAAGCCATTGGTCGAACACACCTTCACGGGCAGGTATGATTTCGAGCGGATCGAGGAACAATCCTTTATATCGTTTCGCCTCGTAATCGGAGTTGAGCGATTGCAGGTTTTTATCCAACAGCAATGCGAAATCGTCGATAGACTGCGGACGGACACCGAATTCGATCAGCCACTGATGCCGTCCCCGCTCATTGCCGCGCATATAGACCGGCGCAGCCGTATAGTTGAGAACCGTCGCACCGGTTTCCGCAGTAGTTTTGGCAATCGCCTGCTCGGCATTATCCACCATCAGTTCTTCACCGAAAGCATTGATATAATGTTTCGTACGACCGGAGATAACGATCTTCACCGGATCGGTCGAGGTCACACGCACCGTATCGCCGATGCGGTAACGCCAAAGCCCGCTGTTGGTCGTAATGACCAGCGCATAGTTTTTCCCCGCCTGCACTTCCCAGATCGGTACCGGACGAGCATTGTCGTTATCCACTTCGTCCATCGGGATGAATTCGAAAAAGATTCCCAAGTCGATCAGGAGCAACATGCCCGGATCGGACAGATCGTCCTGTACGGCAAAGAATCCCTCCGAAGCATTATACGTTTCGACATAGTGCATACGCGGGGACGGGATCAGTTTCTGGTATTGTTCCCGATAGGGCGCGAAGCTGATTCCGCCATGAAAGAACACTTCCAGATCAGGCCAAAGTTCGGTCAGAGTTTCTTTTCCGGTCTTTTCGAGAATATGCTTGATCAAGCCCAAGAACCAAGAGGGAACACCCGACAGGCTGGTGATATTTTGGGAAATCGTTTTCTCTGCCAACGCATCGAGCTTGCTCTCCCATTCCCCCATGAGGGCAGTCTTCTTATCCGGCGTACGGAACAGATTGACAAACGGACTTACATTCTGAATCAATATGGCGGAGAGATCGCCGCAATAAGCATCCGACCCGAACGGATTAACCGCGCGGCTACCGCCCAAAATCAATCCTTTCCCCGAGAAAAAACGGCTGTCGGGATTCATCCGGAAATAGACGGATACACAATCCGTACCGCCCCGATAGTGGCAATGTTTCAGACTTTCCCGGCTTACCGGAAGAAATTTGCTCTTATCGTTGGTCGTTCCCGACGACTTGGCGAAATAGTGCACATCGGAGGGCCAAAGTATGTTTTTCTCGCCCCGGATCATCCGCTCCACCGAGTGTTTGATTCCGTCGTAGTCGGTCACCGGGACACGATCGCAGAAATCGGCATACGAACGAATCTCCGAGAAATGATGTTCCCGTCCGAACTCCGTATTGCGGGCAGCAGCAACCAACTTACGCAGTTGCTCTTTTTGTATTTCTTCTCCGTACATGCCGAAGCGATCGAGTTCTTTCAGCCGGGGAGTAAATATCTTGCTTAAAACAGAAGTTATATTCACTGGAAAATTCTTTTTCTACCGTTGCAAAAATACAAATTCTATAACATTCGCGATGCTAAAATTAAATTTATTCTGTTAAATATATAGAGGGGGTTCAGTCCTTATGTGACACAACTCGCCCCAAAAAGTTCTTGCAGTTCAAGAAATTTAACCATTCAGCCCCAATTTTATTGAAAAACAACTATTTGCGAATATATTTGGAAATACGTGCGGTTTATTTTAAATTTGTACAAAACACCTAAACCCGAATCTCATGAACAAAAGGCTCCTGACATTCCTGTGCCTTTTAGGCTCGCTTGCTACCCTTTCCGCCCAATCGTTCCGGATAGAGGCCGATTTGGTCAGCCATTATATGTGGCGGGGTATCAACTGCGGCGGGCTCAGCCTGCAACCGTCCCTGACCTTCGAGGTGAAAGGATTCTCCATTACCGCATGGGGCTCGACCGAATTCCGCACCGAATTCAACGAAGTAAACCTGTCGGTCCAATACGAATACAAAGGACTTTACATCAGGCTGCTGGATGTATTCTGCCAAGAAAACGACAAACAATTCCAATACTTCAACTTCAAATCGAAAGAGACCAACCACTCGGTCGAACTGGGAGTAAGATACCGTATCTGCGACAAAGTGCCGCTGACTTTCGCGTGGTACACCAACCTTTTCGGGAAAGATTATTTAGACGACGGGAAACGGGCTTGGTCTACCTATATCGAGGCGTCCTACCCGTTCGATGTAAAATTCATGGAGATAAAGCCGGAAGTCGGAATCACACCGTGGAACGGCAAATATGCCCGACAATTCAACGTGGTGAATATCGGGGTACAAGGATTGAAATCGTTCCGGATCACAGACAAAGTCCATATCCCCGTCTGGGTAAAGTTCACGGTAAATCCTTATCGGGAAAAGGCATACGTCTCTTTCGGAACCGGAGTACGAATTCATTAAAAAAAGACAGGCATGCAGAAAATCAAATCGAGGAAACGCAGGACACAAGCTCCGGGGGAACGGGGCAAACGGACCAAGCCGACCGGAAAACGGATTGGAAAATCGAAACCGTGGAAAGCCGACAATGCGTTGAACCGCCGGGTAAAATAGCGGTTCCCGGAAACAGGAACTCCGGGCTACTGCAAAAAATTGGAATAGGAAATCCGATCAAAGCGAATCGGACAACAATCCTTCGTCGGATTCCGCCGGCAACTCCAACTCGGGTTTCGGAGTCTGTTCAAGAAGTTGTCTGACAAAATTCTTATCCGATCTCACCTTCTTATAGGCTTTCTCGGCAGCATGTTGCTGCGACTCTTTTTTCGAATATCCCTCACCTTCGCCTACCGGCATTTCGTTCAACAGCACCTGCGACTGAAACACCGGATTGTTCTCATCGTCGGTGTGCGACTCGGTCAGCGTGAACCGTATCTCCACCTTGTTTTTCTGGCACCACTCGATCAGCTTCGATTTGAAATTCGTCTCCTTCTTGACGATCGTTTCCATGTCGATATAGGGTGTGATGATACGTTGCTCCACAAAATGCTTGCAGAACAGATAACCCTTGTCCAAATAGATAGCCCCGATAATCGCCTCGAAAGCATTCCCGTTGATATAACTATTATGCGTATGGGTCTGCATATTGCTGACTACCAATTTATCCAGCCCCATCTCCTGCGCAATCCGGTTGAGAGTTTCCCGCTTCACTATCTTAGAACGGGTATTGGTCAGGAATCCCTCTTTCTTCTCGGAATAGGTGTTGTAAAGTATATCCGCGATAACCGCATCGAGTATGGCATCCCCGAGAAATTCGAGCCGTTCGTTATTGACCGACCGCCCGTTCTCGTTCTTCACCGATGCCGAACGATGCAATACCGCCTGCTCATAATATTTTATCTCGCCGGGGACAAAACCCAAGACTTTATAAAAATGAATATAAGGCTCCTTATGCTTATGCACAAGAAGCCTTATATAGTTATGAATCGCTTTAAGCACGTTTTATTTTAAACTTTTGGTTTTCAACAAACGCTTCGCCTCGGCATAATCCGTTCAAGTTTCACCTAATGGCTTCTGCATTCGGCTTGCAGTTTATTTTAAACTTTTGGTTTTCAATAAACGCTTCGCCTCGGCATATCCGTTCAAGTTTCACTTGACGACTTCTGCACTCGGCTTGCAGTTTATTTTACAAATTTTTTCACGATGATACTTGCGTTGTGTCCGCCAAAACCGAATGTATTGGACAGAGCTGCATTTACCACACGCTTCTGAGCTTTGTTAAACGTAAAGTTTAGCTTGTAATCGATTTCAGGATCATCATCGCCCTCCTCGTGGTTGATTGTCGGAGGCACGACATCATTTTCTACACTCTTCACACAAATCAACGCTTCCACTGCTCCGGTTGCGCCCAACAGGTGACCGGTCATGGATTTGGTCGAACTGATATTCAAATCATAGGCATGAGCGCCGAATACTTCGGTAATCGCTTTTGCTTCCGATTTGTCACCCACGGGAGTGGAAGTACCGTGCACGTTGATGTAGTCGATCTCTTCGGGAGCCATGTGGGCATCTTCGAGAGCATTCTGCATCACGAGTTTAGCACCTAATCCTTCGGGGTGAGTGGCGGTGAGGTGATAAGCATCGGCAGAAAGACCGCCACCTACGACCTCGGCATAAATTTTTGCGCCACGAGCCAAAGCATGTTCCATCTCTTCGAGTATAAGACAAGCACTACCTTCACCCATTACGAATCCGTCGCGCGATGCGCTGAACGGACGCGATGCGGTTTTGGGGCTGTCATTACGTGTCGAAAGTGCGTGCATGGCATTGAAACCACCTACTCCCGAGGGGAAGATGGCAGCTTCTGCACCACCTGCGATGATAACATCCGCTTTGCCTAACCGAATGTAGTTGAAAGCGTCAATCAGCGCATGGGTAGAAGAGGCACAAGCCGATACGACACCGAAGTTCGGACCGCGGAATCCATAGATCATGGAAAGCTGACCGGCAGCGATGTCTGCAATCATCTTCGGAATGAAGAACGGGCTGAAACGCGGGCCTTTTTCCGGAGCTTTTGCATAAGCGCCTACTTCCTGTTCGAAGGTACTGATACCACCGATACCTGCTGCAAAGATCACTCCGGCACGGTCTTTATTGACTTTCTCCAAGTCGAGACCCGAATCGTCCATACCTTCTTTGGCAGAGGCGACCGCATACTGTGCGTACAAGTCGAGTTTGCGAGCTTCTTTTACGCTGAAATACGCAGTCGGGTCAAAATTCTTCACTTCGCAAGCGAACTGTGTTTTGAACTCCGACGCATCAAAATGTGTAATAGGTCCGGCTCCACTTTCGCCGTTCAGCAACGCGTTCCACGTAGTGGGAACATCGTTTCCCAACGGAGTAACGGCACCAAGACCGGTTACGACAACTCTTTTCAGTTCCATAATTATTTGTTAGCGATAGCAGCTTCGATATGAGCAATCGCTTCACCTACTGTTGTGATTTTTTCTGCTTGATCATCCGGAATTTTGATATCGAATTTGTTTTCAAAATCCATGATCATTTCTACTGTGTCGAGAGAATCTGCACCCAGATCGTTAGTGAAGTTTGCTTCGGGGGTTACTTCAGACTCTTTTACACCAAGTCTTTCTACGATAATCTCTTTTACGGTTGATGCTACATCAGACATAACTTTCAATTTTAAATTAATAACTAATATGTGTTCTTTTTTTTGTTGTGCAAAGAAATATATTTTTCTTTGAACTAAAAAAGAAAACATACGATAAAATGACTATTTTTGCTCATTTCATGGGGTAATGTGCAATTTCAAGGAGAAAAATCCCTTGTTTTTACAAATTTTCACACAAAAATTCGATATCCGGATGACAAAACACGGCATTATCCTTTTTTTCTCTTTCAATCTGCCGAAGAGATCTCCTTGAAACCGAGATCGAATAACACCCGGCGAGACTCCTCCGGAATATTTTTCAACCGATAAGCACCAAATTCACGGCGCAAGCCGTAGGCTCCGCGCAATTGCTCGAACGTATGAGGAGCTTCGATCAGGCGGCGACTATCGTTACGCGGATCGTAAGTCGCCCATACGGCATCCGCCACCGGATTACGGCTGTCCTGCAAATCGATCACCGGATTTTCAACCGACGCCGGCACAATCCCCGACCGATCGACTTCGACCTGCAAATAATGCGCCACCGCATCTACCGCCATTCGGGTTGCATTCGCCTTGCCGTCCGCCGAATACCCGGCAATGTGAGGGGTTGCTATCAACGCCGACCGCAGCAGTTCAGGCATCGCATCGGGTTCATGCTCCCAACAATCGACCACCGCATCGCCGACAATGCCATCGGAAAGAGCCTCCGCCAACGCCGCATTGTCCACCACTTCGCCTCGCGCACTGTTTATCAGCAACGGCTTACGACGAAGTCCCGATAAAAAATGCCGGTCTGCCAGATGAAAAGTCGGATGATCACCGCCGAAAACAAGCGGAGTATGAAACGTCAATATATCGCACCGTTCGGCAAGTTCACCGAGCGGGGTGAAAGATTCGCCGCCTTCACGTTCAGCCCGAGGCGGATCGTTCAGCAACACCGTCATTCCTATCCGGCGGCAATAGTCGGCAACGATAGAGCCTACATGCCCTACCCCGACAACACCGATACAACACGACGGCAACGTCCTCCGTTTTTTTTCCGCCCATATATATAAGGAAGCAAGTACATATTGCGCCACGGACGAAGCGTTGCATCCCGGAGCATTCGTCCACCCGATACCGTGCGCACGGCAATACTCCGTATCTATATGATCGAATCCGATCGTAGCGGTAGCGATAAAACGGCAGCGACTGCCCGACAGTAATGCGGCATCGCAATGCGTGCGGGTACGAACGATAAGCACGTCGGCATCGGCTACGGCTTGCGGCGTAATCCGGTCGGGCGACAGATATTCCACCTCGGCAACAGGCTCGAATACACCTTTTAAATACGGGATTTTATTATCCGCGACAATACGGGGCAACAGTTTCTTCATATTAAAATGTCATCTTTCCGCTGCAAAAATAATATTCCCGAACGGATATATCGGGCTCTTCGGGAATAAAATACCCCTTTCTATTGGCGAATTGTAAAACTATTCTTATGTTTGTAAATGATAAGATGTATGTTCGCCCTGTCGGGCAAAGCGCCTACTGATTATCATAAAGCACGAGAGGATCGGTTTTCCCATAGGGAATCCGACACACGCCATATTATCAACCCATATACACGAACGTTTATGAGATTTAGTGAAACTTGCAACACCATTTTCCGCAATGCAACCGAATCGTACCATGTAACCGACCATGTCGATGCCCCGATGCAGAATCCTTATCCCGAAAAAACCATAGAATATTACCTGTTTCTGAAAAACTGGATCGATGCCGTACAATGGCACCTCGAAGATATTATCCGGAATCCGGAGATCGACCCGGTAGAAGCTCTGGCAATCAAACGCCGCATCGACAAATCGAACCAGGACCGTACCGACCTGGTAGAACTCATCGACAGCTATTTCTGGGAAAAGTATCGGGAGGTAACCCCGTTGTCCGATGCAAAAATCAATACGGAAAGTCCGGCATGGGCAATAGACCGGCTCTCCATTCTGGCTCTGAAAATCTACCACATGCGTCAGGAAACCGAGCGCAAGGATGCTTCGCCCGAACATCTGGATGCCTGCAACAAAAAATTGCGGGTGCTGTCGGAACAGCAGGTAGACCTATCGACCGCTATCGACGAACTGTTGGAAGATATTGAATCGGGACGCCGCTACATGAAGGTGTACAAACAAATGAAAATGTACAACGATCCGGCGCTGAATCCGGTACTGTACGGCAAGAAGTAGGGCGAATATGGCTTCATACAAAAAAGTATTAGTCGTTCGCTTCTCTGCTTTGGGCGACGTAGCCATGACCGTGCCGGTGCTATACTCCCTGTGCAACGCCTACCCCGATACCACATTCGTGATGCTTACCCGCCCGGTTGCGGCAAAATTGTTCGTGAACGCGCCGGGCAATCTCCAAATCGTGACCGCCGAACTGGAAGGACGCCACAAAGGGTTGCGCGGACTGTACACGCTATACCGCGATATGCGGAAACTGTCGATCGACGGGGTCGCCGACCTGCACTATGTGTTGCGCACCCGCATCATCTCCCTGCTGTTCCGCCTTGCAGGATTCAAGGTGCACCATATCGAGAAAGGCAGACGGGAGAAAAAAGCCCTCACGACACGAAAAGGGAAACGGCTGGCTCCGCTGAAAAATTCCATACAACGTTATACCGATGTATTCGAACAGATGGGATTCCGTTTCGAGCAGACCTTTACCTCTATCTACCCGAACGGGAAAGGTGACTACGGATCGTTCTCATACATCACACCGGCAAAAACGGACAACGAAACATGGATCGGAATCGCACCGTTCGCCAAACACCGCGGGAAGATCTATCCGGTAAACCAAATGGAAGAGGTCGTACGGAAACTCTCGGCACAACCGGAGCACAAACTATTCCTGTTCGGCGCAGGAGAACAGGAAGCCTCACAACTGCGCGAATGGTGCCGGAAGTATCCGAACGTCGTATCGCTGGCTGACAAACGGCACGGATTCCTTGTGGAGCTGGCTCTGATCAGCCATCTGGACTGCATGGTATCGATGGACTCCGCCAATATGCACCTTGCCTCATTGGTCGGCACTCCGGTCGTATCGATATGGGGAGCCACGCATCCCTATTGCGGATTCTTGGGCTGGAAACAGCCGTATGAAAATATCGTACAAGCCGAACTCGACTGCCGTCCCTGTTCGGTATTCGGCGACAAGCCCTGTTACCGCAAGGACTACGCCTGCATGTCCGCCATTTCGCCCGATACCATTATCGCCAGAATACGGTCCGTATCCGGTCAAAAACAAAATAAGGCAGACGACAAGCCCCTCGGCACAAAATAATTTAGTAAGTTTGCCGCTTTAAAGCGAGACACATTTATGGAAGATAATTTCGACATACGGGAACATCGGCTGTCCGATAGCGAACGCGATTTTGAAAAAGCGCTCCGCCCGTTGTCGTTCGACGATTTCAGCGGGCAGGACAAAATATTGGAAAACCTGCGGGTATTCGTCATGGCTGCCCGCATGCGAAAGGAACCGCTCGACCACATGTTGCTCCACGGACCTCCGGGGTTGGGAAAAACGACACTGGCAAACATCGTGGCAAACGAATTGGGCGTAGGATTCAAAGTGACATCGGGACCGGTGCTCGACAAACCCGGCGATCTGGCGGGTCTGCTTACATCGCTCGAACCGAACGATGTCCTGTTCATCGACGAAATACACCGGCTCAGCCCGATTGTGGAAGAATACCTCTATTCGGCGATGGAAGACTACCGCATCGACATCATGATCGACAAAGGTCCGAGCGCACGTTCTATCCAGATCGACCTCAACCCGTTCACGCTGGTCGGTGCCACAACGCGCAGCGGTCTGCTCACCAGTCCGCTACGGGCACGGTTCGGTATCAACTGCCATTTGGAATATTACGACCACACGGTACTGACACGAATCATCGAACGGTCGGCACACCTGCTCGGCGTACCCTGTACGCGGGAAGCCGCCACCGAGGTAGCCCTGCGCAGCCGGGGCACACCACGTATCTGCAACGCCTTGCTGCGTCGGGTACGCGACTTCGCACAAGTAAAAGGTTCGGGGAAAATCGACCCGGAAATTGCCCGCTATGCGCTCGAAGCCCTGAATATCGACAAATACGGACTGGACGAGATCGACAATAAGATACTGACGACGATCATCGACAAGTTCAAAGGCGGACCCGTCGGACTATCGACCATAGCCACAGCTTTGGGCGAAGATCCCGGCACATTGGAAGAAGTGTACGAACCCTACCTGATCAAAGAGGGATTCATCAAACGGACACCGCGCGGACGCGAAGTGACCGAATTGGCATATACGCATCTCGGACGCACAAAAGCCGGCGAATACGGCACACTGTTTTAGAGAGTAGAAAAAGGATTGTCATGGCAGGAATGAAAGGGCTGGTAAAAGATACCGCCATATATGGGCTGAGCAGTATTGTCGGCAGGTTTTTGAACTGGTGTCTGGTCCCGCTATACACCAACGTATTCACACAAGGGGAATACGGCGTAGTGACAAACATATACGCTTATGTAGCCGTGACGCTTGTCATTCTGATCTACGGACTTGAAACCGGATTCTTCCGGTTTGCCAATCACGAAAAATACAACGATCCCGACCTCGTCTATACTACCGGGCTTACTTCGCTGGCAGTATCGTCTTCGGCATTTTTCATCGCCATACTGCTCTTCCTGCATCCGATTGCCGGGGCATTAGGTTGCGGCAGCCACCCCGAATTTATCTGGATCATGGCATTGACCGTCGCTATCGACGCGTTCACCTCCTTGCCGTTCGCTTATCTGCGTTACCAGAAACGGGCTTGGCGTTTCGCCCTGATCAAGCTGCTGTCGATTGCCATAAATATAGGTATGAACCTGTTCTTCATCCTGCTCTGTCCGGTTATCTACCGGCACCATCCGGCATGGATCGAATGGTTCTACGATCCGACATGGGGCGTAGGCTATATATTCGCCGCCAACCTCATCAGTTCGGCAATCGTGTTGCTTGCCCTGACCCCGGAAATATTCCGGCGATACCGTTTCAATGCCGAGATCTGGAAACGGATGTTGGTGTACTCCTACCCGATATTGATATTGGGAGTGGCCGGAATCATGAACCAGTCTATCGACAAAATATTATTCCCGTTTCTCATCCCCGGCGAAGAAGGTGTAGCCCAATTAGGCATCTACGGCGCGAACTACAAAATCGCGATCATCATGGTCATGTTCACACAGGCATTCCGCTTCGCCTACGAACCGTTCATCTTCGAAAAACATAAAAAAAGCGGAGGCGACAGCCTGTCGGTCTACTCCGAGGCAATGAAATACTTTATCATCTTCGGGCTGTTCATCTTCTTAGGAGTCATGTTCTATTTAGACATCCTCAAATATTTCATCGGACAAGCCTTCTTCTCGGGATTGGCGGTAGTGCCGATCGTCATGTTGGCAGAACTCTTCTTCGGCATCTTCTTCAACCTGTCGCTCTGGTACAAGCTGACCGACCGCACGATCTGGGGAGCTTACTTTTCCCTGTTCGGCTGCGCTATTACCGTATCGATCAACATCCTGTTCGTGCCCCGTTTCGGATACATGGCATCGGCTTGGGCGGCATTTACCAGCTACCTCGCCATGATGCTGGCATCCTACTTCATCGGACAACGCAAATTTCCGATACGCTACGATCTGCGCTCGGCACTACGCTACTCGCTATTGACTGCCGTGTTATATCTCGCAGCCGTCTATATCGAAATAGCCAACCCCTTGTTGCGCTATTCGTTCCGCACCCTGCTGCTGGCAGTCTACATCGCCTATACGATTCGGCACGACCTCCCGCTCAAAGAGCTTCCCATTGTCGGAAAGCACTTTACGCGCAAGAAATGAGGTTATTGTATCGAGGCGTATTGTAAGTTATTCAAGCACAGAAATAAAATAATAAAATTTTATATATTTCACTTGTTTAAGCGAAATATATAATTTATATTTGCAATATTATCATAACAGCCTATACCCATTATAGGCATAATGGTATTAACACAAATTCTACAGTTCGGTGTGCTTTCTTTGTGAAAAGAATGTACATAAAGCACAACAGAGGATATCGCCCGGTATCCTCTGTTATTTTTTTTGAGTCAGCCTGCTTAAAACGGAGAAAAAGAAGCCGAGCAAGTCAATAAAAAAACTTCGACATTTCTTTCCCTTTGCCGTCTTTCAAAACCATGAACCTAAAAATATTTTGTACCCGGACACTGTACTTTTTCGGTTTTATATTGACCAAGCAAGAGATAGAAACGGAGAAGTGTCACAATGTTCAATCTGTCGCGTTGCCATTGAAATTCAGACCAAGTAGATTGCGTCAGTAAAATATGCGAAACACAGATGCCCCTTTGATGAAATCAAACCATTGCCATACACTCAATGAAGTTGGCGATATTGCAAATGAGGCGTATGGCTGAAAGATTGAAAGAGGGCACCAAAGAAGTTTTTTGATGTTATAGCTTTTAAATATGGAGTATATCTATTTATCAAAGAGAAGGACTTAAAAATATCAAATTATTCAAGACCGCAGCTTCTTTTATCATGGTATCTATGTAGTGTAGTCCCCATTATAGATTTATCAGTGACATTCTGGAAATTCTTCCACCACCCCATTTCGTATAACATATAATCGTAGTAACTCTCCTCTATATCAACTCCCAAAACTTGCTGGACAAATACCCCAAATGTTATACGACTAATCTTTGAAAATTGCAAATCTTTTGAGTACAAAAGTATATATTGTTGGTTGTAAGGAGAATCTTCTTCAGAATACTCTATTGATTCATTTTTTCTAATACTTTTTTTTGTCAACCATATATATTTATTATCAATATTAAATATCTCAGAATTAGATATTACATGGTAATGTTTTCCAGAACCTGCACCTTTATAACTTGATAAATTTGCTTTACCGTGTGGTGGTATTATCAAAAGACGATTTTGTGAATATATCATACTTGATGACATTTCATTACCTGTCCCAACAGAAACACCACTCGCAATAGTACCAACAATCCCCCCTATTCCTATCGCGTTAGATATAGCACCTATACCCAAAGCTCCAATTGTGCTTGATCCTTCTGAAATAGATGTTTGTTTTGAATCAAAATAGCATACATATGATCCATCGGGGTATAATTTGAAACAATTGGCAAGATCTAAGTATATCATCCCATCGGTTTTATTTTTTATATTTATAACATATGGTGCATTATACCAACTGCCATCTCCATTTAATTCAATGCTTATTTCTAAATCCTCGGAAGAAAGTACTGAATTTGAAGTCACCCCAAATTTATAAGTATAATTTGTTGTATACCCTCCTATTTTTTTCTTAGAACTATTGACCAATATATTATAATCAGCTATCAAACTATTATTATCCTTAACAGGCATCACATCAACTATCAATTGCTTATCATTGCTTGAAATATTTGATTGTTCCCCAGCTTTATCTATGCCAAAACGATCAATTGTTCCATTCTCATAATTAATTGATAATAGTTCGGACTTGTCGATTGTATAAATCGGTCCATTAGGATTTGAATTCTTTTTGAATTTAACATCCATTTGGGTTACTTCAAGCACATTTGAAAGAATGATACTACCATCTTTCTTTACAATTACATCTTGTGCAATCGCAGTTAAACCCCACAACAATGAAGCTAAAATCAAAATTATTTTTTCTATCATTCCTTATTAATTTGTATAGAACGATTCTTCTAAATTCATTATATTTTGGGATGAGCAACTCAATCCTAATATAAAGGTAGTGAATCCCTGTAATAAACCTATATTGTCAAGACATACCTAATATTATATTACAATAGTCACATTTTAACAATGCACCAAAATCCAGTTTGACTCAAAATAAAAGAGGGGCTGTGTCGAATTTTTTTTTGACACAGCCCCTTTTATTAGAGCGGAAGACGAGGCTCAAACTCGCGACCCTCAGCTTGGAAGGCTGATGCTCTATCAACTGAGCTACTTCCGCATTTATTGTGGGCGAAGATGGATTCGAACCACCGAAGACGTACGTCAGCAGATTTACAGTCTGCCCCATTTGGCCACTCTGGTATTCGCCCGTCCCAAATGCGGATGCAAAGATATATATATTTTTTTTCTTCGCAAACAAATTCGCTACTTTTTCAACACTAAAATCTTTCGGCACGCCACACCGCACTCATTGACCGGACATTCCGGGAACGACCGCCGCGCAGCGAAAATTTATCGCCGAGGAGCTCCCGAAATAATCGACCAAGCCCTTTCCTTTTCCGAATCGAACGTAAACTGGTCGAGAATGGTCTTGGCATCACGCAAATCGACCAAATGCGGAGCTACATATTCAAGCACTTTCAGCTTTTTGTCTGCCCAGCGGAAGCAGGACATCAATGCGACAGCCTGGTCGCACGTGAAATAGCCGCCGAGCGATGCCGCTTCGATCACCAAAAACTTATCGTCGTCGAATGCCCTACCGTTCACCAATGCAATCAGCCGGTCGAATGAAGGCGCAGCCATAGCCCACGAGCACTCCTTATCGGGACGGGGCGGACGACGATTGCCCTGAGCCGAAGCCATACCTACTCCCCCCAATACAATTACCGAAAGAATGAAGATTCGTTTTATTGCAGACATCATATTTTGTTTTTCTTATTTCGACCGATAAACTTGCCGAAAGTTTAATCTCCCCCGCCGAATTTCATCCGGCTCGCCGGCATACGGAAACAGGAACGACGGATAGTGCCGCCCTCTACCCGCCGTACAATTCGTTCCGGGACCGTATTACAAATCGGCAGGAATATGTTTTCCCAATTCGCATTGACGACGGAAATGGCACATTTTAATCGCCGTAATTGCCGCCTCATCCCCCTTGTTCCCGTATTTGCCTCCGGCACGATCTTCCGCCTGCTGCATCGTATCGGTAGTCAGCACACCGAATATAAAAGGTATCTTCGCAAAAGTCAGGTTCAGTTGGGTAATACCGCTCGTTACGCTTTGGCACACATAGTCGAAATGAGGCGTATCGCCACGCACCACGCAACCGATAGCGATTACCGCATCGGGTTCATAACTCGCAGCCATCGCACGGGCAGCGAACGTCAATTCCACCGTCCCCGGGACACGTGCCACCAATATGTTTTTCGCACATACGCCATGACGTTCCAATGTATCGCAAGCTCCTTTCAACAAAGCATTTGTAATCGGGGCATTCCACTCTGCCGCCACAATAGCGACGCGCATATCGGAGGCATCGGGAACTTGGTTCGGATCGTACGAAGAAAGATTCTGATAAGCAGTTGCCATAATAATCCTTTTTTATATTTACAATCGCGCCTTTTCGCGCTTTTCTTTACAGAAGATACGGTACGTCGTCCCATCCGTTCCGACGTATTTAAAAAGGGGTTGCATCAAAACTTGCATTTCGACGCAACCCCTTTCCCGTTCTGAAATATCGTTTATTTCGACACTCTTTCGATATAGCGGTCGATACCGCGAACCGAAGTCGTTGTCGGATAATTGTCCTTGATCTGTTCGTACACAGCTTTCGCCTGTGCATTTTTGCCTAACTTTTCGTATGCCAAGCCGGCTTTCAACAAATATACGGGAGAGAATGTCGCATTGTCAGCCGATTTAGCGGCTTTCTCGAAATACGATACGCTCTTTTCATATTGTTCCATATTCACTAAGCAGTCGCCGATACGAGCCAAAACGGCGGGGGCGATCACTTCGTCCGTAGCTTTGAAACGGTCGAAATATTTTTGAGCCGTTGCATAGTCGGCTTTGTTGAAGTAGCAAATTCCCAGATAAGCCTTGGCAAGATTTCCGGCTTCGGTCGATCCGTATTGATCGGCGATAGCTTCCAGACCCAAGAAATTTTCGTCACCGGCAACTGCCAGATCGTAGTTACCCCCTTCGAGAGCCATTACAGCCTGATACATTTCAGCCTGTGCCTTTTCTGCACGGGGGATCAGATAGAACTGGCGGAATGCCAACACACCCGACACAGCCAAAACTACTACTAACAAACCGATCAAGATAGGTTTCTGATACTTTTCAAGAAATTGTTCCGATGTAGAGAGAGCCTCGTTTACTTTATCCAGCTCATCCAATTTTTTTTCTGCCATTTTATGTTTTATTTTTTATATTTTCAAAAACAGTACACGATGCCCTAAGGAAATCGAGTGACAAAAATAGTTTATTTCCACTGATAAATAAAATTTCCACTCATTTTTTTTCTGTTCTCCCGACTTTTAACGCCTTACGATGGTTGCAAATACTTTCATTGGCAAAGGCAAGCCATGTGCGGTTGTGCGTCATAATTTATTTATTGAAATTTACACGTGTATTTTCTCTGATTTTACTATTCAAATCTTTGAGAGTGTTTATCAACTCTTCAAATGATACCGACTCACCATAAATCATGTGCAACCGCATATTCTCATAGTCGGATTTCCACTGTTCAATAACAGAAGCAGGTGGAACTATATTGAGTGTTGCAGGATAGAGTGTGTCATAGTCGAAACTACGCAAACCAATGAATGTGCGACGATGTTCTACTACTTGACGGTAAAGCACCGAATCATTGATAGCACGCCCGGCTATTGGAGTTTTCAACATCTGCCCTATGTCGTACATATGCCGTGACATACGCTCTATTCTGATTAAATCCCTTGGTTTGGCAAACTCCTCATGAAGCAGGAATATCTTTTCAAGAAAAGTTCGTTCGGGAAGCACGGCACGCACCATGAATTTCGGTTCTGCAAAAGGAGCTTTCGGATATATCTGGTCTATCATTGAATCAAGCGCAATCTCACTTACAGGCTCGCTCATTGACCTGCCACTTACTCCTACCTTTACCTTTGGCAAAATATATTGATTGCCGTCCATTCCATTTATGGAAAAGGACAATACTGAATCGTAGTTGATGTTTATGATTTCCGGGTCGGTGGTGGTAACAGGAGTTATATCCACATCCACCTTGAACTTTTCTTTTGATATGCCGTTTTGGTATAACCGCTCTGCCAAATCATGTTGCATGGTTTCACGGACAAAGGCACAGGCTGCACGGCGCAACTTGTCACCGATTTGCGTTTTGGATAATATTCCTTTGAAGCCAAAATATTCTCTGTCAATGGCAATGTCTATATCTTCGGAAAAGCGGTCTATCAGATGCCAGCATTTACTAAGCGATGTTCCTCCTTTAAAAGACAAATGATTGGCATACGGCAAACTGAACATGGCACGTAGGACTGCCGTCACCCACCAGTCCTTTTCTATTACTTCTCGCTATCGTATATTTAGCTCTGTGGAAACACGGTCAAGTATATCCACACGGTCTCCCTTTGACAAATCAATGAATTTCATCGCTGTAATATTGTTTTTATCCAGGTTGGGACAAGCACTATATCGTGATTGAAATCCTCTTCCGAAACATGTTCCGTTATCATTTTTTTTATTTTTTCCTTTTGGTTTTCTGTTATGGTTTTCTCGCCAATCTCACGCATGGCGAGAACTGCCAGTTGCATCAATTGGGATTGATAAGCGAAATTCCCCAAGTCGTTACTATGCCGGAATGTGATACTCTTTCCCTCTCCAAACCTCATCTGCCGGGCAGAGCCATCTGTTATGTAAATGATATTAGTTGGAACCTGCGTGGATAACCCTAATTTGTTAAGCGCATAAACTCCTGTGGGAATGACACGTGCATTGTCCCGTTGCGCTATTTTTAAGGCAATGGCATCTAAGGATGGCTCTCGTAGCGTACCATCCCACTTGTCATATGTAGGTATATAGTAAATGCCTTTTGCAAAGCGACACAATTTTCCATTGCGGCACAAGCGGCTTAATCCCGATCGTACTGCATCGGGTGTACCACACGTTGTGAAGTCGTCAGGGATAAATATTGTCCCTTCCTTTGCCTGTTCCACAATGTCGTGCATCGCTTTATAAGAACTATTAGCACCCATGATCTTGATTTTGCCACAAAATTATCATTTTTTTGTGGCATCTCATAATCCCATATGGAATTTATTTACTCTATCTCACAGTTCTCCCGACTTCCTTCGCCATTTTTAATTCTTTTGCCGCCACGACCGACGATTTTTCCGTATCGGCATAGCCCCGGCAACATTTTTTTTCTATATTTGCGTCATGCGCGAATATAGGAGACGGCTCGGCAGAATCAATTCGTGAAACTTTGTTTCCCGCTTGCTTCCGCTCTCGCCTTTTGCTATATTTGTACCCGATTGGTTATTCCGAGGAGTCGGCATACCGGTCACTATTTTTTTAAGGTGTTATTGATTTTATCTTCCGTTCTTAAACTTGGCGGTTTACATGCGATGAAGATGATTGGCAATAGCACCTGCATTGGTTGCTTATACCCTGCCGGACGGCAGATTATATAGCAGATCGGTGTGGGGCTATGCTTTATCTATCGCAGTGGTACGCCAAGACCTAAGAACGAGATAAAGCCAATCGATCCTCACACCTTTTCTATGTTCGATTGTAAATGTTCCACCGGGGATCGAGGAGCAGGGAAACAAACTTTCTTCTAATATTCACCATTAAACATTTACACGTCATGAAACATTTCATTTCCTATTTCTGCACTTTGGCAATCGCATTGTCAATGGCATTGCAGGCTTCGGCTTCCGAACCCTATTTCGATTCAGACGGAATAAGTTATGCAGTCCTTTCCATAGACGACAGAACTGTGGCTGTCACCGCCTATACCGGTGATAACGAAGCCATATCGATTCCTCAACAAGTTACTTACGAAGGAACAACATATACTGTGACAAGAATCGGAGACCATGCTTTCTCGCATTGCACAGGATTGACATCCGTAACCATACCCAACTCCGTAACAGAAATCGGACTGCAACCTTTCTTTGGCTGTCTTAACCTTACCGACATCATCGTCGATCCGGAGAATTCTTCATACTGTTCTATCGACGGAGTTTTATACGACAAAGAGGTATCAATCCTGATAAATTGCCCCGAAGGGAAAAAGGGAAGCCTGACCATCCCCGGCTCCGTAACAACTATCGGAATCAATGCTTTCTCGGCATGTTCTAACCTTTCCGACATCATCGCCGATCCCGAAAATTCCTCATACTGTTCTATCGACGGAGTTCTATACGACAAAGAGGTATCGGTCCTGATAAAATGCCCGGAGGGGAAAAAGGGAAACCTGAACATCCCCAGCTCCGTAACAACTATCGGAGACAATGGTTTCTACTATTGCGAAGGATTGAAATCCGTAACCATACCCAACTCCGTAAAAACCATCGGGCAATGGGCTTTCGCCTACTGCACAGGATTGACATCCGTAACTATCCCCTATTCCGTAACAACTATCGGAGACAATGTTTTCTACTATTGCGAAGGATTGAAATCCGTAACCATACCCAACTCCGTAAAAACCATCGGGCAATGGGCTTTCGCCTACTGCACAGGATTGACATCCGTAACTATCCCCTATTCCGTAACAACTATCGGAAACGGTGCTTTCTTGGCTTGTTCTAACCTTACCGACATCATCGTCGATTCGGAAAATTCCTCATACTGTTCTATCGACGGAATTCTATACGACAAAGAGGCATCGGTCCTGATAAATTGCCCGGGGAAGAAAGAGGGAGAACCGACCATCCCCGACTCCGTAACAGCTATCGGGGACAATGCTTTCTCCTTTTGTGCAGGATTGACATCCGTAACCATTCCCAGCTCCGTAAAAACCATCGGCAACGAGGCTTTCAGCGCTTGCACCGGATTGACATTTGTAACTATCCCCAATTCCGTAACGACTATCGGAGACTATGCCTTTCTCTCTTGCACTGGCTTGACCTCCGTTACCATACCCGGCTCTGCAACAACTATCGGAAACGGTGCTTTCCTCGGTTGCACAGAATTGACATCCGTAACCATACCCAATTCCGTAACAACTATCGGAATCGGGGCATTCGCCTATTGCACGAAATTAGCAACTATCTATTGCGAAATCTTAGAACCATTTTTTTGCGACCCGCAATTTCCCGTCGAAGTCATAGAGGACGCAATCCTCTATGTACCGACCGGATGCAAAACAAAGTATGAAACAATTGCGACATGGAACAACTTCAAGCATATCGAAGAAAAAACATTCTCCGGCGTGGATAATACACCGGACGACCGGGCTGCAAGAATCCTCATCTGCGACGGGACTCTGACCGTGGAAGGTTGCGAATTTATTACCGTCTACGACATGAATGGCAGAATCGTTTACCGAGGTATCGGGCAGGAAGTCCGGCTTGCCCCGGGCATCTACCTTGTCAAGGAACGGAACAGTTGCGTTAAAGTAGTCATTTAAACCGGACAAAAGACAATAGGCATCCCATAGGGAAAGGCGGATCATTACACTTCAACAGTGTACGATCCGTCTTTTTTTGCCATACGCCACAACTTTTTCGGAATTACGTTTTTTTATATTCGCAGTAAAAGCCCATGCAACCGGTATTTTTAATCCGATCCGGATGCTTTTCGCTCCGATTCAATCCGAAATCCCGAAAATATTATGTACGTTTGCATTCTGAAAAACGATTTGTAAAGCCCCATGATCCTGACCGACCTCTCTATTGTCAATTTCAAAAATATCGCTTGCGCCGACCTGAGTTTCTCGCCCAAGGTCAATTGCTTTTTGGGCGATAACGGCATGGGGAAAAGCAACCTGCTGGATGCTATCTACTACCTGTCGTTCTGTAAGAGTTACTACAACGTTATCGATTCGCAAAACATCCGGCACGACGAAGAGTTTTTCATCCTGCAAGGGAAATACGACCGCAACGGCATCCCCGAAGAGATGTATTGCGGCATCAAACGGCGCACAAAAAAATCGTTCAAGCGCAACAAGAAAGAATACGACCGGCTGTCGGACCACATCGGGTTCATCCCGTTGGTGATGGTGGCGCCTGCCGATTCGGATCTGATACACGGGGGCAGTGAGGAGCGACGTAAATTCATCGACCTCGTGATCTCGCAGTTCGACAAAACCTATTTAGACGCGCTTATCCGCTACAACAAGGCTCTCGACCAGCGCAATGCCCTGTTGAAAAACGAAATATCCGACCCCGCGCTATACGAGTTGTGGGAAGAACAGATGGCTTTGTCTGCCCGAACCGTCTACCGTTGTCGGAAGCAGTTCATCGAAACATTCACCCCGGTATTCAACCTCTTTTATGAAAAGATTTCCGGAGGAAACGAAGCGGTAAGTCTGGCATACCGGTCGCACCTCGACGAACACGACCTGCTGCCGCTGCTCGCCGAAACCCGGCAACGCGACCTGATTATCGGATATACCACCAAAGGCGTACACCGCGACGATTTGGAGATGCTGCTCGACGGATTCCCGATGAAACGGATCGGCTCGCAAGGACAGTGCAAGACCTACCTCATCGCCTTGAAACTGGCACAGTACGATTTCCTTGCACAACAGGGCGACAACGCCCCGATCCTGTTGCTCGACGACCTGTTCGACAAATTGGATGCCAAACGGGTAGCGAATATTATCCGTCTTGTTTCGTCCGAACGCTTCGGGCAAATCTTCATCACCGACACCAACCGCAAGAATCTGGACGAGATTGTCGGCTCTATCGGCGAACAATACCGCATATTCGCCGTCGAACAAGGCGTATTCCACCCCATAGACCACACGGAAGCATGAAAAAGACAGATGCGAAAACGATCGGGGAGATCATGGCGGATGTTCTCAAAGCCGAGCATCTGGATATAAAACTCGACGAGACACGGGCGGTGGCGTTATGGAAACCGTTGATGGGAGAAGCCGTGGCACGATATACCCTGTCGGTACAATGCCGCAACGGAGTGCTTTATGTGCAACTGGCATCGGCAGTGCTCCGCAACGAACTGATGAACCACCGCTCCCGGCTTATCGCCCGCTTCAATGCCGAACTGGGGCGCGACATAATCACGAACATCATTTTCAGATAGATTCGATATGGAAGAAGAGACAGCGATTTTCAGACACAGCCAGGCGGTACAGATCCGCTTCAACGACATCGACTTGTTGGGTCATGTCAATAACTCGGTTTATTTCTCGTTCTACGACTTGGGGAAATCCGCCTATTTCGCGGCAGTACGCAGTTCGGCTATCGACTGGCGGCATGTCGATGTGGTAATAGCCAACGTCAATGCCGACTTCTTAGCCCCGATCTATCCCAACGAAACCATCGCGGTACAAACCCGGACAGTGGAAATCGGGCATCGGAGTTTCCGGCTCGAACAACGGATCATAAATACAATAACTAACGAAATCAAAAGCTACTGCCGCACCGTAATGGTAGGCTTCGACATGCAGAAAGGTATCGCCGCAGAACTCAGCGGCGAATGGAAAGATGCGCTCTGCTCGTTCGAACAAAAAGATTTATTGAAAAAAGAACGAGACAAATAGGACAACTATTCCGTAGAATCGTTATTTTTGCTCAAAATACAATAATACACCAAGAGCATGTTTAAAGAAAATATACGGCAGATCCTGCAACACGAAGCGCAAGCAGTATTAAACCTCCCGGTCACAGACGAATATGAAAAAGCGGTCGATCTCATCGTCGAACAAGTGCACCGCAAAGGCGGGAAGTTAGTCACTTGCGGCATGGGAAAAGCCGGACAAATAGCCATGAACATCGCCACTACATTCTGCTCCACAGGCACACCGGCGGTATTCCTGCATCCCAGCGAAGCGCAGCACGGCGACTTAGGCATATTACAGACCAACGACATCATGCTGGTTATCTCCAACTCGGGAAAGACCCGCGAGATATTGGAACTGCTCGATCTGGCGCACAACCTGATGCCGCAGTTGAAATTCATCGTCATCACCGGGAACGACACCAGCGAGCTTGCCCGGCGTTCCGATGTATGTCTGTTCACCGGCGCACCCAAAGAGGTATGTCCCCTCGGACTCACACCGACTACCTCCACGACCATGATGACCGTCATCGGCGACATATTGGTGGTCAGCACCATGAAAGCCACCGGCTTCGATGTTCATCAATACGCCAAACGGCATCACGGAGGCTACCTCGGACAATGTTCCAGAGAAAAATGCGAAAACAATAAATAGACCCCGCCATGCGTAAAATTATCGGTATCGGAGAATCCCTGTTGGATATTATTTTCAAGAACGGACAACCGTCGCACTCCGTACCCGGAGGCTCGACGTTCAACACTATGGTTTCGTTGGGCAGATTACGCCAACCGGTTTATTTCGTCAGCGAGGTGGGAGACGACCACATCGGCAAGAGTTTGCTCGATTTCATGAAAGCAAACCATATCGACACCACCAGCGTCGATACTTTTGCCGACGGAAAAAGTGCCATATCGCTGGCATTCCTCGACGACGAAAACGACGCACACTACGCATTCTACACGCAATATCCCGAAGACCGGCTCAGCATCATCTGGCCTCGGATCGACGAAGGCGACATTGTCATATTCGGGTCGTACTTCGCCGTAAATCCGGCATTGCGCCAACGGGTCTGCGAATTGATAGAATATGCCAAAGAACGGAAAGCTATCATTTATTACGACCCGAATTTCCGCGACTCGCATGCCCATGAAGCCATGAAGCTCATGCCCTCGATTCTGGAAAATCTGGAATATGCCGACATCGTACGCGGATCGACCGACGACATGCGGAACCTCTTCCGCCAGACCGAAGCGGAAAAAGTCTACCTGGACCATATCAAATTTTACTGCCCCAATTTCATCTATACCCGCGGGAAAGAGGGAGCAGAACTGTTCTGCGGAAGCGGGCACTGTCATTTCAACAACCAGCCCGGCGAAATCATAAGCACCATCGGCGCAGGCGATTCGTTCAATGCCGGCATTCTATTCGGGCTGTTGAAACACGACATCACACTCGGCAATCTCTACACGCTCACACCCGACGACTGGAAACCGATCGTCCGCTATGGTCTCGAATTCGCCGCAGCAGTATGCGGAAGCTACGACAATTACATTTCGGAAGAGACCGCCGACCGGTACAGACCATAACCGACACAAGGCGCGAACATTGATAATACCCCCTAAATATCCTAAAATAAGATAAACTCCCGGACTTTCCGGCGTTTTTTTACCTATATTTGCGCCATGCGCGAATATATAATTGCAGTATATTTGTCCGAATGAAACACGTCAGGGGCAGATCGCACCGGTTTTCCCCGACATATTAATCATCACATAGTTATCGTCACATGCCATGCATAAATATCTGTGCCTGATCTTTTTGCTCCTGACAGTAGTCGCTTGCTCGTCCGTGCCGCCGGAAATAGAAGTTGCCTGCGACATCGACGACGAATACAACTATCATCTCAAATGGGAAACGCGCCCGGCACTCTCCGGAAACGTAAGGGTATATGCCTCCACGCACCCCGACCAGTTCGACCTGACCAAACAGCCCGATACCGTGTGCCCTATCGCCGACACGTACGTCACCCTGCCGCGCCACGACGATAAAACGTCGCGCCGGTATTTCCGCATGATATTCGACAACAAATATGCACGTACGACCAGCGCCCGCTACGTAATTATAAAAGATGTGGAGAATTTCCGCGATATAGGCGGTTACGAAAGCCGCACCGGACATCATGTACGGTGGGGACGGATATTCCGGTCGGGAGAACTCGACTCGATCACACCCGAAGGCACTGCCCGCTTCAACGCCCTCGGTATCCGTACGTTGATCGACTTCCGCGACATCGAAGACACCAGTTACCCGCAGAACGAGATTCACCTCTGCAACATCATTCATCTGCCGGGATCGTTGCACTATCGGAACACATTGAAATCCGACCTGCTCGACAACAAACTGAAAGGCGAAGATGCAGTCGCATTCATGCAAAACCTGAATATGGCACTGTCCGTATCGGGGAAAAACATGCTCCGCGCCATGTTCAACCAACTGCTCGTCGAAGAAAACTATCCCATACTGCTCAGTTGTATCAACGGCAAAGACTACACCGGTTTTGCCGTCGCCCTGCTGTTGTCGGCTCTTGACATCTACCGGAGCGAAATACTGTTCGACTACCGGCTTTCCAATCTCAAATACGATCGCCGCCGCTACGTCCTGAATATCGACAAACAGCCCGATGCCACACAAGAAGCCTTGACCCGGATATTGAAAGCGGACGAGAAATATATCTTGTGCGCCCTGCAACAAATCGAAAAAGAATACGGTTCGATACGAAACTATCTGGAAAAAGAGATCGGTCTGACCGGAGAGAAACGGAAACAACTGCGGCAATTGCTTCTCGACTGACCTTAGGAGCTACACACCCTCTTTATATTTCGGATTGATTTTTTACAAAAAATATAAAGGCTCGGCCATAAAATATTAACTTTGTGGAAATGGAAAAATATCTATGAAGAATCCAATATATACTAAGGTCGTAAAATTAGTGCTGGCAATCGCAGCTTTTATGATGCCGGGTGTGGCGTTTTCTCAAAACACATTATATCCAACTGAATATTATCACCTTACACCCAAAGAAAGAGCAGCCAAACTGAAAAAAGACGGCTGGAAAGTCTGGGATAAATCGAATGGTTCGCTTCTGTCGGAGGAGACGAAACTGAACAGGATCTGGCAGGAAAATACAGAAAAAGAGAGATATGTTTTTCTGGAAGAGAAGTTTTCTTTGGGAAAACAAGTCGATATGACCCAAGAAGAGCTGCGGGATAATATATTAAGGCTGTTGGAGTTAAAGGTGCTGATGATGACTTGTGCCATACCGGATTCTGCGGCATTCAGCAGCATATTCGATATACAGATCTCCAATGGAAATCTAAGTATGAAACAATCGGGGAATATCTCAGAAGCTATTGTATCCATGCCAACGGACGATACGAATAAAGTCGATTTCTGTATATGGTATGATTCCGAGAAAAGGATTATGAAATCGATTTTCAATCTTTCCTGCACCGAATCGTCGAACAAGCAATACTATGAATTGTATTCATATAATGAAATGGTTTATTATATTCCTGACGGAATGAAGAGTGCATCCAAAGCGTCGATTCAAATAATCAGCGACAGGTATAAGAAAGTCAATAACGATGTGATTGCTTCTATCTGTTTTGCTTGCGACACCATATCCATGAGAGAGGTTTATAATCGTTTCGAGAAAGATATAGAAGAATACAATAATGACAGGACCAGCTTCTCGAAATATGCATTGCCCAAAGTTCAGGATTCTATAAACACTTGGCAAAAAAGGGGGGAGTATGAACCTACATCCGATTATAGGAACCGGGTGAATGATTCAGCCAGAGAACAAAAGATAAAAAAATTGTCCGAACATTTTCAAGAACGCTATTTGGCAGAATCTGAAAAAGGAAACCAGCTATATTATCTCAATGGAATTTACGATGCCGACAATCAGGTTTTTCATATAAGAAGCATACCGAGCGACGCACCGGAAGCCCATGATTTAACCGAAAAGAGAGGAGGACAGTCGGTTGTGACAAGCATGTCATACAGTTCTGCCGGCGGAGAAAATCAAACCGAAGAAGTACAGACCTTCGGCAACATAAAGCAGGGTCAGGGAAAAATAAAGACAGGCAGTCAAAAAAGAGTATTAGGCAATGGTTATGTCCATGAGGAATATTTCCAGCAATCATTTTTCACAAATATACACGCCTTTCCGATATATCAAGATTTATTCGTGCATGTACCGTTAGAAGAAGCCGCTGGGTTCAAACAGTATTTTAACGATAAAACAGCTCTTTCCAGCAGTGAGGTCAAAGAGAGCTATTGTATTAAAGACGACCATTTGGCATTATCGGAAGTCGCATTTGAGATAAACGGCAAAGAATATAAATATACGGATACCGAGGCTCTGGCATATAATAATATAATTGAAGATATGGAGTTTGAGCCGATAGATATATCGGCAGAGTTTGCGGGAGGCAACAGCAACAAGCATGACATATCGAAAAAGCGGACAGCCGCAGGAAAGTCCGATGTGGATGTCGATATTCCGACCGGAGCATCCAGAAAGGACACCTATGCCCTTATCATTGCCAATGAAGACTATGAACATGCGAACGATGTGGATTTTGCCCTCAATGACGGACGGATATTCAAGAAATATTGCGAGAAGACATTGGGTATCCCTTCAAACCAGATCCATTATCGCGAAAATGTGTCATCCGGAAATATGATCGTAGCGATCGATTGGATTACAGATATTGCACGTGTAACGAGAGGGAAAGCAAACATCATAGTGTATTATGCCGGTCACGGCGTTCCGGACGAAAGTACCAAAGATGCTTATATCTTGCCGAGAGACGGCATTGCCTCCAAGCCGAGAACATGTTATAAATTAAGCGATCTGTATGCTGCACTGTCTCAGTATCCTACAAAGTCTACGACTATTTTCCTGGATGCATGTTTCTCGGGGGCGGATAGAAACGGAAAGAGCCTGACAAGCGGAGCGCGCGGTGTAGCTATCAAGGTAAAAAATGAAATCCCATTGGGTAATATTGTCGTATTGTCGGCAGCACAAGGAGATGAAACCGCCCACCCGTATAAAGCAAAAGGGCATGGCTTATTCACCTATTTCCTATTGAAAAAATTGCAAGAAACCAAAGGTGTCGTTTCGTTAGGAGACCTCTCGGATTATATACAGTACAATGTCCAGTTGGAGTCTCTAAAAGAAAATTCCAAAGAACAGACTCCTTGTGTCGTGCCGTCGCCTATTTACGGAGACGGTTGGAGAACCCTCTCTCTTTTACGATAGCGACGGTGGGGGCGATCCGACAGTCAAAAGACGAAAAGGGTCTCCCTTTTCTATGATATCCGAAAGATACCGGCAGGAATCGTTTCCGAAACCGGGAGCCGGTATTGTCGCCGCCCGACAGAATTGTCCGAATAAATTTGGCAGTCGCTGCTACTTGTACTATTTTTGCACCCGTAATTACACTTTTAGTGGTGTCAGCAGAGTTTTTATGCTTCCCGATCTCCTTAGCCCGTGAGGACAAAAAGGACTTTCCAGTCACTGCGATAAAGCTTCAACCGATTTTAAATGAAGACATTTCAAGAATTAGGCATCTCCGAGGAGATACTTCGGGCTATTGCCGAATTGGGATATGAAACGCCCATGCCCGTACAAGAACAAGTCATCCCCCATCTGCTGAATGAAGATACGGACTTAGTCGCTCTGGCGCAAACCGGAACCGGAAAAACCGCGGCTTTCGGATTACCCTTGATACAACGTATCGACCTGTCGGTGAACCAGCCGCAGGCACTTATTCTTTCGCCCACCCGCGAACTCTGCCTGCAAATAGCCGGCGACCTGACCGACTATTCCAAATATCTGCCCGGACTGCGCATCCTGCCGGTATATGGCGGATCGAGCATCGAAAGCCAGATACGCAGCCTGAAAAACGGCGTGCACATCGTGGTCGCTACGCCGGGACGCCTGCTCGACCTCATAGAGCGCCGTACCGTACGGCTCGACAACGTTTCGACCGTGATCATGGACGAAGCCGACGAAATGCTTAACATGGGCTTCCTCGACAGCATCAACGCCATTCTGGAACAGGTTCCCGAGGAGCGCAAGATGTTGCTTTTCTCCGCCACCATGCCGCGCGAGATCGAACAGATCGCCAAAAACTACATGCACAATCCGCAGGAGATCGTAGTCGGAAGCCGGAACGAGGGGGCAGAGAATGTACGGCATATCTACTACATGTGCCACGCCAAAGACAAATACCTCGCCCTGAAACGGATCGCCGACTATTACCCCAATATATACGGTATCATTTTCTGCCGCACACGGCGCGACACGCAGGAGATCGCCGACAAGCTGATTGCCGACGGATACAATGCCGACTCGCTCCACGGCGACCTGTCACAGGCGCAACGCGATGCCGTGATGCAGAAATTCCGCATCCGCAACCTGCAACTGTTAGTCGCCACCGACGTAGCTGCCCGCGGGCTCGACGTGAACGACCTGACGCATGTCATCAATTACGGATTGCCCGACGATATCGAAACGTACACCCACCGCAGCGGACGTACCGGACGCGCCGGGAAATCGGGTATATCCATCGCGATCATACACAGCAAGGAGAAAGGGAAAGTACGGGGTATCGAACGGATTATCGGCAAGAAGTTCGAACGGGCAATGATTCCTACCGGACCGCAGATCTGCGAAAAACAGCTCTTCAATCTGGTAGACCGCATCGAAAAAGTAAAAGTCGATGAAGAAGAGATCGCCAACTACCTGCCGCCGATTTTCAGAAAACTCGAATGGCTGAACGAGCAAGACCTGATCAAACGCATCGTATCGCTCGAATTCAACCGTCTGCTCGAATATTACAAAGATGCGCCCGAACTCGATATCCCCGACGAGCAAAGCCGTCGCGAACGGAAAGAACAAGGCGACAAATCGCCCCGCAACCGGGACAACAAGAACAGCAACGCCAGCAAGGAGAAACGATTGGCAGAACCCGGATTCACCCGCATCTACATCAACCTCGGCAAAGCCGACGGGTTCTTCCCACCGAACCTGATCGAACTGATCAACAACAACGTCCCCGGACATGTAAATATAGGCAGGATCGACCTGTTGCCCACCTTCTCCCTCTTCGACGTCGAGGAGAAAGCAGCGCGGAAAGTGGTCAGCACATTGAAGAACAACGACTTCTACGGTCGCCGCATATTTGCCGAAATAGCCTCGCCCGACAAGGACTACGGCAACCAACGGCGCGGCAAATGGGCTCGCAACGACTGGGACGAACGCGACAGCCGTCGCGAAAAGAGCCGCAAACGGCAGAACGGCGATAACGATTTCCGGGGAGAATACAGCATCCGCGAACCCCGCAAACGACGCGACTCCGAAAAACGGTATGCCCGTCGCGACGAATCGCAGACACCCCGCAACGGCGGCTATAATCACGACAAGTTTTCCAAGAAGAAAAACAAGAAATAACGGTACGAGAGCGCAACGCTTTGTGCCAATCCCTATCAACCGGAAGGGGTTGTGTCGAAAAAAGTTTCGATGCAACCCCTTTTCAGTGCGTCAGAATCTCTAATTACCCTCGCGACACCTCCGACGGACAAATACAAACGAAGTCCGTACCGCAAACCGATTACGATACAGACTTCTTTCTACTCGCCGATACCGGCGAAAGCAACCTATAAAAACCTAAAAATACCAACACACGGGGTAGTCAAAATCAAGTTTGATGTCCCCCTTTAAGATGCATCATAATAGTCTGACCGACCATTACAACACACCGGTTATCCACATAAACTTCCTAAAACAGGTAACTACCTGAAACAATCTTTATTACCCTAATACCCTTAATTCATTTCAAACGAAGGCGGTATCGCGCTATCGTCGGATGCCCATTGCTTGTTCGGTCGTTTGCCCATGACCAGCTCCAACACACCACCGTTCATCACCTCGTCATGTCCGATCCACGAGCGGTTCCATTCTTGTCCGTTCAGCTTGGCAGACTGTATGAACTTATGATCCGGCGAATAGTTGCGGCAAACCACCTTAAACGTTTTTCCGTTGCTCAGATTCAATGCAGCCTCCTCAAATACGGGGCTTCCGATCACATACATCGGCAGACCCGGCGTTACCGGATAGAAACCGACCATGGAGAATACGACGAACGAAGTAAGTCCGCCACCGTCCTCGTCGCCCGGAATACCCATCAAATCGTTCCGGAACCATTGGGTCAGCAGATTACGCACACGTTTCTGCGTACGCCACGGCTCACCCGCATAATTGTACAAGTAAGGAATGTGCATCGCCGGTTCGTTACCCATCGAGAATTGTCCCACGTTGCCGGTGTGATCGCCGAACTGGTGATGGAAATCGGGACGTCCTTTGCCCAGCGGCGTGCTGTACATCCGCTCCAATTCATCGACAAAAGCCTTCTTGCCTCCCATCATCTCCACCAGATCGCCTACGTTGTGAGGCACATCCCAGCGATATACCCAACCGTTGTTTTCATCGTATGCCTCACGAGCGCCGATACCGCTGGAATAACGGTAGTCGAACGGCTGGATGAAATCGCCTTTGGCATCTTTGGGATGGAAAAAGCGGGTCTCCTTATTAAATACGGTATGATAGTTCAGACTGCGTTTCAAGAAATAATCGGCATCGGCACGATCGCCCAAGATACGGGCGATATTTCCTAAACACCATTCGTCGTAGACCGTACCGAGCGTAACGGCAACCGGCTGGCGTTTTTCCCAAGAGTGTACTTCGGGTACGGTTTCCGGTTCGCCCGGAGCCAATGCCGGATAGTACCCGTGTTCCTTATAGAAACGTTCGAGTTCTCCCGCCGGACGCGACGACCACGGTGCCAACGTCTTTTCGGTAATTCCAGCCTTGCACACTTCGTATGCCCGTTTCAGATCGAAGCTCCGCATTCCTTTCATATAAGCATCCAATACGGTGGCGACACCGTGGTTACAGTTCATCCGACGGCTGTCACCGTTGATTTCGGGGAATGTAGGCATCCAATGGTTATCCATCTGGTCTGCCATACGGATAAAGGAATTGATCATATCGCTCTCCTTTTCCGCCTCGATCAGCAGGCGCAACGGATGAGTAGCCCGGTAAGTGTCCCAAATCCAATCGTCCACATAGAAAGGCAATCCTTCGTCTTCGTGGACTTTTCCGTCGTATGCGCTGAAATAGCGGCCGTCCTCCGAAATGCAGATCATGCGTTCGTAAGTGCGGTAAAGCGAAGTATAAAACACCGTTTTCTGGTCATCGTCATCGCCTTTCACTGCGATCTTACCCAATGTCTCGTTCCACACATCCCGTCCGTTCCGGGCAACGGCATCGACATCGTAACCGGCTATTTCACGGCGCAGATTCTTTTCTGCCTGTTCCGCCGAAATGAACGAAACGCCGTAACGCAAATTCAACGACGACACCCCTTCGGGATATTGCAGGATATAGTAAGCGTTGCCGCCCCGGGTCACACGGTCGTTCGTATCAATCACATCGCCTTTGTGCGTACCGATCTTCTCAGGCAACTGCTCGGTCTCCAAATAGATATACACCCGGGTGTTGTTACCCAGATGCTGATAACCGCTCACGCTCTTGCCGTCGGTCGATAACTCACCGTCGCGCGTATTGAATATAAGGTACGGACGGCGGCTTTTGTCGGCAAATTCGATACTGTAAACGCCAGCTTGTGCCGACGGCGCGAACCGGGCATGAACGCCGAAGTCATCGAGATCGACACTATAATAATACGGTTTTACAAATTCGTTATCGTAGCCGTAGTCGATCACACTGCGGGCATCACGCACCTCGCCTTGAAACGGGCTGAGATTGAAAGCGGAACTGCCGCGGTGGCTGGTAACCATCACCGGCAAACCGTGTATCGTATTTCCCGTAAAGTTTTCCCGATCGGGATAGACCCGAAGCATGCTGTTGGGCAGATGCACCGTCGGATAAGTAGGCACAAGCAGATGACTGATATTTCCGATATACGGATTCACGTAATCGACCGGTTTGCGGCTGTCGGTACGACACGACATGAAGAGCAACGGCAACAAACACAGCCAAACGAAAAGGGATCGTTTCATGATATTCAATGATTTTTAAATTAACTCTATCTTTCGGAAATATTCCGGCAAAGGCAAATATAAAATCAAAAAAACAAATTCAAAAATCGGGTACGGCACAATATCCCCTTTGGCATACAATATTACTTTTATGTCGCGCTCGTTTACCACCGGCCGGTATCCGATCGAGCCGCGAAACAAATCCGGACATCCCGATTTTTCGGAATCGGCAAGAGCCGCAGAGCAAGACCACAGGCACATCGGCGCAATTCCCGACCTCCGAAGAAACGGACAAAAAGTAAATCTGAATGACAAAAAAGTAAGCCTCGTTGCACTTTAATAAAATAGTACCCGAATGGCGATTCACCATTCTTTAAAAACCGTTATCATTGCAGCGTAAAAACAACAAGCCGCCTCACCGCGACCTGTTCAATTAACGATTTTAAAACTTAAAATTTAATAGACATGAAAACAAAAACGAATGCTTTCAACCGGTTTGCACTGGCGGCATGTTTCCTGCTCTCAGGATCGTTTATCTCCCCGATCGCCGCGCAAGAGGCTTCCGGAGACAATCAAGATGCCACAATCAAAATCATGACCTACAACACCAAAAGCGGTAAACTCGCCGGAGGTATGGGCGAAATCTGCAACATCATCCGAGCCGAAGAGCCCGATTTCGCAGTCCTTCAAGAAATCGAACGGAACACCTCCGACAATCCGGGCGACATTCCCATGATCATGGCAGAAGAATTAGGTATGGATTACTACCTCTTCATCCATGCCAAGAACATCAAGGAAGGCGGCGATTACGGAAATGTCATCCTGTCGAAATATCCGATCCTCGATTACAGAACTTACAAGTTGGGACGCAAGGAAAACAACGACAACATCCGTTCGTTCGGTTTCATCCTCACGGAAAAAGAGGGTAAAAAATTCTATGTAGCCACTACGCTGCTCGACCATCAGGAGAGCGACGCTACCCGCGAAAACCAAGTGAAAGAATTACTCCTGTTCGTTTCGTCTTTGGAATATCCCATCTTATTGGGCGGCGACATGAATTCCCGTCCCGGCTCCGCAATCATGGACAAACTGAAAGAAAAATTCACAGTCGAATTCACCGGTGAAAACGCTCCGGCAACCGTTATCCCCGAAGAGGGCGAAGCATATACCTCCGACTGGATCATCTACTCTCCTGCCAACGCATTCAGCGTAGAATCGTACGAAGCTGTAACGAGCGCACAAGGCAAAGCCGAACACCTGCCGGTTGTCGCTACATACACTATTCACTAACCAACTTATCCTTAAAGAAGCAAACATTATGAAAACGAAACATATACTCTTACCGCTTTTATGCGCCGCCGTTTCGCTTCCGTCGATGGCGGAGTCGCAACTGATCAAGGCACTTCCCGACAACGGGCTCGGCAAACAAAATATCAGCATCCACTCGTACAGCAGCCAAACCAACAACAACGAAGGATGTTACAACCTGCTGTTCGACGACGGCAATAGCAAATGGTGCGAAAACCAGAATCAGGAACCGTGGGTAATCCTCGAACTGAACGATTACTACAAGATCGACCGTTTCGTATTCCGCGATGTAAAGACCAAAGAAAACGGGAACTACTTCAACATCGACGAATACCGCGTACTCGTCAGCACGACCGGTACGGAAGATGCCGATTTCACCGAAATTCTGCACAAGACCGGACAGAAAGATCTGAATGTAAAAGATGAAACATTGGCAGAACCCGTAGAAGCCCGCTACGTCAAATTCGTACCGAAACGGGGCGAAGGCGACAATGCCATCCGTATCTACGGTATCGACCTCTACGGCAGCTATTCGCGTCCGGTAGACCGGGGCGAGCTGATCAGTGTCGGCAAAACCGTCATGAAATTCTACGATGCGGTGAACCAACGCGAAAGCGCAATCAATATTCTGGACGGCAACACGACCAACAAAAGCAACAAATGGTGTTTCCACCGTGCCGGAGAAAGTGATCCGCTGAAATATATCGTAATCGACCTTGAAAAGACCTATGAAATCAACAAGTTCGCTATCTACGATTGCAAAACTCTCGAACCCGACGACAACATTACCGGCTGCAACATCTACGTCAGCGAAACCGCGCCCAGTCTGGAACTGATCGGTAATGCCAGCGACGAGAATACCTGCTGGACGGAAGTGGTAAACTCTAACGACGAAGGCGGCGTAAACGTAAAAGAATATGCGTTGTCCGCACCTGCGAAAGGCCGCTATGTCAAACTGGTAATCCCGCGCGATAAAACGACCGGTACGGTACGTCTCTTCCAATTCGAAGTGTACGGAACGGAAGTAGCTATCGAAAGCAATAACGCCAACCTCGCTTCGTTGAGCGTTCCGGGTCACGTCATGTCGCCGCTCTTCACACAAGAGAATACCGACTATACGATCGACGTAAAGAAAGAAGTTGAAAAGATCACGATCGAAGCCAGCGCATTCAGCGAAAATGCCACGGTCGAAGGAACCGGAGAAAAGAGCCTGTCGATCGGAACCAATACATTCGCCGTTACAGTCACTGCCGAAGACGGTGAAACACAAAAGACTTACAACCTGACCATCAACCGGGCTGCCCTTTCCGACATCGCCAAGCTGAAAAGCCTGCGCGTAAGTGCCGGTCTCATGTTGCCCAAATTCAACGAGAACACCTACGAATACGAAGTGGATGTACGCGGCGATGTCGATGAACTCGAAATCCTTGCCGAAGCCGGAAATGGTGCGACGGTAGAAGGTGCCGGAGTGAAAACGGTAGACAACCCCGAACGATATTTCCGTGTAAATGCCGTTGCTGAAAACGGAAATACGCAAACGTACACGATCAAGGTGCTCAAAGCCCCGAAAAACCTGATCAGCGCATCCGACGATCAAGGTCGCGGCAAACGGATTGTCACGATCCATTCGTACAGCGAAAAAGCCAGCGACAACGAAAGCCCCTATAAACTGCTCCTGCCCGAACGCAAAACCTACTCAGGCAACACGAGCATGAAATGGTGCGACAACAAAAACGGCGACCGCAGCCAGTCGTGGGTCATCTTCTCGTTGGCTGAAATGTACAAGGTTTACCAAATCGGATTCCGCGACGGATACTTGGTAGAAAATGTCAAGAATACGACCGACTATCACATTTATGTCAGCACGACCGGTACGGAAGATGCCGACTTCACCGAAGTTGCCAGCGCTACGAACGTAGGCGACCTGAGCACGAAAGTAGCCACTTTCGAACCCGTAGACGCCCGTTACATCAAATTGGTGATAACCAAAGGCTCTAACGCCGTATGGATGTACGGTGTGGACATCTACGGTACGCTTTCCGAAAACAAAATCGAACGCGGCGATTTGGTCAGCGTCGGTAAAACGATCATCAACCATCCCTACCGTTGGAGCGACCGCGAAACGGCAGCCAACCTGATCGACGGTGAAAACGCCCACTGGGCATTCAATAAAGCCGACGGCGACGGTGTGGTGGAAATCGACCTCGAAGCCGAATACGACATCTATAAGTTCGTGCTCGAAGAAGGAGCGGATTACACGTACGGCTATCGCGTAGACGTGAAAAAAGAGTTCACCGACGATTGGCAGGAGGTTGTGAACCGGCAATTCGATACGAACGACAACCACCTCGACCGCAAAGAGGCAGTGCTCGACCAAAGCGTAAGCGCCCGTTACGTACGTCTGACCTTACCGAACAATTGGGTGATCGGTTGGAGCCGCGTACGGAAATTCGAAGTGTACGGCACGCAAGGCGACCCGACCGGCATCGAATCTGAAAAACAAGCACCGGCAGAAGCCCGCATCTACCCGAACCCGGTAATGCAAGGTTCCGCTCTCCATATCGACAATGTCGGCGAATGCGTGATCCGTATCTTCTCGATGCAAGGCGCATTGGTTCTGCAACAGACTGCTTACGGACAAGCGGAAATCGCTACCGGCAACCTGTCGAAAGGCACCTACCTCTTGCAAGTAGTTGAGCCGAACGGAATCAAACAAAGCAAGATGGTTGTAAGATAAACAGCCTGCCGAAAGCAGAATCCTTCAAGGCAAGACCTTGTACGGACGATGCCGAAGCACAACGTTTATTATGAAATTAAACATAACATACTGATAATGAGGGGGGGGTAATTCAACAAGTTGAATCGTCTCCCCCTTTCTGTAAATTCAGTCAGGTCCGATTTTACCCAGAATCCCTTTATTACAAATTTTATACATCAACATCATGAAGAAAACAGCTCTTCTTTGCCTGATAGGCGGACTATGTTCCTCTTATGCGACAGCATCCGACATCATCAGTGCCATGCCATTGGACGAACTCGGCAAACAGCCGGTATCCATCCACTCTTACAGCGCCAGTTCCAATTCGGAAGAACGTGCGCTCAACGTGCTCTACAATCCCGAAACCGACAAACAGAAATGGTGCGATAACAAACGGCTGTTTCCGTGGGTCGTATTCGACCTTACCCACATCTACACCGTGGACAAAGTGACGTTCCGGGACGTACGCCCTTACGAAAGTAGATTCGCAAATGTTCCGGAATACTGGGTATATGTATCGACCGAAGAACCCGCTGCCTGCAACTGGATAGAGGTAGCCCATAAAAAAGAGGGCGGATCGTTAGACGTAAAAGAGATCACATTCGACCCGATCGAGGCACGCTATGTGAAACTGAAACTGTCGCGAGGCACGACCGACAACGGGGCTCGCGACAACGCCATCCGCATCTACGGGGTGGACATCTACGGTACATTCTCGCGCGAAGTAGACCGGGGCGATCTGGTCAGCGTCGGCAAAACGATCTTTGCCCATCACACCATCAACAAAAACTCCACACGGTTTGCCGAAGGCCCATTCAATATGATCGACGGCAATATGATCAACGACCAAAGCAAATGGTATTTCAAAGACCTTAGCGCCACCGACAGCGTATGCTGGACTATCATCGACTTGGAAAACAGCTACGACATCGAACGCTTCAAACTTTACGATGCCAAAACGCTGGAACCCTCTGCCCCGAATATCGCCGGGTACAACGTGTATGTGAGCGAAACCATGCCCGAACTCTCTTTGATAAGCGGTGGCAAAGACAACAACAACTGCTGGCACAAAGCCGTAGATGCCTATGCGCAAAACCGGCTGGAAGAGAATATCAAGACCGACGAGGTTTCCGACTGCCGCGGACGTTATGTAAAATTGGAAATCCCCCTTTCGCGCACAAACAGCGACAAGAGAGCACGGATCTTCCAATTCGAAGTGTATGGCAAACAAACCGGAGCGACGAATGTAAATACTGTCGAATCGGCTCAACCGCAGGCTGTCGTTTATCCCAACCGGATACAGCAGGGTGAAACATTCCGGGTACAAACCGGAAACGGAAGCGGTACGATAAAAATCTATTCCGACAAAGGAACGTTGTGTGCCGAATACCCTTTCTCCGACACACAAACCCGAATCGCCTCGACCGGCATGCCTGCCGGCACCTATATCGTGCAAGTGACCGGTGAAGGGAAAAACATCGCTTCCGCATCACTTATAATAAAATAATAACCTGCAAGCCGGGACAAACGTCACTTAAAACATTCAGAATATGAAAAAGACAAATATTATCCGCTATATCATCGCATCGGTCGTATTGTCGGCAAGCTGCCTGCAAATGCAAGCTGCCGAAGACGAACTGGTCGTTTCATCGTTCAACGTGCGCAACGACACCAACACCTCCGATGCCGCCGCCGGGAACGGTTGGAGCAAACGCTACCCGCACATCGCCAACATGATCCTGTTCCACGATCTGGACGTTATCGGCACACAAGAATGCGTAGAACACCAAGTACAGAACCTGCTGAGCTGTATGCCCGGCTACAACTACATCGGCGTAGGTCGGGACGACGGAGGCACGTCGGGCGAGTATTCGGCGATATTCTACAAAGAAGAAAAGTTCGAATTGATCGACACCGGCAACTTCTGGCTGTCCGATACACCCGACGTGCCCGGGAAAGGCTGGGATGCCAACCAGACCCGAATCTGTACATGGGGACATTTCAGAGTGATTTCCACCGGATTCGAATTCTTCTTTTTCAACCTGCACTTAGACCACGTAGGTGCCAACAGCCGTATTTACAGTGCCGAATTGGTATTGTACAAAATCGAAGAACTGGCAAAGAATCAACCGGTAATCGTCACCGGCGATTTCAACCTGACCCAGTTCAGCGACAGCTATAAAGTGCTGGAAGAATCGTGTATCGTAAAAGACAGCTACAATCTGGCTGGAATCCGCTACGCACCGAACGGCACCATGTCCGACTTCAACATCAACAATACTACCATCGGCCGTATCGACCACATCTTCGTAACTCCCGACCAACTGGAAGTAAAACGCTACGGAATCCTTACCGACAACTATTGGGACATTCCGAACGAAGGACAAGAGGGCACGACATCGGGCAATTTCCCGCAAAATATCGAATACAAAGAAACAAAAGCCCGCACACTCTCCGACCATTTCCCGGTAGTATCCGTTCTGAAATACGAAGTGGAATAACCGATTTCTATCAGAAAACAAACCAAGAGCGGCTGGAATCGATTCCGAGCCGCTCTTTTTTTATAACAGCCTTCTCCTCTCAGACAAAAACATTTGCTCCGAAAAAGTTAAGATTTCTGCCGAAATAGTTCAATCGCCTGCTATCGCGCCATAAAGCCGCATGACATGCTTTGAAGAATATATCCGTATCCCTATCTTTGCAAAGGATGTCCGATCGAGGCTGACTACGACGAGAAAACAAATCATAAATTATAACCCCTAAAAAATAAACAAAACATGAAAAACCCCAAGCTGCAAATCTTAACGGCAAGCCTCTGCTTATTATGCTCTTGCAGTGCGCCTGAAAGCACGGCACAGAATCCTCTGCCGGATTGGGCTTTCGGCGGATTCGTCCGACCCGAAGGCGTAAACCCGCTCATCGAACCCAATGAAGAAACCCGGTTCGACTGTCCGATGACCGGAACCAGTGTAACATGGGAATTTGCCGACACATTCAACCCGGCAGCCGTAGTAAAAGACGGAAAAATCTGTATCCTTTACCGGGCGGAAGATAACCCGAACGCCGGTATCGGCGGACGTACATCGCGTATCGGTCTGGCAGAAAGCGAAGACGGTATCTCTATCGCCACACGCCGCACCGAACCGGTCATGTACCCCAACCAGACCGAAATTTCGAAAACATACGAATGGAAAGGCGGATGCGAAGATCCGCGTGTTGCCGTAACCGAAGACGGACTTTACGTGATGACCTACACGGCATGGAACAACAGCATCCCCCGGTTGGCTATCGCCACCTCGCGCGACCTGCTCACTTGGGAAAAACACGGTCCTGCCTTCGCCACCGCACATAACGGACGCTTCAAAAACCTCGGCTGCAAATCGGGATCGATCGTGACCGAAGTAAAAGACGGCGTACAGGTAATCGCCAAAGTAAACGGAAAATACCTGATGTACTGGGGCGAAGAATATGTAGCCGTAGCCACCTCTACCGACCTCATCAACTGGGAGCCCGTACTGGACGAACAGACGAACGATCTGCTGAAAGTGATCCGTCCCCGCAAAAAATACTTCGACAGCAACCTGACCGAGTGCGGACCTCCTGCCGTAATCACCGACAAGGGTATCCTGTTGCTCTATAACGGTAAGAACAGAAACGACGAAGGTCAAGACGAACGCTTCGCCGGCAGCACATACAGCGCCGGGCAGGTATTGTTCGACAAAAACGACCCGTACAAAGTGATCGGCCGTCTCGACGTTCCGTTCTTCCGCCCGATGGCAGACTTCGAAAAGAGCGGACAATATGCTTCGGGCACCGTATTCATCGAAGGTCTGGTCTATTTCAAAGACAAATGGTATCTCTATTACGGCTGTGCCGATTCGAAAGTCGGAGTAGCGGTTTACGACCCGTCGAAAAAAGTGGAGGGCGACCCGATCGAAATAGTAGATGTGGAAGAGGGTATCATCAGCAACTCTCCTGCCAACGGCATCGGCAAACAGATCGTGAGCGTTCACTCTTGCAGCGGTTATACCAAACCCGAAGAAAGCCCGTTCAACCTGTTTCGAAGCTACATCGACGCAAAAAAAAAGTGGTGTGACGACAAAAACGAAAATCCGTGGGTAATCTTCGAACTGACCGACATCTATTCGCTCTCCCGTTTCGTATTCCGCGACGTAGCTCCCTATGAAAAAGGCAACGGCAACGTACCCGAATACTGGATATACACCAGCACCACCGGCACATCCGATGCCGATTTCGGCGAACCCCTGATCCACAAAACCGGACAAGGGAGTGTAGATGTAAAAGACGACCGGCTGGATACACCGGTAGATGCCCGCTACGTGAAGTTCGTAGCCTCGCGAGGCACACGCACGGACAACGGCAATAAAGAAAACGCCATCCGCATCTACGGATTCGACATCTACGGCACATTCGCACGGGCAATCGATCGCGGCGACTTGATCAGTGTCGGCAAAACCGTATTGGGCTACTACGATGCCACCAAATATTTCGAACGTCCTACCAATATGCTCGACGGCAACCTGACCAATGCCGACAACAAATGGGCTTTCCTCCGCGCTGCGGAAAACGACTCGTTGAAATATATGGTAATCGACCTCGAAGATACGTACGACATCTCCAAATTCAAGATCTACGACACCCATACGCTGGACCCGAACACCGATAAAAACATGGACGGCTACCAGATCTTCGTCAGCACCGAAGCCCCCGACATGAGCCTGATCGATCCGCTGGAAGATCGTAACACGGTTTGGACCAAAGTGGTAGACGCTACCGGAAGAGTAAACGAAAGCATCAAGGAAGATGCGATCGAGCCTACCACCGGACGCTATGTGAAATTACTCATTCCCCGTTCGCGTGTCTCCACGACCTCCCGGCTCTACCAGTTCGAAGTGTACGGCAAGAAACATACATCGGCTGTCGATGCAGCCGACAAGACCGCCGATCTGGCAATCTATCCGACCGTACTCCAATCGGGCGACAACCTGAATATCTCGAACCCGAATCCGGCTCGGCTCACCCTCTACTCCTTGCAAGGCAACGTATTGGCAAAAGCCGAAATCTCTGCCAACGCATCCTATCCGGTAGAAGTCGGTGCCGGCAACTATATCGTACAAGTAACGATGGACGGCGTAACCCGCAGTGCGAAACTGCTGGTAAAATAGAAAAGAGACCCTCCGGGTAAAACCGGAACGGAGCTTTTCCGAACCGACCCTATACAGAATTTTGCAACAAATCCGCAGGGCTGTATCGAAATGGAATTTTCGATGCAGCCCCTTTTCGTTGCGTCAGAAGGCTAAGATACAAGACACAGAGGATGAAGACGACAGGAGCTTACCGACGTAAACGACTTGGTCCGAATGCCGATGGCAACGCAGCAGATCGGACATGATAACACATCGTCTTCACTTATTCGCCCGACAAGCCGGCGCGATAAATCGCACGATCAATTATATATCCATATATATACATTCAGATACGTAGCGAAAAGAAGCCAAAGCAGATACGGCAGGAAAAGCCATGCCGACAAGCGGTTGATGCGGTAAACCTCCGCAACGTAATATACCACCACCACATCCAGCAGAAGTATATTGATAACCCCCAACACCGGGCTGCGGAAATAAAAGAAGCTGACACTCCAAAGGAAGTTGAGCAACAGCTGCACGACAAAAGCCCATACCGCCGGATTGCGTATCTCTGCGGGCTTATTCCACAAAAGACCTACCGATATACCCATGAGCAGATAAATGATGCTCCAAGCAATCGGAAACACGATATTCGGAGGTGTCAGACCCGGTTTGACAAGAAAAGGATACCACGTCAATATCGACGATGCCTGAATATAGCGGGCGGTATATCCCACACCGAAACAGACCAGAACAGCAATTACAACAGCGATCAATCGTTTCATTTTTCACAAGTTTTATGGATTCAACAAACATTAACCTATCTGTAAATAACAACACGATATGAATCCGAATTGTTGCGGCATACCGCCGACAAACGACCTCTCCGGTTAAACCCGGCTACCGCACAAAACTGAAATACGATCAGACAATGAGAGAATTGCCGTTCAAAAGTGCAGCGCAAAGCGAAAGATTCCGAGAAGAAACATAATGAATCCCCCATCACGGGCAGCCGGTTCGATCGGGTGGAACTATTCGATTTTCGGGGGCGGCACCTGTATTATCGGCTTTGTATTATGAATAATTATTTAGGTTGTGCGACTTTTATTACTTACCTTTGTTTAGAAGATAAGTTGCATCCCGGCAAAGTCATTCAAACCAATTTGATGCCTCTGCTCCCGGGCTGCATTATCTTTATAATACAAACAACAAAATTTAATTTTTCACATACTAAAAACTCAAAGGACGCCATGATGTCAAACCTTTCTGAAAAAAACCGAATCGAAACCGATTTGCTCGGGTCGCGTGAAATTTCTTGCGATGCACTCTATGGAGTTCAAACACTTCGAGGAATCGAAAATTTTCAAATCAGCAACTTCCGCCTAAGTCAATATCCGGAGTTTATCAACGGGCTGGCTATCACCAAAATGGCAGCTGCAATAGCTAACCGGCAACTTGGTGTGCTCAGCGAAGAAAAAGAGAAAGCGATTCTCGACGCTTGTAAGGAGATTCTCGACGGCAAGCACCACGACCAGTTCCCGATAGATATGATTCAAGGCGGTGCGGGAACGACCACCAATATGAACGCCAATGAAGTTATCGCCAACCGAGGTCTTCAACTCATGGGGCATGAACCCGGCGAATTCAAATACCTGTCGCCAAACGATGATGTGAACTGCGCACAATCGACCAACGATGCTTACCCTACTGCCATCCATATCGGTATGTGGTATGCCAACAAACGCTTCATTGAACATTATAAAGGACTTATCGCTGCATTACGTACCAAAGCCGAGGAGTTGAAAAATATTGTCAAAATCGGTCGGACACAACTTCAAGATGCCGTACCGATGACCCTCGGGCAGACATTCAACGGTTTTGCAAGTATTCTTGAAGATGAAATCAAACACATTGAAGAAGCAGCCGACGATTTCCTTACCGTAAACATGGGCGCGACAGCTATCGGAACCGGCATCACTGCCGAACCCGGCTATGCCGAAAAATGCGTCGAGGCTATGCGGACGATTACCGGTTGCGACTTCCGTCTGTCGCGCGATCTCGTAGGTGCCACATCCGACACCTCGTGCCTCGTAGGCTATGCCTCCGCCCTCAAACGTGTAGCAGTGAAAGTCAATAAAATATGCAACGACTTGCGTTTGCTTTCGAGCGGCCCGCGTTGCGGTCTCGGTGAAATCAATCTGCCGCCGATGCAACCGGGTTCGTCGATTATGCCCGGAAAGGTCAATCCTGTAATCCCCGAAGTAATGAGCCAGATCTGCTACAAGGTGATGGGGAACGAGTTGTGCGTAACTATGGCAGGCGATGCCGCCCAAATGGAACTGAACGCTATGGAACCCGTCATAGCACAATGCGATTTCGAATCGGTAGACCTGATGATCAACGGATTCGATACGCTCGTAGCCCGTTGTATCACAGGGATCACAGCCAATGCCGAACATTGCCGAAAGAATGTACGCGACAGCATCAGTATCGTAACGGCCCTCAATCCGGTTATCGGCTACAAGCATTCGACCGAAATAGCCAAAGAAGCCTTGAATACCGGTCGCAGCGTTTACGACCTTGTGCTCGAACACGGAATCCTTTCCCGCGAAGACCTCGATACGATTCTTGCTCCCGAAAATATGATCAAGCCCGTCAAACTCGACATCAAGCCGCTTAAATAAATCCCGCATAACCGACCGACAGTGTCCGGTTTACCGTTCCGGCGCACCCGACGGTGAACCCTCGGACAGTAAATAACAGCCCCCCAGAAGTTCAATATCCGAACTTTGGGGGGCTGTACTATTTTTTAGCGGTCTTTAACGACCTCTTATTCAAAATTAATCGGATCAGAATGCAGCTTTGCAGACACGCACCTTGCCGTCGGCAAACCGGGCACGTACGACATAGATACCGTTCGACAGGCCGGTAGAGATTTCACCCTCGCCGTTGCCCTTGAATACACAAGCTCCGTCGGCAGAGAATACATCGATTGCTGCCAGTGACGATACTGCAACGATACCGCCGGGGAGGGCGCGAAGTTCTACAAGTCCATCAGCCTCTACCAGTTTTGTTCCGGCACCCGGCATATCGGAGAATACATAACTGTCGAACAAGGTCGTTCCATCCCATACGTTCACAACTTGCGAAGTTACGACCGTCATATCGGGTGTACAGAACGGAATACCAGTGATCAACATCGATCCATAAATAAGATTACCCGTTTCATCGACATCTACCGGCACTTCGTGTGAACAGTTCTCTTGAATCCAAGCCGAAACAGAAGGAGCAGTCTTGGCATAGTAGTCGCAGATAGCTATAATACCTTTCTCCTGATCCAGCACACCGGCACTCAAATTACCCATATACACATCGCCGCTATACCCTACGAAAGAGCCGTCCTCTGCCGCACAGGTAACTTGGAAACCGTCTTGGCTGGTATATTTCTTGTAAGTCCCGTCTTCAAGATTGAACAAATAGGGTGTGTTGCTGTCATACTCCTCCTCTTCGGCAGCAACAGTTCTACGCAAAGGATTCTCTTTCACGGAATTTTTGCGCAAAGGATTGTACTTGGCAGCCACTTTCTTCTGCGGGGCGAGAAGAATACCGCCACCGCCACCCATAGTGCCACCCCCGTAGAACTTACCGTCGGGCGTAAGGACGACATTATTGTATATGAGCGAAATCGCCCCTTCGGTAGCTTGCTCGATAGCCATTAGATAAGCCATCTGTTTATTTTCATACTCCGTGCAGGCTGCTGCATATTCGGCAGCTTCGCTCTCGCTCATGAAATCGGGCATATAGGGATAATTGTTCCAATCGCCATCCCAGTTTGCCATAGCCGTATTATATGCCTCGATCTCTTCGGCAGTCATAAAATCCCGCTCCGTGGGATATTCACCCGGATCTTCGGGGATTACTACCTCGGGATGGGGGAAGAACAACTCCTGATTGGGAATCGAGTAAGACCACTCGCCCGAAGCATTGCATTTGTAGACAATCGGATAAATCCACAGACCCGAAGCGCTCGTCACCGTACCGGCTACTGTCTTTCCGTCCTGGCTCATAGCCACAGCCGTGATATACTGGGGTACGCTACCGAAGAAATCTTTATCGGGATGAGGAAGAACCACCGGATCGGCATAGCTGCCGTCGGCATTACGAACCCAAATAGCGGGAAGAACCATGGCGTCGCGAGCTTCCAAACTGAAAGCGGCATTACCTATAATACCGCAGATCATGCTGCCGTCGGGTGTGATAGAATGCGCCATATTGGCAAACTCCGGATTGGGAACCGGCAAAACGGTCAGTTCACCCTCTTTGAATATCACGGCATTGTCGGTCGATGTATAATGGGTTTCGTCGGTCATTTCGTGGAGCGTGGCGTTTCCGACAACCGACCCGTCGTTCGCCACCGGAGTGCCATAGCCGGCAGTATATTCGTTGAGGTTATTCACATCATCGAAATACACGGCAATCGACTCATTGGATTCGAGATCCACAATTTCAAGGAGCATTCCGTAAAGATTGCTCACCGTGTAGCGTCCATTCTGGGATATGCCGCATAATGCCACATCTGAAAAAGTGACCGGTTGCGACGCAGCCATCGCAGTAGCAGCTATTGCAAGCATGCTTGAAAGAAGTAAAGTTTTTTTCATATTTTTATTGTTTTATGGTGGTTGTTATCTGCTTATCTATGTAAATCAAATGTTCCAAAACGACAACGACTAATCAACCGATATATAGATGCCCGTTTTTTTTCAACAACAAATATAAATAAAATAATTTAAACATATACTAATTTATAAATATTTGTAAAGAAATATAACATTTTCGACATATATTTCGAATAAAAACCGGAAATATATACAATATACCCACAAAATCATAAGCGCACATCCCCAAAAAGAAGCTCTTCCCTTCACCGACCGAAACGACACGACAAAGCCCGGCACGGGGCAGCCGGTCTCTTAGGCAGGACTCTCTTTGTCAAGAATTCCTATTTTATTTCGCAAAGTTCGGGAAAAGGTGCGGAGAATAAAAAAAGTAGCCGGCGTTCGCCGACTACTTGATTTTCGATGCGTGGTCCCACTTGTGCTTGAACCAAGGACCCCCTGATTATGAGTTATATCCAATATTGTTTTTCGGTGTTTTATATTGTGGTGTAAATATAGTAAAAACTTTTGTATTAGATAGTTGTGTATGTCGATTATTTTAGTTAATTTTGTATTGTTTCAGATTGAAAGTCCCGAATAAGTTCCGCAAAGTTCCGTGACTGATGTTTGCAACAATACTAAGTTCCAACTAATTAGATAAAGCAATGTCAAACGAAAGTTCCGTAAATTCGGCTAAACGCCTACCGGTTGCGATGAAAGCAGACTTCGGCGGCGTGTTCCTATCTCTGATAGCCGATGTCCGTCACGCCAAGTTTGAGCGTGGTGAAGAAGTTCCTCTCGCAGTTCGTGTGTCCTACGACAAAGACAAGAAGTATTTCCGTACTGGAATGAAGATGTCCTCGCTAAAAGAATATCTCTCATTTGTAAGTGCGCGAGATTCCCGACCCGACCGCAAAGAGCAACTCGATTACTTTAATATGATTCTCGATGTTGTCAAGTCGATTATAATAGCAAGCAAAGGTCGATTCACTCTTGAACGGCTGCAAGAAGAAGTGGCTAAGGGATTCAAACCTATGGATAACGATACATTCACCTACTGGGAGAATCTATCGGCAGGGAAAGAAAAGGTCAAGACTCGCCAAATGTATGATATGGCGTTGAAAAGATTCCGTGAGTTCCGCAACGGCTCGCCTATCCAGTTGCCCGATGTTACTACTGACTTAATCGGCAAGTTCGACAAATGGCTGATGAAGCAGAAATCGGGAGTAGTGCGGAAAGGCGAAAAGCCTAATAAGCCGTTGTCGCTCGATACTCGCATGATGATACTTCGTGCGCTTCGTGCCGTGATGAATCAAGCAAAGAAAGATGGCTTGATTGAAGCAGTTCCCGAATTTAAGGACTTCATGCACACTGGAAATCGCAGACGCACAAACGCTATATCAGTCGAAGATGTCCTCAAACTATGGGACTACTGGACTTCACTTGATAGCCGTGGCAAGCAGTCCGCAAAGGGTCGTGCCGTAGGTCGATGGCTTATGCTTTATTCTCTCAATGGACTTAACGCTATCGACATGGCTAAGTTGGTATGGCAGGACAATAGCTCTACGGATGAGGGTTATCCTCAACTTAGCTTCATCCGTTCTAAGATAGACCGTGCGAACAAGCCAGTTGGCAAGCAGCTCGATGTCACTATCATTCCGATAATACCTCAACTTCGGCAGTTGCTCGATGAATATGCCAGTCCATTCAAAGCAGGTGCGCCAGTGTTCCCTGACATATTCGGCAATGCCGTCACCGATGAAGCAAAGGTGATCCGAGTGCATGACTTCAATAGGCGCATATCAAAGAATATTGCAGAAGTGTGTGATGCGCTCGACATTCAGCGTATAACACCGCAGTTCGCCCGAAATTCATTCATAAGTGCGTTGGCTCATCATGGAGTGATGGCTTCTTACATAGATTATGCCGTGGGGCATACCACTAATGAAGTCAGCGCATTGTTAAGCGGCTACATCAATAATCTATCTGATGAAGCAATGCAAGCCTACAATGAGAAAATCTTCATCATTCCCCCGATACCTCAAAACTGATAACGCCTCAACTGATTATGATAAGAGATTTAGAAAATAAGTTTTTCCGAGAGTTCCAATATGACGGGGCGGCAATTATGACGCTCGACATGATGCACTTTGAATATTGTGGCATTGGTAATGGAACGGCAGGGAGAAAGGACTATCCCGATGGTGTTCTTGCTGAAATCCGTCAACGTACTGAAAAGTATAGTGATGAGAATGCGTGGCCGTGGGGCGGTGTTGAAAATTGCAGTCCTCTGATGGATGAGATAGCCGATAATCTTATGACTATGCAATTAGATTGTCGGCAAATGTATGCCGAAGAATTGATATGCAAGATGCAGACATGGACTTGGCTCTATTCGCTATCAAAAGAAAAATTAGATGCGGTCAGCAATTCAGTTGTGGAATTTTCAGTTGAAATGTATTTTCACGAATGGAGAAATGCGTTTCGGTCATTCGCAGAAAAACTTGCCGTCATTCTTGCCAAACTTGGAATAAATATCTTGGACATACAGAACCGATGCGGTATTACTATAATCGAGCGTCTTGAAGTAAATAATTTATGGATGGACTTCAGAACACCCCAATTAGCGGAATACTATCTATCAAGACTGAATCAACCGAATTTAGCTGATGTCGATCAAAAGAAGCCAAGAAAATCGAAGAAAGAAAGGACTAAGAATGAAGCTGAAGCACATTTTCTTACCTTGTTGTATGGTGACACACGGACAAGGGCGAAAACCTTAGAGTTGCTTCATTATTATCTTGATGGGAAAATAGGTAAGGGCGCGGCTTGCGTTGTTGAGGCTTGTGTTAAGTCTAAGCGATTAGCCAAACCATCTTTTGCTGATTTGCAACCTGTGTTTGACTTACAAGGGAGTCATCAAGCATTCGATAACGCTTATGGTGCATCTCGCGGAAAAGAATTTGATGATTTGATGAAAGTGTTCGATTTATCACAATATTGATTGTCAATAATTGTCAATAATTGTTTGACAAATTTTGTCTATTGACTTATTTTTTAGGTCGTTGTAACTTTGCGTCATAATCAAAAACAAAAGAATTATGACGCAAGAAAAAATACCCGAAAAGAATCCCAATCTCGCTGAATTGGCGTTGTCAATGGCGATGAGTGGCAAGTCGTGGGATGAGTTCACCGATTCAGTTGCCGACAAGGTAGCAAGTAGATTGGTAGGTATAATTCCCGACAAGAGAGAAGTCGAGCCGTGTGCGACTGGAGAAAAGCCCCTGCGCGGTGTGCGTGCGCTATGCCAACACTATGGGATGTCAACGGCAACGCTCAACAAAATGATGAAAGCGGACAAGATTCCGTTCCGTCAAGTTGGTAATCGCTATCTGTTCTATCCGTCGGAGGTAGATGCAGCTCTGAAAGGAGGTGCGGCGGTATGAATAAAACAAATACCCCCACTCCCGAAGAAGCAGGGGCAGCAACGTCAAGCGTTACTAAGTTCCAATGCAAAGATAGCGAAAATCAGCGACCAACGCAAAGCAATGAGATAAAATCATTGATGGTATTGGTGAACAATCCGACTGAACCCGAAATCGACAAGTCGCAAATCGGAGTGCTATGTATCAAAGAAGCAAACGAATGGTGCGAAGAAGCGGCTCAACGACCCGACCCCAAGCAGTTGTGGATGTCGCTATGGTATGAGGGCGAATGTGCGTGTCTGTTCGCGGACTCCAATCTTGGTAAAAGCATTTATGCCGTTCAGATAGCCAATGAGATAGCCAAGAATGAACCAGTATTATACTGCGATTTTGAACTTTCCGACAAGGCGTTTCAACTTCGCTATTCCGATGATGCGACTGGGGCGTTATACAAATTTCCTTCAAACTTCAAACGTGCCGAAATCGACCCCGAAGCGATGGGCGAAAGCGTGATGGGCGCGGACTATGAAGATATAGTCGTTCAAGACATAGAAAGTGCGGCAGTCGCTTATTCTGTAAAGGTTATCATTATCGACAATCTCAGTTGGATATGCAATGCCAGTGAGAAAGGGGATGCGGCAGGTCGATTAATGGTTAACTTGGTGCGGCTCAAAAAGATGCACGGATGGTCGTTGCTGATTATCGCGCACACCCCTAAGCGACCTTTGACCTCACCTATCGACCAAAACACTTTGGCTGGAAGTAAGAAACTGATAAACTTCTTTGATAGTGCCTTTGCTATCGGCAGGAGTGCCAAGGATGAGGCTTTGCGCTACATCAAGCAAATAAAATGTAGATATGGCTCATTCGAGTATGGCGCGGATAATGTCATTGTCGCGGACATATCAAAGGAGAACGGCTTTTTGAAGTTCAATCATATCGGCTATGCCAAGGAGCGCGAACATCTGAAAGAAGTATCAGATAAGGATGAGTCCGAAATCGATAGTCGAGTGATGGAACTGCACCACCAAGGAAAGAAGCAACGCGACATAAGTCGAGAAATCGGGGTGAGTCTTGGCAAAGTAAACAAAATCATCAAATCTCAGAATAAATGACAACAAGGTTCGCAATGTTCATTTTGTTCACGTGTTCAAGGCGTGAACAGATGAACATCGTGAACAAGAAGATTTAGGACTATGAGAAGATATAGCCAAGACATACAACTTGCCAAGCGCGGAAAGACCGTTTGCTCATACTGCGGCAAAAAGACCTTCGTCAACTATCTCTATTCTGATGGTTCTCCAGTTGCGGATGGAGTATGCGGCAAGTGCGATCGAGCAGACAAATGCGGCGTTCATTATCCCCCAAGGGAGTATTTTAAGGATAATCCGACATTCAAGCCTGCGGAATATACCCGATTCAGACCTCAACGGAAACGACCTGTCATAACACCGCCAAGTTATATTGAATCTTCTTTGATGGCTCAGACAATGCGCGGTTATGAGCATAATCCTTTTGCCAAATTCCTACATTCGATATTCGATGCAGATGCAGGTACGGATGTAGTTCAAGCCAACATCGAGCGTTATGCCGTTGGCACCTCATCAAGATATAATGGTTCGGCTATCTTTTGGCAAGTAGACCAGTTCGGCAGAATCCGAAGTGGGCAGATTATCGGCTACGACCCGACAACTGGAAAGCGGAATCACACGCAACAAAACTGGGTTCATTCCGTGATGCAGAAGAATTATCTCGACTTCAAACTTGAACAATGCTACTTCGGTAGCCACCTTATCAATTACGCTGATAAGGTCGTTGCGGATATTCATCGAAAATATCAAGAAGCGAATATCGGGAAATGTGAGGTCGAGCCTTACATCTATCTGTTTGAATCACCGAAAGCAGCAGTCATTATGTCTATCGCTCTGATGTGGGGCGGATGCAGAATGACGGCAGTTCCGATGGCGACCTGCGGATGCAGTAACATAAATCCAACTTTGGATTCTCGTAGAAATCCCTACGATAAAATTCAAGTCTTGAAGAATCGAAAAATTGTACTATTCCCCGACAATGGCAAATTTGAGGAATGGAAATCAAGGGGCGAGCAGCTCAAAGGATTCTGCAAGGAAGTGTGGATAAGTACGGCTATGGAAAGGAATCTTCACCCTTACAATATAGAATGTGAGATTGAAGATGGCGATGGCTTCGATGATGTCATTCTACGATACGTCAAGGCAGGGAAGCCGATATGGGATTTGATAACAACGTGCTACGGCTATCACGGTCAGTGGAAAATTGTATAACTTAAACTATCAAAGATATGTGGACTTATAAAACAATGCGCTACGACAATCGGCTTGATATTCAGTTTCGCTTCGACTTCATTACTGGGATTGTTGAAATGAAGCTCGATAATAACGTGGCAGAAGCCAATGGCTACTACAATCTTGAACATCTTAAAGCGGAAATCGCCAAGGATTCGCCAAAATTGGAGATACCCGAATGGATAAGGATAGACAACTGCGCTTCACCTGCGCTTGCCGCCTTAAACCTCAACTGATGTAAGAAAAAGTATGGCGGCAGTCAGCAGAAGCCACAATAAAAGTCAAGGAATTTGTCGATTGCCGTCAATGCTTGAAGTAAACAACAACAAGTCAAGTTTTATTCTTATGAAGCATACGAAGAAGAAAAGCCAGGATAAACCGGCGTGGCAGACGGCGTGGGAGTTGGCAAAATACCCTGCGAAGATTCATCTGTCAAAGAAGATGAGCCGTGCCGATGTCGTGTTTTGTCTGATGATGTGGCTGGGCATGAGCAAGGTAGATGCGTTCCTCACCGCCTATCCGCAGACCAAGGCAAGCCGCAACTCGATAGCGGCGATGGCGACACGCCGAAGCCAAGAGGAATGGGTTAGCGAATATTTCCAAGCACTCTATGACCTCCGCCTTGAAGATAAATTGAAGTTCAACCCAATACCGTAATGATATGGAAAATAAAAGCACAACAATCGAAGTAACTCTATCCCAAGAGTCTGTGGAAGCAATCGCAAATGCGATGGCAGAAAAGATGTATGACCTGCTCAACGGTTTTCTGATTCCTTTGAAAGAGGATTTAGACGCAATCGAACGCAACACTCATTGAAAGGCGTATAAATGCCTATCAATGGGAAAGAAAGGCAATTACTTCATTGCCAAGTCAGAAAATCTTTGTAAATTTGCGGTGCAGTATTCCTTTGGGGATATTGCACCCTTACATATTAGCTCAATCGCTATCTGAATCACCACCTCGGAAATGAATCGAGCTATAATAATCAAATTGAGAGTCGTGCCATACGGCGCGGGCTTTCTCATATTGATTATGGCTTGTGGTGAGCCAAGATAGCGTATGATGGAAGTCTGCGCTTTTGTTTTATGAAGAATAATAAACCAAATAACAACTAAAATCTAAAGCAAATGAAAAAGTTACTGGCAATGATGCTGATGCTGCTCCCGATGCTGGCTTGGGGGCAAGATGCAAATTTACCTCAAAGCATAACAAACGAAGTCTCCGCTGACGGAAAAAATCTTGTTGAGTCATTATTTTGCAAAATTGACCCATCGGGGGTTGGTGTTAACTCTGGGATTACGCCACAGGTGATTTTTAAGGGCAAAGATGTATTAGCCTATGGCCTATCACTAAGAATAGCGAATAAATGGGTGAATATTGAAAAAGGCGCACCCATAATAGTGAAGCTGTCAAATGGTGAAATCATAGAGGGAAAATCCGCTTCAACAGCAATCCATGACGCATACGATTATCGAGATCTTGGGTCAGAATATTACTATAAATTCTCTACGATATGGTATGAGTTTAGCAAGGAGGATATTGACAAAATGAGAGAGTTTGGCGCTGTAAAACTTAGGGCATCAGACGGTGTGATGTTTTATGATTACACGATGGGCGAATTGGCAAATAATCGGATGAAAAGCGGCTATATCTTTCTTGAAGATTATATTAAAAACAAACCCTCCCTATACGAAGGATTCTAATGTTGACCAAATCCTACTACAAAATCGGCGAGGTGTTGAAAATCAGAAGAAAAAATTTTTCTGAGTCGCACTAACCTAAAATGAGCTTTGGGGCGTGTTACCCCCTGCACCCCTTATTAAGTCGAGCCGTTGCCAGTCGTGGTGATGGCTCACTTGCTTTTGAAGCGGAAATTATCGGCAGTCGCAGGACTCCCCACAATTTTGTGGGCGTTGCCAAAACCTAAACCAGTCCGAATGTGGATGCGTTGCAGGAATCCCGACAAGCGCAAAGATGCGCTCGATGAAGTATCCAAGAAGATATGGAAAAGCAGGAATCGAAAAATCAAAGTTCCGAATAAGTTCCGGCCTATAAAAAGAAAAGCACCTACAAAAGAATGTAAGTGCTTGATTTTCAAGAAGTGGTCCCACTTGGGCTTGAACCAAGGACCCCCTGATTATGAGTCAGATGCTCTA
>ENA-UOOA01000154-UOOA01000154.1-human-gut-metagenome-genome-assembly--contig:-P61old-NODE-154-length-152969-cov-14.121284_pt1 | contig 152969 bp, 105 predicted proteins | sample MGYA00242467_ERZ724014 | MGnify/ENA metagenome assembly ERZ724014 | reverse complement strand
TCGGAATACATTCTCAATATAAAAACAAATCCCCCACTAAATTTCTACTGCCCCGACATTCCGGCGGCTAATACGCATGCCCCGCCGCAACTGACGCATGTGCGGCAAACAGTGGCGCAAAACAGACATTTCGGGCCATAGGACATGAAAACTAATTTTCAAACCGTTATACACCCTTAGGAGCAAATAAAAAATACAAGGCACATATTTCGAAATATGTCAGACATATTTTAAAATATCTCAGACATATTTTTCCGCCCCCGAAAACCGCGCCTTTTTTATGCAGACAAAACCGTCAGGCCATGCCGGCAGAAGAGTTACGTATAAGAATAAAAAAATACCGTCTTCCATATTAACATACGGAATGCTCTGTTTGAAAAATTTTTACCTATCTTTGTACGGAGTAGCGATATTAACACGAACAAAAAAACAAGTATATGAAAAAAATATTTTTATTCCTGGCATTAATACTGCCTGTGCTGGCGTTTACGGCTTGCTCCGACGATGACGATTCGGGCAGCTCGTACAAGCTCTCCTTATCGGGCCTGTGGGAGGAATACCCCAAGAACAGCGAATCGAACACTTACCTGCTGCTCAACACCGACAAGTCGGGCTACCAGTGGGTAATAGACAACGAAGGAAGGCTTACCGACCAAAAGCCCTTGACGTGGACCGCAAACAAACAGTATATCACCTTGAATTTCGACGACATAGGCTCGCTGAAAATAAAATACGACCTGTACGGAAACATACTGTCGCTCGCAACGGGCAAGACGTACAAAAAGATTTAGGACATTATAAATTTGCATGAGGCTGTACAGGCATTTTGCCTGTTACATACAAAAAGCCACGGTATTGAACCGTGGCTTTTTCCTTTATCTTTCCTGCGACTGCCGCTATCGTGCGCAGCGCTGTTTACTACACGTTACAATATGTCGGCCAGTTTGTAGAGTTTGTTGCTGTTGCTGCCTTTTATAAGTATGGTACGCCCGCTTATGTCGCCGGCCTTTATGGCGTTTTCCACTTCCGTTTCATTCTCGAAGGTGCGGTACTGTGGCGCAATGCCGCTGAAGTTTTCTCCCACGAGCCACACTTCGCCGAAACCGGCCTTGTCGAGGAAATCGACTACCTTGCGGTGCTCTTCGACGCTCTCCTTGCCGAGTTCGTTCATCTGCCCGAGTATTACCATCTTGTTGTCGGCGTGCATTCGGGCAAAGTTTTCCAACGCGGCCATCATGCTTGTGGGGTTGGCATTGTAAGCGTCTACGATAAGCGTGTTGCGAACGGTTTTCACTAATTGCGAACGGTTGTTCGACGGAACATATCCTGCAAGAGCGTTGTTTATGTCGGCAACAGGGACATTGAACTTCAATCCTACTGCTATTGCTGCCAGAAGATTGGAGATATTATAGCTGCCTATCATCCTTGTGGTGACATACTGCCATTCTTTCCCTTTTTCGCGCCAGCGGAACGACAGGTACGGCGTGCAGTCAATCACGTTTCCTTCTACCGCCAGGTCTTTTCCGGGCTGCGTTCCGTAAGACACCGTTTCCAATCCTTCCGACATGCGTTGCAATATGTCGGAATCGCCGTTAAGGAACACGGTTGTGTTCTTCTTGGCCCGCAGGTAATCGTAGAGTTCGCATTTTGTGCGTACCACACCTTCGAACGAGCCGAAGCCTTCGAGATGTGCGCGCCCCACGTTGGTTATTATCCCGAAATCGGGGTCGGTTATCTTTGATAGCAGCGCAATCTCGCCGGGATGGTTGGCGCCCGTTTCTATTACGGCCACCTGGTGCTTGCCTGTGAGCCGCAGCAGGGTTTTAGGAACGCCGATATGGTTGTTCAGGTTGCCTTCGGTGTGGAGTGTCTTATATTTTTTTTCGAGCACGGCCGACACAAGTTCCTTTGTAGTGGTTTTTCCGTTCGTTCCCGTTATCTGTATTACCGGAAGCCCGAGCGTTACACGGTGCAGGTGGGCAAGCTGCTGCATTGTGTCGAGCGAGTTTTTCACGAGAATATACCGCGGGTCGCCCTTGACGGCGTACTGCTCCTCGTCCACGACTGCATAGGCGCAGCCTTGTTCAAGAGCTTTGGAGGCATAGGCGTTGCCGTCGAAGTTATCGCCGCGCAGGGCAAAGAAGATAGAGCCTTCGGGGCAGTCGCGGCTGTCGGTGGTTACTGCTTTGTGCTTCAGGTAAAGTTCATATATTTCTGACAGTTCCATGTAGTGTCTATTTTTAGGAGGTGTGCAAAAATAATGCTTTCCTACATCAGGGCAAAGGGCATATATTTATATTCTGCTTCAACTGCGCAGTAAAGTTCCTGAAATTGCATGTGGATTTATCATATTGCGGGCAGGCGGGTACGATAAAAAAAGCGGCACGGTCTGGAAAACAATCACCGCACCGGCCGCAGTAAAATACAATCCCGACATGAATTGAATCATGTCGGGATTATTATGGTCCATTCTGCGAACAAAGGGGAAAACTGTACCTTGTGTTTTCCTGCCGTGCGGGAAATATTTGCACAGGCTTGGTTCTCCGACTAATGTTTGCGCCTTTACCGCAGCTTTATTTGTTCAATCGCCAAGCAGCGCCGTCGCGCGTGTCTTTTACTTCGAATCCCAGGCGTGCGAGTTCGTCGCGTATTTTGTCGCTCGTGGCCCAGTCTTTTGCTTCCTTGGCACGGCGACGCACCTCGAGCAGCATGTCCACCGCCCCGGCGAACGCTTCTTCGCGCGCGGCGTTCGAAGTTGCCTCGGCCCTCAGTCCGAGAAGCCCGAATGCGAATACAGAAAAGAGTTCTTTGAGTCCTTCGACAGCCTCGGGCGTTATTGTCGTGGTATGGTCGGCCGCTTGGTTTATCACATGGCACGCGTCGAAAAGCAGGCCTATCACTACGGGCGTGTTCAAGTCGTCGTTCATGGCGTCGTAGCATTTGCCTTTTAGTTCTTCTACGTAAGCCTTGGTTACCTGTCCGTCGGGCGCAGCGGCAAGCCTGTCGAGTTCCGCGTAACCTGCGAGCAGTCGCTCCAGCCCTTTGCGGCTCGACTGCAGGGCTTCGTTTGAAAAGTCGACCGTGCTGCGGTAATGCGCCTGGAGTATGAAGAAACGTATCGTCATTGGCGAATAGGCAGAAGTGAGTTTGGGATGGTTGCCCGTAAAGAACTGTTCGAGCGTTATGAAGTTGCCAAGGCTCTTTCCCATCTTCTGTCCTTCGATGGTAATCATGTTGTTGTGCATCCAATATTTCACCATTTCGTCGCCTTGCGAAGCAACGGCCTGCGCTATTTCGCATTCGTGGTGCGGGAAAACGAGGTCCAACCCGCCGCCGTGTATGTCGAAATGCGAGCCGAGGTACTTGCGCCCCATTGCCACGCACTCGGTGTGCCAGCCCGGAAAACCTTCGCTCCACTTGCTCGGCCAGTGCATGATATGTTCGGGTTGCGCCTTTTTCCAAAGCGCGAAATCCACCTTGTTTTTCTTTTCGCCTGCTCCGGCAAGCTCGCGGCTCTCGTTGATAACATCGTCGAGGTTCCTGCCCGAGAGTACGCCGTAGCGATGCTTTTTGTTGTACGCCTCGATGTCGAAATATACACTTCCGTTGCTTTCGTAAGCCATGCCGTTGCCGAGAATCTCACCAACGAGCTGCTCCTGCTCGATTATGTGCCCCGTAGCGTGAGGCTCTATGCTCGGGTCTTCGACATTCAGTGCGTGCATGGCTGCATGGAAGCGGTTGGTGTAATACTGTGCCACCTCCATCGGCTCCATCTGCTCGAGGCGGGCCTTCTTCTCTATCTTGTCCTCACCCTCGTCGGCGTCGTGCTCCAAGTGGCCAACGTCGGTTATGTTCCTTACGTAGCGCACCTTGTAGCCCAAGTGCTTGAGGTAGCGGAAAAGCACGTCGAACGTAATGGCCGGGCGCGCGTGGCCCAGGTGCGGGTCGCCGTACACCGTCGGGCCGCATACATACATTCCCACTCTGCCGGGGGTTACCGGCACGAATTTCTCTTTCTTGCGCGTGCGCGTATTGTATATTACAAGATTCTGTTCCATATCAACACATTGTTTGGCTTACAAAATTAGTTCAACCCGCCTTACGCGGCAAAAATTAAGACAACAAATTTTCAAAAAGCTGCCCTGCGGGCAAGAAAGCCGGCATGTTGCGCGGCCTTAAAGGGTAAAAAAACGTTTATTCAAGAACCCCCGGTTGCTTCTACCGGATTTTCGATAAACGGTACGATTTTTTCTACTACTTTCAAAAACCCGCAAAAAAAGGTCGGACATATTTTAAAATACAAGGCACATATTTTAAAATACGTGCCTTGTATTTTTTCTTTTCTCCGAGCAGGGGTATAACATTCTCTGAATCAATATAGTTAAGAACTGTCGCAATTTGTCCGTTTCGCCACACGTGAAACGCCGCAAGGCAAGGCCGTGTTTTTACATGCCTTAACAATCGGGAAGTTTCAGATTTTCATCTGCTCGTAGTCCTTGGCCAGCCCGCCCTCGCCTGTCTCCTTGTAAAGCGACGGCAGGTCGTGGCCCGTCTGCTTCATCACGTCCACCACTTTATCGAACGAAACGCGGTGCGTCCCGTCGGTGAACATGGAATAAAGGTTAGCGTCGAGCGCACGCGCCGCAGCGTATGCGTTCCTCTCAATGCAGGGTATCTGCACAAGGCCGCACACCGGGTCGCACGTCATGCCGAGGTGGTGTTCGAGCCCCATTTCGGCCGCATATTCTATCTGCGCCGGACTTCCGCCAAACAACTGGTTGGCCGCAGCCGAGGCCATTGCGCAGGCTACGCCTACCTCGCCCTGACAGCCGACCTCGGCACCGGATATGGAAGCGTTTTCCTTTACTATGTTCCCGATAAGCCCTGCCGTGGCAAGAGCGCGCAGTATCCTCGTATCGCTGAACTCGCGTGTTTTCTGCAAATGAAACAGCACTGCGGGCATGACGCCGCACGAGCCGCACGTGGGTGCCGTGGCGATAACCCCGCCTGCCGCATTTTCCTCGCTCACCGCAAGAGCATAGGCAAATACCAGCGCGCGCGACTGGAGCGACTGCTTGTATCCCGAAGCACGGATGAAATAACTGTATGCCTTGCGCCGCAGATTCAGAGGACCGGGCAGCACTCCCTCGTTGTCGAGGCCGCGCTGTACGGATTCCTTCATCACTCGCCACACCTCGGCAAGGTAATCCCACAAGTCGGAGTCTTCGCACTGTTCAACATACTCCCAGTACGAACGGCCGGTGTTCTCGCACCAGGCCAGGATGTCGGTCATACACTTCATTTCGTATATGTCGCGGCTTTCGGTCATGCTGCCTCCTTTTTCCTCGGCCAATGCCCCGCCGCCAATGCTGAACACAGTCCACGAGCCCGACTCGCTTCCCGAAACGTCGAACGAAACGAACTTCATGCCGTTGGGATGGAACGGAAGGAACTCCTTAGGTTTCCAAACAATGCTGACAGGAGCGTGCGGCTGCAACACTTCTTCAATGGCAACGTCGGTCATGTGCCCCTTGCCCGTTGCGGCAAGGCTGCCATACAACGTTACCTCAAAACGTGCAGCGCCGGAGTGGCTTGCAAGGAACATTTCGGCGGCCTTGCGCGGGGCCATGGTGTGGCTGCTCGACGGCCCCGTGCCTATGCGGTAAATTTCTTTTATCGATTTCATAACTGCAACATATTATTATCGGAAAACGAGCATAAAGTTACAAAAATGTAGCTCAGGCATACAAAAAACGCCTGACAATTCAACAGAATCAACAGGCGCTCTCCGTACTCGAAGCGGGACTTGAACCCGCACAGCCGCAATGGCCAAGGGATTTTAAGTCCCTCGTGTCTACCGATTCCACCATTCGAGCGTTCAGACTGTGCAAAAGTAATAATTTTTTTACACAGCGGCAAAACCATGGCTCCAAAATATAACATAAGGGCCAACTGCAAAAAATACGTACCCGCTAATTTTCCTGAGCGCAGAAATGCAGGACATTATGCATGGCAGATTTCAAAATATGTTTGACATAATTTTTTTATGCCCTTATCTTGCCCTATCTTTGCATACAGACAAATCCTGCATATACAGTAATGAAAGGCCTTGTACCATATACCATAAATGCCGGCGGCACGCTAATCGACCTTTCCGAGCCGCAGGTTATGGGAATACTCAACGTTACTCCCGATTCTTTCTACAGCAGCTCGCGCATGTTCGACGAAGAAGCCATTGCCTGCCGCACACGGCAAATTCTCGACGAGGGAGGAACGATAATTGACGTGGGAGCCTATTCCACACGCCCCGGTTCCGACGACGTGAGCGAGGACGAAGAAGCAAGGCGTTTGCGCATGGCGCTCGCAACGGTAAGGAAGATTGCACCCGAAGCCATAGTGAGTATCGACACGTTCCGAGCTTCGATAGCAAGGATGTGCGTGGAGGAATTCGGGGCGAACATAATAAACGACGTTTCGGGCGGCGACGCCGACAACGATATGTTCAGCACGGTAGCCGCCTTGGGAGTGCCTTATATACTAATGCACATCGGCGGAACGATAAACGACATGCACGCCGACGAACCTCTTACGTCGCATTCGCAACAATGCGCGGAATACATGTCGGGCGTTATGGCCTATCTTACCGAACGCCTCAACCGTCTGGACAGCCTGGGGGCAAAGGACGTAATAATCGACCCGGGATTCGGTTTCGGAAAATCCATGGAGCAAAACTATGAGATATTGCGTTACCTTGAAGATTTCAAAGCCTTGCAACGCCCGTTGCTTGTAGGAGTTTCGCGCAAATCGATGATATACCGCCTGCTCGGCACCGACGCCGACAACGCGCTTAACGGTACAACCGTATGCAACACCATAGCACTGCTGAAAGGTGCAAGCATATTGCGCGTTCACGACGTAAAAGCCTGCCGCGAAGCCGTTGAAATTGTACGCAAGATGTACGGCGAACCTTGTGCGCAATAGCCGTAAGCGCGGCGCAGCCGCACGAACACGTAAAATGAACTGAAAACATTAGCCACATGCTCACCTTCTCGATAAAAGACGCAATCGATATACTGCTTGTATCCCTGCTGCTGTACTACATCTACCGCCTGATGAAAGAATCGCGCTCGGGAAACATATTCATCGGCATTATAGTATTCATAATAGTGTGGATATTCGTTTCCAGGGTGTTCAACATGTCGTTGCTCGGCTCGTTGATGGACAAGGCGGTAAACCTCGGAACAATAGCGCTTGTCATACTGTTCCAGGAGGAGATTAGAGCCTTTTTCTCATCGATTGGCACACACCGGTCGGCAGGAAAACTTCTGCACCTGTTCAACCACAACGAGCATAAAAAGACTTCACGAAAGGACATAATGCCGATAGTAATGGCATGCATGTCGATGAGCAAGCAGCGTGTAGGCGCGCTCATCGTTTTCGAGCGATACATAGGCCTGGGCGACATCATAAACTCGGGAGAAGTAATAAACGCCAACATAAGCCAAAGACTGATTGAAAACATATTCTTCAAAAACAGCCCGCTTCACGACGGCGCAATGGTAATAAGCCACAAACGCATAAAGGCAGCCGGCTGCATACTGCCCGTGTCGCACAACGAAGACATTCCACGGCAGTTAGGGCTGCGCCACCGGGCCGCATTGGGAATAACACAAAAGAGCGACGCGCTGGCAATAACCGTTTCAGAAGAAACAGGAGAGATTTCGGCAGCATTCAACGGCAAGTTCCACCTCAACCTTTCGGGTGAGGAACTGGAAAGGCTGCTTGCCGAGTTTACCGTCTGACGTAACACCACCTACACCGGACCATACAATTTTCTGCGGCCTTTTGCAACAATATGCCGCACACACATCAAAACCGTTCAGGCAAAACATCGCGGCCAGGACGGTTTTTTGTATCCCCAGCTGCCGATTACGAGAATATATACCGAAAATATTTCGATTCTTGCCGCACATTATTACACGAACGTTCGCCACACTGTAAAAATATAGCTACTTTTGGCGCACAATACCGAACATCATGAACAACCTGCCTTTCCGAAAAATAACCCTCGCCGACAAAGAGGAAATCCAAAGTTACACATTCAAAAGCTATTCGCGCAACTGCGACCTCAACTTCATGAACCTGTGCAGTTGGCAGTTTCTTTACAACACGGAGTTTGCCGTGGCGCACGGATGGCTGGTATTCAGGTTCTACGCCGACGGACACCTGGCATACATGCTGCCTTGCCAGAAAAGAGATCCCCACGATATACTGCAACTCATACTCGAGGATTCGCGCCGCCTGGAACGCCCGTTCCTCATGCTTGGAGTGTGCGAAAATTTCATACCACTTATAGACAACGCCATGCCCGGCGTTTTCCACTTTTCGCACGACCGCGACTACACCGACTACATTTACGACCGCGACGCCCTGGCCACGCTTGCCGGCAAACGGCTGCAAGCCAAGCGCAACCACGCAAACCGCTTTGCAAAGACTTACCCCGACTACGAATACCGCGAACTCACATCCGACCTTATACCACTGTGCAGGCAGCTCGAAGCAAAATGGCAGACTTCGAAACTTGACAACGACTCCGAGGCAGCATACGCGAACGAGCTGCGCTCTATGAATTTCGTTTTCGAACATTGGGAAGAACTCGACTCCGTGGGCGGATGCATTTTCGTAGACGGCCAAATGGCTGCCTTTACATTCGGGGCAAAAATCAACTATACCACATTCGACGTGTGCGTTGAAAAAGCCGATACCAACTACGACGGAATATACGCCGTGATAAACCGCGACTTCGTAAGAAGTCTCCCGCCAAACTTCATTTTCATCAACCGCGAGGAAGACCTTGGCATAACAGGCCTGCGTCAGGCAAAACTGTCCTACCACCCTTCCATACTGCTGCACAAATACTCTGCAATGGAGCGGCAGCCATTGAGCAACGGGCTGGCCAACTTCCGCCATTTCAGGGCAGCTGTGGGCGTGAACGTGGTTTCACCGCACAAAGGGAACGCAGAATAGGACATACCACCCATGGATAACAGCAAACTTACACCCGGGGAGCATGTAGCTTCGCTACGCCGCTTGTGGAAAGAATGCTTCAACGACACCGACGAGTTCATCGACATGTATTTCACCCGTGTTTACTCGCCGCAGGTGGACTATTCCATCGAACGCGGCGGACGCGTAGTGTCGGCCCTGCAATGCCTGCCTTACAACATGCTATGCGGCGGCAACGCCGTGCTCACGGGATACCTCTCGGGTGTATGTACTGACGCCTCATACAGGCGGCAGGGACTGGCGGGAAGCCTCGTGGCGCAATCCGTTGCCGACATGCACCGCCGCGGCTGCACATTCGCATTCCTCATCCCCTCGGGCAGCGAAGTGCTTCCCTTCTACCGGCAATACGGCTTTTACATCGCCATACGCAGAAGTGCAATGCCAATCCGGCATAGCGGAAACGTAACAGGTGGTACCTGTACGGTAATACCGGCCACGGCTTACAGCGACGTACTGTACAGACTTTTCGCCCGACGCCAAAGGGAAAGGCGCGGATATGCGTTGCTACACAGTAGGGAACAGTTCAAAACGGTTGTGGACGACTGGATAAAGGGCGGCAACCTGATTCTTACGGCACGGCTTGGCAAAAAAACGGTGTCGTACCTGTTTGTACGCCCCGACAACGAAAAGAAAGTGCTGTACGTCTACGACGCGCCCGCCGGCCGCGACGCCGCATTTGCCTCAATGGCCGGACAGGCGCAAGGCATGTACCCCGGCTACGACATGCGGGCGTACATAACCGGCCACCGGGCGCACAACACGTTTGCCTGCGCAAGGATAACCGACACGTCGAAAGCCCTTGCCGCATACGCTGCCATGCACCCCGAAGCCGACATGCTGATAAGCGTAAGCGGCGACAAACTAATAGAAAGCAACAACGGGTTCTACACCGTGAGCCACGGGCAATGCACACGCAGCAGCGCACATGCCGGCAGCTTCACCGCAATGACCCTCGCACAGCTCACCCGCATGATATTCTCCGGCGACAAAATGAGCTTCAATTTCCTGCTCGAATAATCCCCTCGTCCGCCTCTCGCAAACGGGCGTCGGTTTTTGTCTGTATTTTTCAGGCATTTTTGGAACGGGTTTTCATGGCCGAAAAAATAGGTCTGAGAAATTTTAAAATATGTCTGACCTATTTTAAAATATGTGCCTTGTTTTTTTTCTTTGCTCCCACGTGAGTAAAAAACGCTGAAAATCAGTTTTCAATTTTCCCTTCCCAAAAACAACGTTTTCCCACCCTGTTTTAACACTTTCTTTTCCCTTTATTTTGAGCCCCACAGAACATTCTTCTCACTGCCGCCGGCACATCACTTATCCTGACCGCTGTCCGCAAAAAAAGTTATCCCGCAACGCAGTTCAAGCATTGCGGGATAACATGTCTAACCTATTTTTCACTATTCCATTAGGCGAGCTAAAAAGCCTTGAACCGGATTACGGGCCTTACTTGCGGGCCTGTACTTCGTACTTGCCTTGCAGCACTTCGAGTATGTAGCAGCCTTCGCCGCGCGTTACGGATTCCACGCCTTTCACCTTATTGGCTTTCTTGCCGTTGACGGTAGGCTGTTCGTCGCTGTTGGAAGGTATGTATATCGTGGCATGTACGCCTACGGGCACTTCGGCCTTTATCGTTACGGTCGAGGCATTGTGCGAAACCTCGCTCGAGGCGCGACCGTAAGGCGTCTGCTTTGCATAGTGCACGCGCTCCAGTTTGTCGGCCAGCGTGGGGCGTATGATGAGGTGGCGGTAACCCGGGTCGTTCTCGTCGGCATACACGCCGGCGCATGTGCGGTAGAACCAGGTGAGCGCGTTGCCGAGGAACGGGTGGTTATGCGACGATTGCCCGTCGTAGTACTCCCAGAAGGTAGTTGCCCCTTGGCGTATCCAGTTGCCGAACGAGGGGTAGTCGGTCTGGTTCATGGCATCGTAGGCCACGTTGTTCATTCCCATTTTGGCGAGCGTCTCGTAGAACAACCCCGTGCCTATGTAACCCGTATTCACATGGCTCTTGTACTTCTCCACAATCTCCTTGTGGAGCGTCTGCTTCATGAGGTCGAGCTTGCCGTCGGCCGCACCCATTACTATACCCATGAGGTTGCAACCGTAGTCACCGTAGCTTGCCTCGGCAGTGTTGAAGAACGCCTTGTCGAACGCTTTGGCGGTACGGTCGGCCAACTCGCGGTACTTCCGTTCGTCGTCGGTGCGACCCAATGCCTTGGCCATGCGGCTCATGCGGTCGGCGCACTGCCACAGGGTGTAAGTGTGTACCTTCTCGTTGGCTGGCACTTCGTATGCGGGCACCCAGTCGCCGAGGTTGAGCCAGTAGTACTCCTTGCCGTCACGAACATTGGCACGCTTCTGGTGCATTATGCCCTCGGGTGTAACCCATGTGAGCATGTAACCAATCTGTCGTTTGGCCGCGTCGTAGTTCTCGACGAGCACTTGCTTGTCGCCATAGTGCAGGTAGTGCTCCCACGGCATTATGACCATTGCCGCGCCCCAGGGCACGCCGCCGCCGGCCATTATGCACCACGGTGCCGCGTTGGGAACGTAGCCGGTCTCCTTATCCTGTGCGTCGCGCAGGGTAGCAATCCAGCTGCGGAAGAATGCCGCCGCGTCGAAGTTGTGCATTACCGTTGTGCACACGGCCTGGCCGTCGCCCGTGTAAGGAATCTTCTCGCGGTGCGGGCAGTCGCTCTCCACACCGCTGTGGATGTTGTCCTTTTCCGTGCGCTGCCATATCTTGTTTATCTTGTTGAACAGCTCGTTCGAACTCGAGAACTCACAATCCACGTCCATTGACGTGTACACCGCCTCGGCCGTGAGCATGTCGGCAGTAAGTTCAGCGCCTTTCACGGTTACCGTGCGGAACACCTGCCAGGAAAATTTCGGAGTGTAGTCGATAGGCTCCGAATCCTTGAAAGTGTAGCTTACCTCTTTGGGATATTCGCTTTCGTATTTGATAGTCAGCTTTTGTCCTTCCGCGCCTTTCACTCCCTTGAAGTGCACCCAGCCGGAAATCACCTCGCCAAAGTCGACGGTGTAGCTACCGTCGTCGTTTTTCTTGAAACTTATCGGTTTGAATGTCTCCATTACCTTGTCGGCGGGAGTGTCGTGCGCGGTAAGCACTCCGCCCGGCGCATTGCGAAGGGCGACGTTCTTCCAACTGCTGTCGTCGAACGAAGGCTCGCACCAGCCCGGTATCTCCTTGCGTGCGTCGTAGTTCTCGCCTGCATAGAGGTCGCACGTCACGATGGCCGATTCGTGCGCTTTCCAGCTCTCGTCGCTTACAACCGTCTGGCGGCTGCCGTCGTTATAGGTTATCTCTATCTGGCAGATAAAGCGAGGCGAGCCGAAAGGACCTATTATAGACCCGCGGCTGTCGTAATATCCGCCGCCTATCATCGCACCCACGGCATTCTTGCCGCTCCTGAGCAGGTTGGTGATGTCGTACAGCAGGTACGACACTTGAAAACCGCTGGATTTCTCGTCAATGGATATATGCGGGTGGTGCTTCAAATCCGGCCTCGGGCCGTAGTTGGTGAAGTCGGGCACGAGAACGTCGTCACTTGGTTTTGTTCCGTTCACATAGAGTTCGAAATAACCGAGGCCCGTTACGTAGGCTTTGGCCGACTTGATTCCGTCCTTTACCTCGAATGCCTTGCGCAGCATGGGCACCGGCGACGGGTCGTGTACATCCTTGTTTTCCTTAATGGAATACTGCGGTTCTTCGCCCACCCAGGGAGCGCCTATCCATTTGGCCTTCCAGCTTTCGGGCGAAAGGCCAACGCTGAATTTCTGTACCTCGCTCCACTGCGACGCCTTGCCTTTGGAGTTCCATGTCATCACGCGCCAGTAATAGCTTTCGCCCTCTTTCAAGGGCTTGCCCTTATAGGGGATTAAATACGATTCGGGAGATTTTACTTTCTTGCTGTCCCATGCGTCGGGTTCGCCTGCTTCGAGGGCCTCTACCGACGTTGCAACGCATATCCTGTAGGCTTTCTGCTTCTCGGCCTGTGCAGCCGCGTCGGCCTTGTTTATCCACGAAAAGCGCGGTACGGGTTTTTGTGCGCTTTCATTTTGCAATGCTGTGTTCTTGGCCAGACTCGCGTCGACAAGCACATCGCCGGGCCGGTGTTCTATCCTCAACGACACGGGCGTTATCTGCGCCTGCGCATACAGTGCCATTGCCACAGCCGGCAGAAGCACAAGTCTGCGTAAAAAGAGAGTTTTTTTCATTTCGTATTTTGTTTTATGTTATACGCGAATTAACCTTTTGCAAGGTGCATTTTGCAAAAATAAACTTTTATCCGGGAATAACGGCACACATAAGGATTTTGTTTTGAAACGGGAGCATTTTTGTGCCCTGCAACCTGCATTGAAGGACGTTCGCGGCGCATACGGGAGAGGAGCGTAGTTTTTTGTCTGCATTTTCGAGGCATGTTTCAATATAGTTTTCAGGGGGCAAAAAATAGGTCTGAGATATTTTAAAATATGTCTGACATATTTCGAAATATGTGCCTTGTATTTTTTCTTTGCTCCCACGTGGGTAAAAAACACTGAAAATCAGTTTTCAATTTTTCGACAGTAAAACGGACATTTTTCATGCCTGTTTATTTCCGCCTTTTCATGCTGTTCAACACCCGTGAACCGGAGAACGAAAATCGCATTGCGAAGCACAAGAAACAAGAATGCGAACACTTTTCATAACGGAAAAATGTTCGCATTCGATAATTATTTGCTTCGGAATTAAAGGGGAAAAAGCAAATAAAGAAAGACTGGTAGTATATGCTTTCACTCCGCCTGCTGCTTACAGCGGCGTATGGTTCCTTGCTTGATGGTGCGCGCCTTGTTCCCCGCCGGAGCCGCAGGATTGCATACCTTGCGGCCCGCGTTTGAAATTTAAGGCGTTGCACGACCCACAGCGGCAAAGATATGTATTAATTTTAAAAAATCATATTTTTGGTACAATATTTTCGCAAAAAAATCATAACAAATCAAAACTACAGTAGTTTTTTGAGCCGACATATACATATACAAAAAACCGGGCAACAGTATTGCAAGCAAAACTGCTGTCCGGTTAAGCGTTCTTTTAAGGATTTTATCCGGCGTATACGGTCTTTTTCTCCTTGATACGTGCTTTCTTTCCTGTAAGTTTGCGCAGGTAATACAGTTTAGCACGGCGCACTTTACCGATTTTATTCACTTCGATATGGTCGATGTGCGGCGAATTGATAGGGAATATACGCTCTACGCCAACTGTGCCCGACATTTTGCGGACAGTAAAGCGGCGCTTGTCCTGATGGCCGGTTATTTTTATAACTACACCACGGTACAACTGGATACGCTCCTTGTTTCCCTCGACGATTTTGTATGCCACGGTAACCGTATCACCGGCTTTGAACACGGGATACTGTTTTTCAACGGCAAAAGCTTTTTCAGCAACTTTAATTAAGTCTTCCATTTTTAATTGGTAATAAAATTGTTTGTTCGTCCCGGCGCAACATAAACAAGTTACTCTAACCGGTTTGCATTCGGGCTGCCGTCGTTGAAGCTGCTACTGCCTTGCTTCATTGCGCCCCAGCCCGTGATGAAACTCTTGCCAGCGATTGCGCGGAAAGCGGTGCAAAGGAACGAAAAACTTTTGAAATGAGCAACTTTATCTGTGTGTTTTTGTCATTTTGACCAAAAAGTATGCCCCGAAACGTTTTTCTTACATTAAATAATGTGCACCTGTCTGCACACGCACAAGCCTTATTGCGCATTAAGGTTGCTCGCGGGAAATTTTGCATGCACTTTGAAGCCCGCAAGCCTCGCGCACATGCAGTTTTACGTAATTAATTGCGAAAAAGTTCTTAACTTTGCCAGCCGAAGAACAAAACAGCCTGATTCATAAGATGAATATTCTCGTTACCGGCGCCAGCGGATTCATTGGGAGCTTTCTTGTAGAGAAGGCTCTCGATTTGGAAATGAACGTTTGGGCGGGAGTGCGCGGCTCGAGCAGCCGCCGTTATCTTCAGGACGAACGCATAAACTTCATAGAACTCGACTTTGACGACGAGGCGGCGCTTACGCACCTGTTTGCGAAAGCAAAAGAGGAATTCGGAGCCTGGGACGTGGTGATACATGCGGCAGGAATAACAAAAAGCCGTTTCCGCCACGACTTCTTTGCCGTTAACTACAATGGCACGCGCAACCTTGTAAACGCCCTGCGCAACGCCGGGGCAATGCCGCGGCAGTTCGTCTATCTCAGTTCGCTGAGCATATACGGGGCGCTGCGCGAGGAGCCAATCGGAATGCACAAAGACAACAACCCGTTCGGTTCAAAGGGAGAAAGCGGCGAGTTCCGCGAAGTGATATACGAGCCTATACGCAAAGACGACACTCCACAGCCCAACACGGCCTACGGAATGAGCAAGGCTGCGGCCGAGAACTTCATCCGGGTGTCGGACGGCCTGCAATGGGTTATTTTCCGACCCACAGGCGTTTACGGGCCAAGGGAACGCGATTACTTCCTCATGGCCAAAAGCATAAAGAGCCACGTGGATTTTGCCGTAGGTTTCAAAAGGCAGGAAATTACATTTGTCTACGTAAAAGACTTGGTAGACGCCGTATTTGCAGCAATAGAACGCGGCGTGACAAAGAAAGCATACTTGATAAGCGACGGGCGTACCTACAACAGCCGGACGTTCGGACAATTGCTGCAAAACGCCATGGGCATAAAAGGCGTTGTACGCCTTACCGTTCCCCTGTGGATACTGCGTGCAGTGTGTGCCGTGGCGCAGACAGCCAGCAAGTTTACCGGCAAAACGCCGACGCTTAACCTCGACAAATACAGGATAATGAAACAGCGCAACTGGCAATGCGACATCAGCGACGCTGTTAAGGAACTCGACTACCGTCCAAAGTACGACCTCAAAAAAGGAGTGGACGAAACTGTAGCTTGGTATAAGAAAGAACAATGGATTTGAATGAAATAACACGGAGACGCAAATGCCGCCCCGGACTTCTGGGGATTGAAAAGCTCACTATAATATACACGCTGTTCACCGCTGTGGTGGCAATAATATTCAGCGGCGAAATGCCAAACCTTGCCGGAATGCTTACCGGACGCGCCGGCATATTGCTCGGACTTGCGGCACTGGTGCTCATCTACAAGCGCTATGCAAGCAGGCTTACGCTTTTTCTTAGAATAGCATACCAGCTTGCACTGCTGGCTTATTGGTATCCCGATACTTATTTGTTCTGCCAGGTATTCCCTAACCTCGACAATGTGTTCGCCGCAGTTGAACAAACTGTATTCGGTTGCCAACCGGCGTTGCTTTTCAGCGAAAACTTCAACGGGATATTCTGGTCTGAAATCTTTAACCTGGGGTACTTTTCCTATTATCCGATGATTTTTTTCGTAGTGCTGTGGACATTTTTCAAACACTACAAGTATTTCGAGAAAACAACGTTCATAATAATCTGTTCGTTTTTTATTTATTACCTGATTTTCCTATTTTTGCCGGTAGCCGGCCCGCAGTACTATTTCCAGGCTGTGGGAATCGACGATATACGCAACGGGATATTCCCGGCCGTGGAATACTATTTCCGCTACCACACGGAAATGCTTCCTAAAGTACAGACCGGGGGACTGTTCCAACACCTCGTAGAACTGGCCCAAAAAGGCGGGGAATGCCCCACTGCGGCTTTTCCAAGTTCGCACGTAGGAATAAGCACGATATTGCTTATTCTCACCTACAAGGTGAAGCCGAAAGCCGTGCGGGGACTGCTGCCATTTTATTTGCTGCTTTGTTTCTCGACAGTGTACATACAGGCGCATTACCTCGTAGACGTATTGGCCGGCTTGGTTACAGCACCAATAGTATACAAAGTATCGCACAAAATATACTATACACATACGTTCCACCGCAAGCGGGGCTACCATTCATGACAAAACAGCCGCAAAAGGCAGAAACAAACCATAGAACAAATAACAAACCCAAATAAAACACATTGTTATGGAAACACTTGAAAACATACTGGCCTCAAAACTATTAAAAATCAAAGCCATTAAGTTACAGCCTAACGAGCCGTTCACATGGGCTTCAGGCTGGAAATCGCCGTTCTATTGCGATAACCGCAAAACATTATCCTATCCGGAACTTCGTACATTTGTAAAACTTGAACTGAGCCGCCTTGTGGCAGAAAAATATCCCCAGGCAGAAGCCATTGCCGGAGTTGCAACCGGAGCTATTGCACAGGGAGCACTTGTTGCCGACCAGCTTGCACTACCCTTCGTTTATGTACGCTCCAAACCAAAAGACCACGGACTTGAAAACCTCATAGAAGGCGACCTGCAGCCGAAATCCAAAGTAGTAGTAATAGAAGACCTCATTTCTACAGGCTCAAGCAGTCTGAAAGCTGTCGAAGCCATCCGCCGCGCCGACTGCGAGGTTGTAGGCATGGTAGCTTCCTATACCTATGGCTTTGGAGTAGCAGAAAAGGCTTTTGCTGATGCCGGTGTAGAACTTACCACGCTTACGAACTACGAGGCTGTGATACATGTGGCCCTTCAGCAAGGATACATCAAGGCCGAAGATATTTCAATGCTTGACGAATGGAGGAGCAATCCTTCGCAGTGGGGAACGAAATAAGACGTTGGCATAAATACGCACGCCAACATGCCCTTAAGAAAAATAATCTCTCAAACCGAAAAGCATGAGTCTTACAAAATATGAAAGTACGGTAAAAATAATTCCACACGACTGCGACGTTGTTTACTCGCGACTTGCCGATTTAAACAACTTGTCAAAGGTGCAGGCGTATTTTAAAGAACCTGCAAACAGAGAAACTTTTGCCGCACAAATTCCCGCCGACAAAATAAAACAGATAGAAGATACGCTGGATAAAATGACGTTCGACACCGATAGCGTTAAAATATCCGCGCCCATGGTAGGCGAGATAGGATTGAAAATAATAGAGCGCGAAGCTCCTAAACTGATTAAATTCGAATCGCAAGGAGCTCCCGTTTCGGCAAACTTGTGGATACAATTGCTTCCGGCCGGCGAACATTCCAGCAAGATAAAAATTACATTGGGCGCAAGCCTCAATTTCTTTATAAAAGGTATGGCCGACAAGTACGCGCCTACTGCCGTTGAACGCATGGCCGATATACTTGCCTCACTGCCTTACGATAAAATTTAATTATAGAAAATGGCAACAAAGCTTTGGGAAAAAAACGTACAGCTAAATAAAGAAATAGAGCGTTTCACTGTAGGACGCGACCGCGAACTTGATGTATTTCTTGCCAAATACGACGTATTAGGCTCAATGGCGCATATCACAATGCTTGAAAGCATTGGTCTGCTTGCAGCTGATGAGCTAAAGATTCTTTTGGAAGAACTGCGCGAAATCTACAAGCTTGCAGACGAAGGCAAATTCGTAATAGAAGACGGCATAGAAGACGTACACTCGCAAGTAGAACTTATGCTTACCCGAAAGTTGGGCGTGGTAGGAAAGAAAATCCACAGCGGGCGTTCGCGCAACGACCAGGTGCTGGTAGACCTAAAACTTTATGCCCGCTCCGAAATACGTACCATCGCCGAAGCGGCCAACAGCCTGTTCAATGAACTCCAGAAGCAAAGCGAAAAATACAAAAACGTTTTAATGCCGGGATATACCCACATGCAGGTGGCTATGCCCAGCAGTTTCGGACTTTGGTTTGGTGCTTATGCCGAAAGTCTGGCCGACGACATGCAGCTGCTCCTCGCTGCTTATCGTGTTACCAACCGCAATCCTCTTGGTTCCGCAGCCGGATATGGCTCATCCTTCCCACTCGACAGGCAGATGACTACCGACCTGCTCGGTTTCGATTCTATGGATTATAATGTAGTATATGCTCAAATGGGGCGCGGGAAGACCGAACGCAACATAGCTTTTGCCATGGCAGGTATTGCAAGTACGCTCTCCAAACTGGCATTCGACGCATGCCTGTTCAACTCGCAGAACTTCGGTTTCGTAAAACTTCCCGCAGAATGCACCACAGGTTCAAGCATAATGCCGCACAAAAAGAATCCCGATGTTTTCGAACTTATCCGTGCTAAAAGCAACAAGTTGCAGTCATTGCCCGTACAGATAACAATGATGATGAACAATCTGCCTTCTGGATATTCACGCGACTTCCAGCTGATAAAGGAAGTATTCATGCCTGCATTCGAAGAATTGATCGATTGCCTGCAGATGACGGAATACATCATAGCCCGCACGGAAGTAAACGAACATATTATTGATGACCCACGCTACGACGCAATGTTTTCGGTTGAAGAGGTAAACCGCCGTGTACTGTCCGGCACATCTTTCCGCGACGCATACAAGCAGGTTGGCCTTGAGATTGAAGCCGGGAATTTTGTTCCTGACAAGAACATACATCACACTCATGCCGGAAGCGTAGGCAACCTTTGCAACGACAAGATAGCCGAACTCATGGCCTCTACCATTAATGAATTCCATTTTGAACGCGCCGAGCAGGCCGAACAAAAGTTGCTTAAAGGTTAACATAGCCTTAAAAGGTTCAGATTCGAGAAACGGAATGCGAAACGCTATGACTCTGAAAAAGCTAATTTACGCTCCAATAAGAAAAACAGGCAGACAGTTCATTGCTGCAGCCATGCTGTTGTCTTTAACGTCATGCGCAAACGAGATGGTCGAAAGCAAATTCTCCAATTACCGCGCCTCGTTCACTTTCTCGCCTGTTACGTCTGTACCTCCATTGCAGGGAGCACTTAACGGATTTGGAGAATACTGCGCAATATGGGCCGACGCTAATTATTACCATTTCTCATCGCTTACATCTACTGCTCAAGTTAACCGCACTGCTCTCTCTGTCTACCAGACATATATCTGTATAGGCGGATTCATTGTAGGGCGTTCAGCACTTAACGACATAGGTTCGGCAGAATACCCCGTTGTATGCTACGACCGTGCGTGTCCCAACTGCTGGAGCAGCGACAACATAGCAAAAGCTATGAGAATAGAAGAAAACGGGCACGCCGTATGCGACCGTTGCCACCGCACCTACGACATGAACAACGAGGGACTGATTGTAGAGGGCGACAAAGGAAGGAAACTGATTCGCTACCGCGTGAGCTACGTTTCGAACACTTTGGCAATAAACAACTGATTCCGCAAATCAAGTCATAACCTATAAAAAGAGTACGCAATCTTTCAAAAGAATTGCGTACTCTTTATTTTATACTATAAACCGCCTGGTCAATGAAAACTCATTCCACTGTCCACGTATTGTTCGTGTCTACCAGTTCGGCAAAATTATGATATGGCTTCTGCGCGCTTATCTCGTCAATCTGGCGGTGTACTTCCTCGTCGTAAGCGGGAGCTTCTACATCGCGAATAACGCCGAGCGCCAGCGGGAAGTCGGGGCCTTCCATAAGAGCGAGCTTAAGTTGCAGCGTCGGGTCGGCGCAATGTGCGTCGTGAACCAGTATATCATCCACCGTAACACCGTTCTCCCCTATCTTCGCCACTTTAAGGCCGAAGCCTTCCTGCATTAAACCGTACTCGTTGTTCTCGCCGAAAAGCATTGGCTTGCCATGTTCCAGATATATTGCATTCCTGGCGCGGCCGTCCTTTGAGTACACATCGTCGTAGCTTGTGTTGTTGAATATAACGCAATGTTGCAGCACTTCAACCACCGACGCACCCTTATGACGGGCTGCGGCAAGAAGCACGTCCACAGTAGACGGCCCGTCAGAAGCTACGCAACGCGCAAAGAAGCGTCCACGCGCACCGAAACAAAGTTCTGCCGGGCGGAACGGGTCTTCCACCGTACCGTAAGGCGACGACTTGCTCACACAGCCGCGCAACGATGTCGGCGAATACTGTCCTTTCGTCAGGCCGTAGATACGGTTGTTGAGAAGAACCATATTCATGTTTACATTCCTGCGTATTGCATGTATGAAATGGTTACCGCCGATAGCGAGCCCGTCGCCGTCGCCGCTTATCTGCCACACCGTGGTTTCGGGCGAAGCTATCTTCAAACCGGTAGCCACAGCGGCAGCACGCCCGTGTATCGTGTGCATACCGAAAGTCTTTACATAATACGGCAGTCGGCTCGAGCAACCTATGCCCGATATTACGGCAGTATCATAAGGTGCAACGCCCAGCTCTGCCATAGCCTTGTGCAGCGAAGCAAGGAAAAAATGGTCGCCGCAGCCGGGACACCAACGCGGACGTCCTTTCTTGAAATCGTTTACTGTATATTCGCTCATGATTTTATATTCATTTTATGATGTTATCCTAACTATTTCCTTTTAGCCTGCATTTTGCATACACTTACATGCGGCAACTGGAATATCACTTGTCCATTATCTTTTCCAAAGCCTCAACAAGGCGTCCCACGTTAAAGGGTTGCCCCATTACCTGGTTGTATTGTTCAATATGTATTCCCTCCACTTTCATGCGCAGGTAGGCAGCCAGCTGCCCGCCGTTCAGTTCGGCAACGACAACACGCTTGTACCGGCGCAATACCTCGGCAGTGTTCTTTGGAAGCGGGTTCAGATACCTGAAGTGTGCCAGAGCCACCTTTCTGCCTTTGACTTTCATTATGTCGAGAGCCGAATGCAAGTGGCCGTAAGTGCCGCCAAAACCTACGATAAGCATGTCGGCGTTGTCGGAATCGCCCTCCACCTCGAGGTCGGGCACCGGAATCATCGCAACCTTGCGGGCGCGCAGGTCGGTCATGAGCTGATGGTTAGCGGGGTCGCCAGAAATCTCACCGGTCTCGTTACTTTTCTCCAAGCCACCCACAACATGCTCGAATCCTTGCATTCCGGGAACCGCCCAATAGCGGCAGCCCGTTTCAGGATTACGCAGGTAAGGCGTCCAACTGCCTTTCTGTTCTTCCTTTACGAAAGGCGGAACGATGTCGGGCATATCGGAGATATTGGGTATGCGGAACGCGCCTGAACCGTTGGCTATAAATGCGTCGGTAAGCAGAACAACCGGTGTCATGTGCTCGAGCGCCATGCGTGCTGCCTCATAGGCCATGTAAAAACAGTCCACGGGCGACGAGGCTGCAAGTACGGGCATAGGGCTTTCGCCGTTGCGGCCGTAGAGTGCCTGCAGCAGGTCGGCCTGCTCGCTCTTCGTAGGCAGACCGGTCGAAGGACCGCCGCGCTGCACGTTGAGAACCACGAGCGGAAGCTCGGTCATTACCGCAAGGTTCATTGCTTCACTTTTAAGGCACACGCCGGGGCCGGAGGTCGAAGTAACGGCCAGTGCGCCTGCGAAAGCCGCGCCTATGGCCGAGGCACATCCGGCTATCTCGTCCTCGCATTGCACCGTTGCCACTCCGAGCGACTTGTGCTTTGCCAGTTCGTGCAGCACATCGGTGGCCGGCGTAATGGGATAAGAACCGAGGTAAAGGCGCAGTCCGGCTTTCTCTGCAGCTGCTATAAAGCCATAGGCCGTTGCCTTGTTACCGTTTATGTCCATGTATTTTCCCGGGCGTTTCGGTTCGCTCGTCTCTATGTGGTAAGTGTGTTCTATCGAAGCGTGCACGTTGCTTCCGAAATTATATCCGGCTTCCAGCACCTTCACATTGGCTTCGGCTACGGCCGGTTTGCGTGCAAACTTCTCACGCAACAGCGTTTCGGCCACTTTCAAGTCACGGTCAAGAAGCCAGCACACCAATCCGAGGGCGAACATGTTGCGGCACTTGAGCACCGACTTGTTGTCCATGCCGCTGTCGGCCAGGCAGTCCTTCACCATTGTGGTAATCGATACGCCTATCACCTCGTTTTTAATGCCGAGTTCGGCAAAAGCGTCGTTGGTGGCGTATTCGGCCTTCTTAAGGTCGCTTTCCTTGAACGAATCCGTATCGATTATTATAGCCCCTTCGGGTTTGCAAAACTTATATTGCGTGGCAAGCGCGGCAGCGTTCATAGCCACGAGCAGGTCGCATTTGTCGCCAGGCGTATAAATCTTTTTTCCGCCCACATGTACCTGGAACGCCGACACTCCGCTGCGTGTGCCTTGCGGCGCACGTATGTCGGCAGGATAATTGGGGAACGTGCAGATGTCGTTTCCCGCGATGGCCGAAACGGTTGAGAATATGTTTCCCGCCAGCTGCATTCCGTCGCCGGAATCACCACTGAAGCGCACTGCGAAGTCGTCGAGCGTTACAACTCCTGCGTTGCATGCTCCTACCGTCTTTTCTTCGTTTTTACTCATAGTTTCTATTGGATTATTCTTGTTCATTTCCGGCAAAGGCATTGCCTTGTACCGCTGATATTCTTATACGTAAACGCTGCCGCAACGCATTGCAAATTCCACATTCCTGCCGGCATTGCGCAGCACATTTGCTGCAAAGATAGTGATTTTATGCTATCTTGACACGATTTTGCGACTTTAGACGGTAAAAAGTTAGTTTTTCGAGTAAAAAAGCGGATAAAAAATATTTTTACCCCGATTTTCAATCCCCGCTTCGCAAATTTATACATTTACGCCGTTCCGGAAAACTCTACGCGCATATTTATTCACCTTCGCAAGGCACTTTTCCGGATTCCGAAAGCACGGTTTTCTACCCGTCCGGGAGCAAATAAAAAATATGTCTGACATATTTTGAAATAGGTCGGACATATTTTAAAATACAAGGCACATATTTTTCCCGGCTTCCCTACGGGCTTTGCGGCAAGTAGAAAAAGTTTTGCGAAAATCCGTTGACGCACCCGAATATTTATACAACCGTAAACGGACAAAGCGGGATTAGAACAACTATTCCGTAAGTTTTCGTGTTATTGCGAAACGCTTTTCGCAGGAAAGCAATATCTTTGTAGGAAACATATGATACCATTAACTCACAATAAAACCTACAGAAAATGTTTAGAAAGACTATGCGCATTGCGCTGGCCGCAATCATCCCGGCAATGTGCCTGGCCACAGTACAGGCCAAGGACTTCACCGTAAAGTCGCCGGAAGGAAAAGTAACGCTCAACGTCTCTGCCGGAGACAAACTGACATGGCAGGTAAACCTGGGCGAGAAACAGATTATCGCACCATCAGACATCTCGCTCACGCTCTACGACGGCACCGTGTGGGGCACGGGCGTTAAAAAGGCGAAAGGCAAGATTACAAACGTCGACACATCGTTCGACACCCCGTTCTACCGCCGCGCCAAAGTGGTGGACCGCTACACCCTGCTCACCCTCAAGTGCAAGGGATACTCCGTTGAATTCCGCGTGTACGACGACGCGGCGGCATACCGCTTTGTTGGTCAGACAAAAGGCAACATCAAGATTAAGGACGAGTATGCCGAATACAACTTCACCGGCGACCACAAGGTATTTGTGCCCTACGTGCACAACCTGAACCGCGGCGACCGCTACTCATACTCTTACGAGTCGCTCTACGACGAGCAGAACATATCGCAAATGTTTGCCGACTCGCTGAGCACCATTCCCGTAATCGTCGATTTGGGAGGCAACGTAAAGGCCACCATTCTCGACGCCGGCTGCGAAGACTACCCAGGCATGTTCGTGAAGAAAAACCCGGCCAAAGCCAACTCTATCTGCTCCAGCTTTGCAGGCGTGCCGCAGGGCGTGAACCTCATGCCCGGCAAACCGGCCACATTCAAGACGCAATCCTACAAGCGCGGCGACTACATTGCCGAAACATCCGGCTCGCGCACCATGCCGTGGCGCGCCATAGTGGTTACCGACAACGACGCGCAGCTTGCCGACTGCGACATAGCACAAAAGCTGGCCGCGCCCTGCCGTCTGGACGACATTTCGTGGATAAAACCCGGGCGCGTGGCCTGGGACTGGATGAGCGCGCTGAACGTTACGGGCGTGGACTTCAAGTCGGGCATGAACACCGACACATATAAATATTATATAGACTTTGCCGCCGACTACGGCCTGGAATACATAATTATCGACGACGGCTGGTGCGGCAGCGACCTCTTCAAGGTAAACGACAACATAGACCTCAAAGCCATAGTTGCACACGGAAAGGAAAAGAACGTGGGCGTAATACTGTGGGCGCGCTGGGAATTCCTCCTGCCGGTAACCGAACAGGCTTTCAAGCACTATTCCGAAATGGGAATAAAAGGCTTCAAAATCGACTTCATGGACAACGACGACCAGCTCATGATGGCTTCGCTGCGCGACATTGCCGCGCTGGCTGCCAAGTACAAGCTCGTTGTCGATTACCACGGCGCCAAGGCCATGAGCCTGCACCGCCCCTACCCCAACATACTCGGCTTCGAGGGCGTAATGGGACTGGAGAACTGCAAGTGGATGCCTAACATAAGCGAGAACAAGAAAAACGACTTCCCGCGATACGACGTGATAATACCGTTCGCCCGTATGCTCATCGGCCCCATGGACTACACTCCCGGCCTGTTCCGCAACGCCACGCGCGGGCAATACCGCCCTGTTTACGACCTGCCCATGAGCCAGGGCACGCGCGTTCACCAGCTGGCAATATACTCCATATACGACGCCCCGCTGCAAATGTTCGGCGACACCCCGTCGGAATACTACAAGGAGCACGAATGCACCGAGTTCCTCGCCGCAATACCCTCGGTGTTCGACGAATCGGTGGTTACATCGGCCAAGGTGGGCGAATACATCGTGTCGGCAAAACGCAAGGGCAACACGTGGTTTGCCGGAGCACTCACAAACTGGGACGCGCGCACCGTTGACGTGCCGCTGACGTTCCTCGGCGAAGGCACGTACAAGGCCATCATATTCAGCGACGGCGTGAACGCCGACCGCAACGCCGAAGACTACAAGGTAACTACACAAACCGTTACCAAGAACGACGTGCTCAAGGCCGTAATGCAACCCGGCGGAGGATGGGCCGCTCGTTTCGAGAAACAATAACCGCAAAGTTGCGACAAGCATACAAGCCGAAGGCGGCGCCCCGCGCGGGTGCCGCCTTTTGTTTTGCATTCTCTCCCCGCGCCGCTGCACCGCAATACAGACATCGCCCGACAGAAAATCGGGACGGAAAAACGGCGTTCCGGGAAAGGAAAAATTGAAAACTGATTTTCAGCACTTTTTACCCGCATGGGAGAAAAGAAAAAAAGCAAGGCACATATTTTAAAATACGTGCCTTGTATTTTAAAATATCTCAGACCTATTTTTTGCCCCCTGAAAACTATATTGAAACATGTCCCGAAAAGGCGGACAAAAACCGACGTTGCTTTTATGCCCGTTGCGAACGACACTTTCCGTGCCGTCTGCAACACATGCAAAACCGCTTATGCAGCCGCAGGGTTGTGAAGTTTTGGCCAATATTTGAGAAGTTGTGCACGCTTTGCGGCCGGGAATGGGAATTATGTTGTAAATTTGTAAAAACAACGTTTAAACACGCTCACCCTTACAAGACCAAATACCATGCGAAGCAAGATTCTCCTTTCGATAGCCGCCGCAGTGGCGTGCATTGCGGCCATGCCCGCCTCGCGGGCAGCGGTATTCACAGCCTCGTCGCCCGACGGCAAACTCGTGCTCGGCGTAGAGACGGGCGAACGCACAACCTGGACGCTCACGCGCGAGGGGCGCACCGTGCTGGCGGCCTCGGAGCTGTCGCTCACCCTTGATGACGGCACGGTGTGGGGCCGCAACGTAAAGAAAGCCAAGTCCAGGACCACCCGCACCGACACATCGTTCGACACTCCTTTCTACCGCCGCTCGAAAGTGAGGGACAATTACACGTTGCTCACACTCGAGTGCAAAGGTTACTCCGTTGAGTTCCGCGTGTACGACGACGCGGCGGCCTATCGCTTTGTCGGCAACACGAAAGGTACAATTAAGGTAAAAAACGAACAGGTAGAATACAATTTCGACAAGGACTACCGCGCTTTCGTCCCTTACATAGGCCCGACTAAAGGCGAACGATACGCCACCAACTTCGAGACATACTACACCGAACAGCAACTGTCGCAAATGAGTGAAAGCAAACTAAGCTCAATACCGCTCATAGTAGACCTGGAAAGCGGAATGAAAGCAACGCTGCTCGACGTGGGTTATGCCAACTACCCCAGCATGTTCGTAAAGAAAAACCCCGACAGACAGAACTCTATAATATCGGAATTTGCAGGAGTGCCAAAGGGGATTGTAATGGAAATAAACCAGCCTACCAACCTGAAAACGACAAAGAACCTCGAACGCCTCGGATACATAGCCGAAACACAGGGCACAGCCGCCATGCCATGGCGCGTTGTCGTAGTAACAGACAACGACACGCAACTGGCAGAGTGCGACATAACAATGAAACTGTCCGAACCGTGCCGCATAGACGACACGTCGTGGATTAAACCGGGAAAAGCTGCTTGGGAATGGCTGCACGCCCACAACATAGCGGGCGTGGATTTCAAATCGGGAATAAACACCGACACATATAAATATTACATCGACTTCGCCTCGCAGTTCGGAGTGGCTTACCTCATCATCGATGACGGCTGGAAAGGGAAAGACATTTTCGAAGTAAAGCCTTCGCTCAACCTTCCGGCGCTGGTTGACTACGGCAAGGCAAAAGGCGTGGGCTTAATACTGTGGGTTGACTGGGACGAGATACTCCCCGTGGCCGACAAGGCTTTCAAGCACTATTCCGACCTGGGAGTGAAAGGATTCAAAATCGACCACATAGACAACGACGACCAGCCGGTAGTAGCCTCGCTGCGGGAACTGGCAAAAGCGGCCGCCGAACACAAAATGATAATCAACTATCACGGCACAAAACCCATGGGCCTGCACCGGCCCTACCCAAACGTAATGACCTACGAGGGCGTAAAAGGGCTGGAACAGTGCAAATGGCTCAAAACGGCAAACGGACAACCGTCGGTAGACTTTCCGCGCTACGACGTGACAATGCCTTTCGGGCGAATGCTCGTCGGTCCGCTCGACTACACGCCCGGCCTCATGCGTAACGCCACGCGCACAGGCTTCCGCCCCATTAACGACGCACCCATGAGTATCGGAACACGGGCGCACCACATGGCGGTTTACACCCTGTTCGACTCTCCGCTGCAAATAATGGGCGACGCTCCGCAGAACTATTACAAGGAGAGGGAATGCACGGAATACATTGCCGCCGTGCCGTGCGTTTTCGACGAATCGCGCACACTTGCGGCCAAAGTGGGTGAATATATCCTCGGAGCACGCCGCAAGGGTGACGTATGGCACGCGGCAGCAATGACAAACTGGACGGCACGCACGCTCGACGTACCCCTCAGTTTCCTGGGCGAGGGAAAATACCGCGCAACCGTTTTCAGCGACGGGGTTAACGCCGACCGTAATGCAGAAGACTACAGGAAAACAGTGCTTACCGTCACTAAAAACGACGTACTAAAGGCTGTAATGCAACCCGGAGGAGGCTGGAACGCCCGTTTCGAGAAACTGTAAGGCCGGGCAAAAGCGCATAATTGCCTGCAACAAAACACGAATGCACAAAAACATATCCCTGAAAACACATAAAAACATTTGCAAAATGAACATACTGAAAAAAGCAACCCTTATGCTATGCTGCGCAGCGTTTGCCGGTGCAGCCGAAGCACTTGCCCAGGAAGCCATCGGGCAGACACACATTCTGATAGCCCACCGCGGCGGAAAATACGAGGTAGACGAAAACACAATCGACGGGTTCAGCAAAGCTTACGCCGCCGGAGTGCGCGCATACGAAACCGATTTCCGCATGACAAAGGACGGAGTAGTGGTAATAAACCACGACGCAACGCTAAAACGCATGTTCAACGTCGACAAAACGGTTGAGTCGATGACTATAGCCGAGGTGCGCGAGCTGAAAACGGCAAAAGGCAACCCGCTGCCCACGGCCGAGGAATTCTTCGACCACCTGGCCGACAAGGATTACATGTACGTGGAGTGCGAAATGAAAACTGATTCGAAAGAGGCTTATTATGATGAGGCCATGCTGCGTGAATACTGCAAGAAACTTTACGAAACGGCCATGAGAAAGAAGCCGGAACACTCGGTGTACGTATTCACATCGTTCGACAAGCGCCCGCTCAGGATTATACGCGAACTTTTCCCCGACGCAAAGACAACGTATATCACCGGAAATCCCATTGACAGCAAATCGATAATAGACGCAATAGACGTGCAGGCCGACTGCGTGGCCGGAAGCCTGAACGGCACCACGCGCAACAACGTAATACTTGCGCATAAGGCAAAACTGAAAGTTAGTCTCTGGCAGACCGACTCGCCCGACACATGGCTGCGTGCCGCCATACTCGGCGCCGACTATGCCACGTGCGACGCACCGGCCAAGACGCTGCGCTGGCTTGAAGAGAACTGCAAGTGGATTAAATACAAACTTGAATAAGTAACCATACAGGCATAAAAGGACACCCCTTCAAGGAGCAAAGAAAAATTATCTCTGAGATATTTTAAAATATGTCTGACATAATTCAAAATATGTCAGACATATTTTTTTCGTGCCCCAATGCGGGCAGTGTAAAACTATTCAAAATAAAAAGTAAGGATAACCATATCGGCTTTTGACTTGTTGACCGACTGCGTATAGACAAGTTTGTTTTTGTCGCGCAAGGCCCTGCGGTCCTTGTCGAGTATATCAAGAAGCCCGATACAGAACTTCAGTTCCGGTATAAGTTTGAAATACGGCAGATAAAAGTCGCAACCCAAACCGAACTCCAGGTAAATATCGAAAGGCTTGGTAAGGATGTTTTCCTGCTTTTGGCGCGTAAGATTGTACATGGGGTTTACTCCGGCCAAAAGGTAAGGGCGGTAGTTGTTGAAGCGCGGGGCGGCGAATTTTATATCCACAGGAACGGAAATATAAGTAGACTTCATGGTTTGCGTAGTTTCCCGCTTTGTGGCCTGCTCGCGAAACACTATACTCTTCTGCCCGAAGTGCAGCGACGGCGTTGCGCGCAGCGCAAAATACTGGTTCAGTCTCCATTCGCCCAGCACTCCTACCGTAAAGCCGATATTCATGCGGCTGTCTTCGGCATACCATTGCTCGCCGGTGGTAGGTTCGATGTAACCATTATTCTCGAACGATATACCTTGCGAATGCACACCGAACAAAAAGCCGTAATGAAACTTACGGTAATCGATATAGGGTTTGTTTTGCACCGTCCGCCTCTGCGCATAGGTTGCGGAAGTGAATGCAAAAGTCAATGTAAGGAGCAATATCGTCAGCTTGCGCATTTTGTCGCAGTATTATACTTTTTCATAACGCCTCCGACAACTTATTATTGTATGGGCATGACCGACGTATAACGTATTTTTTGTTAACTTTGCATAGAAAATTCGTATTGTTCCGTTTTTAGCTTACAACGGCGGCGGCACTGTTACGGAACAAACCGTTGAATTAAAAAACATCACTGCATTATGTCTGACGAAAACCGCGAAATCGACGTAGAACAGCACTCCGACTACCGTCCTGGCAATCCTAAGGACGAAAATGTCGCACACCAGCTTTCGGGAATGTACGAAAACTGGTTTCTCGACTATGCCAGTTATGTAATTCTGGAACGTGCCGTGCCGCATATATCCGACGGGCTCAAGCCCGTGCAGCGGCGCATACTGCACTCCATGAAACGCATGGACGACGGGCGTTACAACAAGGTTGCAAACATAGTGGGAGCGACAATGCAGTTCCACCCGCACGGAGACGCCTCGATAGGCGACGCGCTTGTACAACTCGGGCAGAAGAACCTGCTTATCGACTGCCAAGGAAACTGGGGGAACATTCTCACCGACGACCGGGCTGCCGCCCCGCGTTACATCGAAGCAAGGCTTTCAAAGTTCGCGCTCGACGTGCTGTTCAATTCCAAGACAACAGAATGGAAACTTTCTTACGACGGACGCAACAAGGAACCGATAACCCTGCCGGTAAAGTTTCCATTACTGCTGGCACAGGGAGCAGAAGGCATAGCCGTGGGACTTTCATCGAAAATACTGCCGCATAATTTCAACGAACTTTGCGACGCTGCCATAAAATACCTTCACGGGGAGGAGTTCCACCTGTATCCCGACTTTGCGACAGGCGGATATATCGACGTATCGCGCTACAACGACGGAATGCGCGGCGGAAGCGTAAAGGTACGCGCTAAAATAAACAAGATAGACTCGAAAACGCTTTCGATAACCGAGATTCCATACGGCAAGACAACGACAACACTTATCGACTCCATACTCAAAGCCATTGAAAAGGGAAAGATAAAAGTAAAAAACGTTGTCGACGTCACTGCCGCACAAGTGGAAATCCTTGTACACCTCGCTCCCGGCACAAGCAGCGACAAGACAATCGACGCGCTTTACGCCTTTACCGACTGCGAAGTAAGCATATCGCCAAACTGCTGCGTGGTGGAAGACCAAAAGCCGCGCTTTCTCACCGTTAGCGATGTGCTGCGCTACAATGTGGAGCGCACAAAGGAACTGCTGAAAAAGGAATTGGAGATACGCCGGGCTGAACTGCTTGAAACGCTGCATTACGCCTCGCTCGAAAAAATCTTCATAGAAGAACGAATATACAAAGACCGCGAATTTGAAAACGCTCCCGACATGGACTCCGCATGCGAGCACATCGACAACCGCCTTACGCCTTTCTATCCGCAATTACTGCGCGAAGTAACAAAAGACGACATCCTGCGGCTCATGGAAATAAAAATGGCGCGCATACTCAAGTTCAACAAGGACAAGGCCGAGGAGATGATTGCACGCACAAAGGCTGAAATCGACAAAATCGACGCCGATTTGCAAAACATGGTCGAGGTAACGAGCAACTGGTATCACATAATTAAGGAGAAATACGGCAGCGAGCACCCGAGGCTTACCGAAATACGCTCATTCGACACAATAGAAGCGACAAAGGTAGTCGAAGCCAACGAAAAACTTTACATAAACCGGGCTGACGGGTTTATAGGAACAGGGCTGAAGCACGATGAATTTGTAGAAAACTGCTCCGACATCGACGATGTAATTCTGTTCTACCGCGACGGTACTTATAAGGTAACCCGCATAGCCGACAAGGTGTTCGTAGGCGAGACGGAACGTTCCGTAAAAGAGAAACGCAAGGCCGAAATTATACACATAGCCGTGTTCAAGAAGAACGACAGGCGAACCACCTACAACGCCGTGTATCGCGACGGCAAGACCGGCAATTACTATTACAAGCGATTCAACGTTACGTCAATAACACACGACCGTGAGTACGACCTTACGCAAGGCAAACCGGGAAGCCGTGTATCTTACTTCACCGCAAATCCAAATGGCGAGGCCGAAATAATAAAGGTTGCCCTTAAACCCAATCCCAAACTCAAGAAACTTATTTTCGAACGCGACTTCGGGCAGCTCCAGATAAAGGGCCGGCAAAGCCAGGGCAACCTGCTTACGAAGAACGACGTCTACCGCATAACGCTGAAAAGCCACGGCGAGTCGACGCTTGGAGGCTGCAAGATATGGTTCGACAGCGACATAGGCCGCCTAAACGTTGACGAACGCGGGGAGTATCTTGGCGAGTTCCACGGCGGAGACCGTATACTCGTAATACTTTCCGACGGCAATTTCTATACCACTGATTTCGACCTCAACAACCATTACGAGCCGAATGTTTTCAAAATAATTAAATTCAACGAGTCTACCGTATGGACAGCCGTGCTGTTCGACGCCGACCAAGGCGGTAAACTCTACCTGAAACGTTTCAATTTCGAACGTGTAAACAAACCGCAGAATTACCTGGGTGAAAATCCCGAAACAAAGTTAGTGGCCCTTACGTCCAACGCTGCACCGCGTTTCAACATCGTATTTGGCGGGGCTGACGCTTTCAGGGGAAACATAGAGATTGACGCAGAAACATTCGTGGGCGTGAAAAGCTACAAGGCGCGCGGCAAACGCATTACCGTCTACGAGGTTGATTCGGTGGAACAACTGCCTTCGCCGGAGACACCCGAAGAGCCTGAGACGACAGAACAGGAAAATGAAAATCCCGACACCGCCGACAGCGTTTCACCAGGCACGGCGGATGAAACCAATTCCGACGAGCCGACACTGTTCTAACCCTCCGGAAAATTATCTCTGAGATATTTCAAAATATGTCTGACCTATTTTAAAATATGTCAGACATATTTTTTCTTACCTCCCGGAAAAGGTTCATAAAACTCCACCGCCGTGTTTCGCAAGTGCACGCATGGGCACAGAATGCCCCGGCATATTCATACCCGTCCGGACCTTGCGACGGGTATTTCCATTTTTTAGCCCGACACACGAGAATTGTGTTAAATAGCATACGAAAAGCATTCATTTTTAGTTGTAAAATAAGTATCTTTGCTTCGTAATGCATTTGCATTTACGGACAATCGCCGATAAAGCAACGCCACCCTTAACCGCCCGACGCGGCTGCGGCTTCCCTGTACCGGCCCTTACACTTCAGGCTCAATATAAACACAAAATAAAATGGACATAATCAATCAGTTGATTAAAGCAGCAAAGCAAGATCTCCAACGCATAGTTTTGCCCGAAGGTACAGAACGACGTACCCTCCGCGCGGCAAACCGCGCCCTCTCTGAAAGTATGGCAAACATTATTCTGTTGGGCAACCGCGACGAAATACTTTCGCTCGCAAAGGACATGGGACTTAACAACATCGAAAAAGCCACCATAATCGACCCGCTCAATAACCCCAAAGCCGAAGAATACGCACAACTCCTGGCCGAGATACGCAAGAACAAAGGGATGACCATCGAGCAGGCGCGCGAACTGGTGAAAGACCCCCTATACCTGGGCTGCGTGATGATAAAGGCAGGCGACGCCGACGGGCAGCTGGCCGGCGCGCGCAACACCACGAGCAACGTGCTGCGTCCCGCATTGCAGATAATAAAAACCGCACCGGGAATAACCTGCGTGTCGGGCGGAATGATAATACTTACGAAAATGCACCAGTTCGGCGAGGACGGCGTGCTCGTAATGGGCGACACAGCCGTAACCCCCGTGCCCGACGCCGACCAGCTTGCGCAGATAGCAGTCTGCACGGCACGCACGGCAAGCTGTGTGGCCAAGTTCAAGGAAGTACGCGTGGCCATGCTGAGCTTCTCAACGCATGGCTCGGCCAAGCATGAGGTAGTCGACAAGGTTGTCGAAGCGACCAAAAAGGCAAAACAGCTGGCCCCCGACCTGATTATCGACGGAGAACTGCAACTCGACGCGGCCATCGTGCCGGAAGTAGGTGCCACCAAAGCACCCGGTTCATGCGTGGCAGGACGCGCCAACGTGCTTGTAGTGCCAAACCTCGAAGTAGGCAACATCGGCTACAAACTCGTGCAACGTTTGGGCAACGCCGACGCAATAGGCCCGATACTGCAAGGAATAGCACGCCCGGTAAACGACCTTAGCCGCGGCTGCTCCAGCGAGGACGTGTTCAAGATGATAGCCGTAACGGCCAATCAGGCCATCTACGCCAAGAACAACGGATAACCCCTCATACAGGCGGCGGCAAACATGCCGCAGCTACCATTTTCCCGAAACATACATACACCTACAATACAGAATTAGATGAAAATCCTTGTAATCAACTGCGGAAGCTCCTCTATCAAGTACAAACTCTACGACATGAGCACCCGCAATGTCATTGCCGCAGGAGGCATGGAGAGAATAGGCCTCGACGACCCGATTCTCAAGTTCAAAAACGCCGACGGGCAGAGCAAAGTGGTAAACGCTCCAATAAGCAACCACGAAGAAGGTATCAACTTCATACTTCGCACGCTCACCGACGCAGAAAACGGTGCAATCAAATCGTTCGGCGAAATTGACGCCGTGGGCCACCGTGTGGTGCACGGCGGAAAGTCAACGCACAGCGTGATTGTCACCCCCGAGGTAATCAGCAACCTCGAGGACTACAGCGAACTCGCACCGCTGCACAACCCCGCGGCTCTGAAAGGCTACCTTGCAATAAAGAAAAACCTGCCGGAAGTAAAGCAAGTGTTCGTTTACGACACGGCTTTCCACCAGACAATGCCCGATTACGCCTACACCTACGCGCTTCCGTATGATATATGCGAGAAATACAAGATACGCCGTTACGGCTTCCACGGCACATCGCACCGCTTTGTATCGCAACGTGCGGCCGAATTCCTTAACTGGGACATCACTACAAAGAAAATCATCACCTGCCACATAGGCAACGGCGCTTCGATAACCGCAATCGACGGCGGCAAGGTTGTAGACACCTCAATGGGCCTTACGCCGCTCGAAGGCCTCGTAATGGGCACGCGCAGCGGCGACGTCGACCCCTCGATTGTGACGTTCCTCATGGACCACATGGGAATCAGCGCGCAGGAAATGGCCGACATCCTGAACAAGAAATCCGGCATACAGGGAATGTCGGGCGTATCGAGCGACATGCGCGAGATAGACAAGGCCGTAAGCGAAGGCAACGAGCGCGCAGCGCTGGCACTCAACGTATATTGCTACCGCATACGCAAATACATAGGAGCATACACCTTTGCAATGGGTGGCGTAGACGCAATAATCTTCACCGCCGGCGTGGGCGAGCACCAGGCAAGCGTGCGCTACGACGCCCTGCACGGTCTGGAATCGCTCGGCATAAAGATAGACGAGGCCAAGAACAACGCAAATTCCGGTGCCGACGAGGTTATCTCGGCTGCCGACAGCAAAGTAACCATAGCTGTAATAGGCACCGACGAGGAATTGCTGATAGCAAAAGACACGGAGGCACTTGTATCAGGACAATGACCTCTCGTTTTCTTCTTTTTTAGTTGTTAAATTATGCAGGGAACGATGTGAATCGCTCCCTGCGTTTTTTGCAATAAAACAGGGGCATGAAAAAGGCTTCCGTGGCCAGAAAAAGTAAAAACTGATTTTCACGCCGTTAACCCCGCATGGGAGCAAATAAAAAATATGTCTGACATAATTCGAAATATGTCAGACATATTTTAAAATACAAGGCACATATTTTTCACCCCTTGAAAACCCGTTTGAAAACCGCGCCAAAAAGGCAGACAGAAAACGATACCCGTTTTTGTGCCGCGGTAAACGGCTCCGCCCATGCCGCGTCAGAACAGCAGGAATTTTGCCGCAAAGAACAGCACGGGCACGAGCAGCGAGGGGATAAGGTTCAGCGTATGGCAGTCCTTTATGTTCAGCAAACTGAGTCCGGAACATACAATCAGCACCCCGCCCACTATCGAGACTTCGGCTATCAGTGCGTCGGAAATGGCGGAACTCGACATCTTTGCAATAAGATAAAACGTACCCTGCCAGCAGAAAAGCACCGGCGCGGCCAGCAACATGCCTATACCATAAGTCGAGGCAAGCACGGTGGAAGTAACGAGGTCGAGCATGGCGTTGGTAAAAAGGAACGTGTTGTCGTCGAACAGCGCGCTCATAACCGGGCCTACCATCGAGAGCGTCCCTATGCAATAAAGCAGGCACCCGGTAGTCAGTCCCTCTGCCAGGTTGGAGCCTCCTATCTTCGACGTGGCTTTCTTGAACCTGCCGTCAAGGTCGAGCACCGTGCCTATCAGTCCCCCGACGGCCAGCGACGCGATGAACAGCACGGGATATTCGCTCTGCGGCATGTATTTGATAGCCGTGTTCGCGCCCAGCACAAGGCACGCCAACCCCAGGGCGTTGAACAGCGCGCTGCGGTATTTTTCCTTTATCCCCCGGCGTGCGAGGCTTCCCGCCACGCTACCGATAATTATTGTGCAAACGTTTGCTATGGTTCCTATCATGAATGCTTGAGTATTTGCGGCCGGAATTATACGGTTTTGCAACATGGCAGGGCGCAAAAAACAAACTCCACTTACTAACCGCACTGCTACCGACCGATTTGTGGCAGCAAAGATACTTGTTTTTGCGTTCATGTCGCAGAAAATATATAAATTTGCCACCGATGTTGCACTTAAACCGCGATTATGTGCAAAACCCGCAAACACAACCGACCGTTACGCGGGTTAAGGATATGCGGATTCAATAACAACGACAAAACGTATTGGCATAAATACGAAACATTAAGGATATGAAAAAGAAAATTCAGTTCAGTCTCGTATACCGGGACATGTTTCAATCGTCGGGCAAATACCAGCCGCGCAAAGACCAGCTCGAGCGCGTTGCTCCCGCGATTATACGAATGGGGTGCTTTGCACGTGTAGAGACCAACGGCGGTGCCTTCGAGCAAGTCAACCTCCTTTACGGCGAGAACCCTAACCAGGCGGTGCGTGCTTTCACCAAACCGTTCAACGAAGTAGGAATAAAGACACACATGCTCGACCGCGGCTTGAACGCATTGCGCATGTTCCCCGTGCCGGCCGACGTGCGCAAGCTCATGTACCACGTAAAACACGCACAGGGCGTTGACATCCCCCGCATATTCTGCGGCCTTAACGATGTGCGCAACATAATCCCGAGCATCCACTATGCTCTCGACGCCGGAATGACTCCGCAGGCCACGCTCTGCATAACAACGTCGCCCATACACACGGCCGAATATTACAGCGAGATAGCCGACAAGCTCATAGCCGAGGGCGCACCCGAAATATGCCTTAAAGACATGGCCGGAATAGGACAGCCCGCCATGCTGGGCCGCCTCGTGGCAATGATAAAGGCAAAACATCCCGAAATAATAATACAGTACCACGGACATTCGGGCCCCGGCCTTTCGATGGCTTCAATACTGGAAGTTTGCCGCGCAGGTGCCGACATAATCGACACTGCTGTCGAACCGCTTTCGTGGGGAAAGATACACCCGGACATTATCTCCGTGCAAAGCATGCTCAAGAACGCCGGCTTCGACGTTCCCGAAATCAACATGGACGCTTACATGGAGGTACGTTCGCTCACCCAGGAGTTCATCGACGACTTCCTCGGCTATTTCATGAACCCCAACAACAAACTCATGAGTTCGCTGCTGCTCGGCTGCGGCCTTCCCGGCGGCATGATGGGCTCCATGATGGCCGACCTCAAAGGCGTGATGAGCGCAATCAACCACAACCGCGAGAGCAAGGGCGAGAAACCATACAGCGAAGACGAACTGCTCGTGCGCCTCTTCAACGAAGTGGCTTACGTGTGGCCGCGCGTGGGCTATCCCCCACTCGTAACACCGTTCAGCCAGTATGTAAAGAACATCGCGCTCATGAACCTGCTCACCGAAAGCATGGGCAAACCACGCTACTCGATGATGGACGACAGCATTTGGGGAATGATTCTCGGAAAGAGCGGGAAACTGCCCGGCGAAGTTGCACCCGAGCTCGTAGAACTTGCAAAGGAAAAAGGATATGAGTTCACCACGGCCGACCCGCAGAGCAACTATCCTGACGACCTCGAACGCTTCCGCAAGGAAATGAAAGAAAACGGCTGGGACGAAGGGCCCGACCAGGAAGAACTCTTCGAGTTCGCAATGCACGAATCGCAGTATCGCGACTACAAGAGCGGAGCGGCCAAGAAACGCTTCCTCGAAGACCTGCAAAAGGCAAAGGACGCAAAGGCAGGTGCAGGCATGACACCCGAACAGATTTCGGAACTGAAACATGCAAAAGCCGACCCCGTTGTGGCGCGCGAAAGCGGCCGCGTGCTCTGGGAAATACAGGGCGAAGGCGAGGCAGCTCCGGCCATCGAGCCTTACATCGGCAAGAGTTACAACGAAGGCGACCTGTTCTGCTACATCGAGAACACGCACGGCCAGATAAGCGAAGTGCCCGCCAACCTCGGCGGAAAGCTCGTGGAGATCTGCGCAAAGCAGGGAAGCACCGTGAGCCGCGGCGACGTGATTGCATACATCGACAGGATTTAAGCAACACACAATATTATATACGGCGGAAGGCCCTCCTTTTCACGGAAGGCCTTCCGCTTTTTATTTACAACCGCCTGGAGTACCGGACGATTTTGCAGACAAAAACAGTCACCTTGCAAGCACTTGAGAATCAGCGGGTGTATATATGGCGAAAAATATGTGCCTTGAATTTTAAAATTAGTGGCTCGAATTTCGAAATATGTGCCTTGTATTTTTAAAAAACAAGGGAGATTTTTTGAAAAGTTGGAAAGTAAAATTTTTTTCTTCAAAAATATTTTTCCCGCTTTTCCGTGCCCGTGTGCCGCAATTTGCACGCCGCCGTTTTGCCGCGTTTTCTTTTGCCCATTTGCGGGCGTATTTGTCGATTGCTTTCCGTACCTTTGTATGGTATGGATGATATAGAGGAGATTATATTTGACGAGTCGTTGGACGAGGAGGACGAAAACTACTACAACGGCAGTTACGACGATAACCGGAACGACAACAACCCGCAAGACAACCGGCCGGACGGCGGCACGGGCTGCCTGGGAATCGTGAGTGCCATTGTTATTATGATACTGCTGCTTTCCTTGCTGCTATAAATTGTTTCATGCCTTGCTTCGGGGCATGACATACATGCCGTCGGACATTGTTATTTCGCCTTTTTCCAGCATTGCTTTCAATGCGTCCGACACGGCTTCGCTCCTCAGGCGCGGGGCGTGCAGTTCGGCAGCATAATGTGGCCTGCCGTCGGCCAGCACACTCATTATATAATCGCGCGCCCCGGCTTCCGCCTTTTCCGCGCTTTGCCTGTCGCGTTTCCGTTCGAGGCACACCTCGCACTTTCCGCAATCGCCGGCTTCCTTTTCGCCGAAATAGTTGAGCAGGAAACGGCTGTGGCACACATCGCTTTCGGCATACTCTATCATGGTGTGTATGCGCCGGCTGTATTCTTCCTTTCGTGTGTCGTAAACCTCAGGACCGATATGAATGCGGCTTATGTCCTCGCGCCTTTGCGTATATATTATACGCGGTGTTCTTTTGTGCGGTATATAATGTATTATGCGTTGGTGCGACAGTTGCTTGAGCGTTTCGTGCACCTCGTCGGCAGTCAGGCCTGTGCGTTCGGCCAACACGTTTTCGTCGATGTAAACATAATCGGCGAACAACCCGCCGTAATTGCGCAGGAGCGCCTGGATGACAAGTTCAGAACGCCGGGCGGTATTGTCCAGCCGGTACAATTCGTCGCGTTCGGTCATGAACAGCACTCTCGACTTCACTTCCTCTTCTTCCGAAAAATCGATGTATCCAGCCCGTGTGAGAATCTTTAGCGCACTGACCACTGTCTCGGGAAAGAAACGGTATTGCACACAGAATTTCTGTATATCGAACTCATAGTATGCGCCGAAGCCGTCGCCCAGTGCGAGCTGGAAGTAATAAGCCAGGTGTTCGTAGATGTCGAGTATCGTCTTTACGGGCGGGAAATTCTCGGGAATGCGCCGCAAGAGCTTTGTCCTGTCGCCGCGGTTGTATAACAGCACTGCGTAAGCCTGCTTTCCGTCACGCCCCGCGCGCCCGGCTTCCTGAAAATATGCCTCGGGCGAATCGGGAGCTTCCATGTGCACCACGAGCCTTACGTCGGCCTTGTCTATTCCCATGCCGAAAGCGTTGGTTGCAACTATTACGCGCGTCTCACCCTCGGTCCAGCTTTTTTGCCTCAGGTCCTTGTCTATGGCTGTAAGGCCGGCATGGTAATTCAAAGCCACTATTCCTTCGCTTTTAAGTATCTTGGCAATGTCGTAGGTATCCTTGCGGTTGCGGGTGTACACTATGGCCGTACCGTGCAAACTGTTGAGAATATGCAGAAGCTCCTCTGTCTTGTTTTCGGCGCGCCTAACCACGTATGTGAGGTTCTTGCGTTCGAAACTCATGCGAAAAACGTTCGGGCTGCGGAACAGCAGTTTGTCCTGTATGTCGGTGGCCACTTCTTCGGTGGCTGTAGCTGTAAGGGCAAGCACGGGAACGTCCGGGAAGAACTTGCGCACCTCAGCAATCTGGAGATACGACGGACGGAAGTCGTAGCCCCATTGCGATATGCAGTGGGCCTCGTCGACAGTAATAAGAGCAACCGGGATTTTTACGGCTTTCGCTATAAAAAGCTCTGACGAAAGCCTTTCGGGCGACACGTAAAGGAATTTGTAGTCGCCGAAAATACAGTTTTCAAGATTAGTTATGATTTCACCGCGCGACATGCCGTTATACACGGCGGTGGCCTTTATGCCTTTGGCACGGAGGTTGGCCACCTGGTCTTTCATCAGCGCTATCAAAGGCGTGATGACAAGGCACAAGCCGTTGCTTGCAAGCGTGGGCACCTGGAACGTAACCGACTTGCCCCCGCCCGTGGGCATAAGGCCTAACGTATCACGCCCCTCGGCCACGCTTTCGATGATTTGCCGCTGAATACCGCGGAAATCATCGTACCCCCAATAAGTCTTGAGTATTTCCCTGAAACGGTTGTCCATTCAAAAAACGTATATCACCCTTGCAAAAGACATTTTTTGGCGGCACTCGCGGCGGGCGCGCCTTTACGTGCAAGACACGTGCCTTCTTTGCCGGACGATATGCCTTGTTGCAAGCGGGAAGTCTATTCTTCGGCCGGGCGTATGTCTTCTATCTGCAATTGTAGCTCGCCGTGGCGGTGGGTATTCTCTTCTATGGTATAGCAAATGTCGAAAGCGCGTTTAGTCTTGATATACCGCGCCTGCGAACTCTGCCCGAAGGCTATGCCGTTTACTATGTTGTTCGATTTGTTGTCTACAAGCTCGAGCTTTATGTGCTCCTGCTCGCGGCCAACAACCTTGCTCGTGCCGTAATCGTAAACGCGGCGGGTGCAAAAAAGCGGTTTGGGATTACCCGGCCCGAAAGGATTGAATTTCTTCAGGTCGTTCTGGAACTTGCGGGTGATGTCCTTGAAATCTATCACGGCGGATATGTCGAGACTTGCCTCGGTCTGCTCGTCGCTTATGTGCTGCTCCACATATTCTTCGAAACGGCGTTTGAATTCAGGCACGTTCTCCGGCTTCATGGACATGCCGGCAGCATAAGTGTGCCCGCCGAAGTTCTCAAGCAAGTCGCGGCAACTCTCCACGGCCTTGTATATATCGAATCCGGCCACTGAACGCGCCGAACCTGTGGCAAGATTATCGCTAAGGGTCAACACTACTGCCGGGCGGTAGTATATTTCGGTAAGACGCGAAGCCACAATGCCTATAACACCTTTGTGCCATGACGGATCGTATATTACAAGCGAGCGCAGGTTGTCGAGATTTTCCAGACCGTCTACTATCTTGTTTGCTTCTTCGGTCATTTGTTTGTCGAGGTCCTTGCGCGCCTCGTTATAAAGGTTTATGCGGTTGGCCATCTCAACGGCCTTTTCGTGCTTTCGCTCCACCAGCAGCGCCACGGCTTCCTTTCCGTTCTGCATACGGCCGGAAGCATTGAGCCTTGGGCCGAGCTTGAACACTATGTCGTTCATGGTTATTTCCTTGTCGGAAAGCCCGCATATTTCTATTATTGCCTCGAGCCCGGTGGAAGGATTGCTGTTAATTCTCCTAAGCCCGTGATAGGCAAGAATGCGGTTCTCGCCGGTTATCGGCACTATGTCGCTTGCTATGCTCACCGCGCAAAGGTCGAGCAGCGGAAGCAGCTTGTTGAACTCTATTCCGTTATTGAGCGCAAACGCCTGCATGAGTTTGAAGCCCACGCCGCAGCCCGACAGGTGGGCAAACGGATAAGTGGAGTCCTTGCGCTTGGGGTTTAGTATGGCTATTGCTTCGGGCAGCTCCTCGTCGGGCACGTGGTGGTCGCAGATAATCACGTCTATCCCGAGAGAGCGGGCATATTCCACTTCCTTCACGGCCTTTATCCCGCAGTCGAGCACAATCATAAGCTTCACGCCCGTCTCGCAAGCGTAGTCGATACAGCGTTTCGAAACGCCGTAGCCCTCGTCGTAGCGGTCGGGAATGTAATAGTCTATGTTCGAAAAATATTCACTCAGGAACTTATAGACCACCGTTACTGCCGTACAGCCGTCCACGTCGTAATCGCCGAACACAAGTATCCGTTCCTTGCGCCCTATGGCTTTGTTTATGGCGTTTACTGCCTGGCGCATGTCGTTCATAAGGAACGGGTCGTGCAGGTCTGACAGCTGCGGCCGGAAGAACTTCTTGGCTTCTGCAACGGTAGCTATGCAGCGTTCACGCAGAAGCCTCCCGAGAATGGGGTGAATACCCAATTCTCCAGCCAACGCCTCTGCCGCCGCCTTTTCCTCCAGGGCGGGAGGCGTGTATTTCCATTTGTAGTTCATTATATATTGTCATTTTCTTTTTTCGTATGTTGGTTATTCAAGGCCGCACCGTGTGCTTACGGCACACCGATACTGAAAGGTTAACCTAAGCGGCCCGTTTGCTTTATTATAGTCTGTAAAGATATGAATAAAATATGACAGAGAGGCTTTTTGAAATGTTATAAATGCTTGCCGCAAAAATAAAATCGCCATTACTTGTGACGCAACGCGCCGCGGCTGAAATGTTAGCCTTTTATCATTCAGATGTTTAAACGCGCCTCGTATGAAAAGCGGTTTGGTATAGGACAAAAAAATATGTCTGACACTTTTTTTGTTATGCCAGACACATTTGTCGCTGCTCCTGCTTTACGCAGTGTAAAACGCTGCGCGCAGCCGTTTGCGTTGCTTACAAGGCTTCGAGCATTCGTTTAAGTACCACCGTTGCCGAAATCTCGCGGTTTGCGGCCTCGGGAATGACAATCGAGGTGGGAGCTTCTATAACGTCGTCGGTAACTATCATGTTTCTGCGCACGGGCAGGCAGTGCATGAAATAAGCATTGTCGGTAACGGCCATGTGCTTGCTGTCGATAGTCCAGTTCATATCCTTCGATATAACCTTTCCGTAGTCCTCCGGACGTGTAACGCCGGGGCAACTCCAGTTCTTAGCGTAAACGAAATCGGCACCTTCGAGCGCCTTCATCTGGTCGTACTCCACACGTGCGTTGCCCACGAACTTAGGGTCGAGCTCGTAGCCTTCGGGGTGAGTTATTACGAAATCCACGTCGGCCGCATTCATCCATTGCGCAAAGCTGTTGGGCACGGCCTGCGGCAATGCGCGGGGATGCGGCGCCCACGACATGACCACCTTGGGGCGCGGCTTTTTCTTGTACTCCTCTATCGTAATGAGGTCGGCAAAAGCCTGCAACGGGTGCACCGTAGCGCTTTCCATGGAGAACACCGGGCAGCCGCTGTGCTTTATGAACTGCTGCAATATGCTTTCGCTATAGTCGGCCTCGCGGCTTTCGAAGCGTGCAAACGTGCGCACGCCAATTATGTCGGCATAACTACCCATTACCGGTATGGCTTCGAGCAGGTGCTCGCTCTTGTCGCCGTCCATCACCACGCCACGCTCCGTCTCGAGTTTCCATGCGCCCTGGTTCACATCGAGCACAATAACGTTCATACCCAAGTTCTGTGCGGCTTTCTGCGTGCTCAGGCGTGTGCGCAGGCTGTTGTTGAAAAATATCAGCAGTGCCGTGCGGTGGCGGCCGAGTTTTTCAAAGCAGTAATGGTCGTTTTTCACCATTTTGGCTTCCTGGAGCGCGCTCTCGAGGTTGCCGAGGTCGGAAGGATAAAGAAATGTTTTCATATGTAAGTTGTTTCTTGGTAAAACACATTCACGCATTGCAATACACAGGGCAACGCACTGACAAAGTTAAACGTTTCGCGCAAAAGAAGCTCCATTATTGCAGAAAAACGTATCTTTGCACGTGCAAAACCGGATGAATGCTACACCTTAAAGCCGGAAGAAAATGCCGACACCCGCATTTCCGTGCCATAAAAAAGGAAGCAAATCCACTAAAAACAAAACAGCATGAAAAAGACAATCTTCCTCGTCATGTGCGTCGCAATGTTAGGATTGCCCTCGTGCGCGCAGAAAAAGAACGCTGCACCCGAAAAGAAAGAAACCGCCGCAGCACAACCCGCAGCCAATGCAGGCTACACGGTAAAGACACTGCCAACAGCCATTACGAGCAACATACTGCAGGCAATCGAGAAAGAATACGCAGGAAGCGTAACGCTCATTGACGTGTGGGCAACATGGTGCCCGCCCTGCCGCCGCGCCATGACGGTTATCGATTCCATAAAACCCGGATACATCGAAAAAGGTGTGAAGTTTGTGTACATCACAGGCGAAACGTCGCCCGAAAAGAACTGGAACGACATGATTCCAAACATTCACGGCGACCACTACCGCCTTACCAACGCACAGTGGGAAACACTCATGAGAGAACAGGGAATACCCGGCATACCCGTTTACAAGGTGATAAACAAAGACGGAAGCACGGCCTTCTCGAACTTCACAATGGGAGGATACCCCGGCAACGAGGTCATTAAACCCATACTCGACGAAGCACTGAAGAAATAACCAACAGCACAGAAACACACAATGCCCTGCCCCGAAAGGAGCGGGGCATTGTTTTTACCCGCGCACAACGAACCATAAATAACGTTAAACAATCATAAATCTTTCCGGCATTTCGGGCGTGAGCCGAAAAGCCTTTGCCGACGGGTATTTCGCGGGGCAAAAAATTAGTGCCTTGAATTTCGAAATATGTCCGACCTTTTTTAAAATATGTCCGACCTTTTTTTTCTTTGCTCCGAGAGGGGTCTGAATATGCCCTTTGCGGGGGCTGCGGGAAGCCGGAAAATTTTAACTTGTTTTTACATTCGCGAAAATTTGGCACGCCTGTGCCGGAAAAACGTGCGCACGCGCGCAACACGCATGTAACAATGTAATAATATGCCGCAAGTGCGAAATAATTCGTACCTTTGTGCGGTTTTTTCAACTCATTCTTAAAATATTGGGTCATGTTCAGCAAGGAAACATACATAACGCGCCGCGCCGAACTGAAAAAGTTAACGGAAAGCGGCCTGATACTGATCTTCGGCAACAACGACAGCCCCGCAAACTACCCAGCCAATGCCTACAAGTTCCGCCAGGACAGCACGTTCCTCTACTTCTTCGGCTGGCAGCGGGACGGCCTTGTGGGAGTAATCGACGTTGACAACGACCGCGAGTACTTCGTGGGCGATGAAATCGACATCGACGACATAGTATGGTACGGCTCCGTAACAAGCGTGGGCGAAATGGCCGCACGCGTAGGCGTTGCGCGCACCGCAAAAATGCGTGAGCTCCAGAACATAGTAGACGCGGCCAAATCCTCCGGACAGGAAATACACTTCCTGCCGCCCTACCGCTTCGACACCAAAATCCAGATAATGGACCTCCTCGGCCTGCACCCCGCAGTGCAAAAGGAAGCCGCCTCAAGGAAACTCATCGACGCCGTAGTAAAACTGCGCAGCACCAAAAGCGAAGAAGAAATAGCCGAGCTCGAACGCGCTGCCCGAATTGGCTACGAAATGCACACCGCAGCCATGCGCCTGTGCAGCCCCGAAACCACCGAACAATACATAGGCGGCGTGCTCGACGGCATAGCCTCCTCATACGGGTGCATGGTGTCGTTCCCGAGTATCGTAACCATGCACGGCGAAATACTCCACGGCTACCCCAGCCCGCGCAAGTTGGAAGCCGGACGACTGCTGCTCGTCGACGCAGGCGCGGAAACCAACAACAACTATTGCTCCGACAACACGCGCACCACACCGATAAGCGGCACATTCACCCAAAAGCAACGCGACATCTACACCATAGTAGAAGAGTGCCACGACCTGGCCCTGCAGCTCGCCAAGCCCGAAGTAAAATACCGCGACGTGCACTTTGCCGTGTGCCGCCACATAACCGAGCGCCTCAAAGACCTCGGCCTAATGCGCGGCAACACCGACGACGCCGTAGCCGCCGGAGCACACGCCCTGTTCCTGCCACACGGCCTCGGACACATGATGGGAATGGACGTGCACGACATGGAAGGCCTCGGACAAGTGTACGTGGGCTTCGACAACGAGGTACGCCCCTCGGAACAGTTCGGCACCAACGCCCTGCGTTTCGGACGGCGGCTCAAGAAAGGCTTCGTGGTTACCGACGAACCGGGAATCTACTTCATACCCGACCTGATAGACCTGTGGCGCAAGGAACGCACAAACGCCGACTTCCTCAACTTCGACAAGATTGACGAATACCGCGACTTCGGAGGCATACGCATAGAGGACGACCTGCTAATCACCGACGACGGCTGCCGATTCATTGGCGAAAAACTCATACCCTACCACGCCGACGACGTGGAAGAATTCATGCGCAACAGATAAAACAACCGGACAATCAAAAACAAACCAAACATAAACTGAAGAAAAATGAAAAAGAACCTATTTGCGGCCGCGCTGCTACTTTCAGTTTCCGTTAGCACCGCATTCGCCGCAACAAACGACAGTATCACCTTTACAGTTGTAAAAGAAAACCCAATCACTTCGATAAAAGACCAGAACCGTTCGGGCACATGCTGGTGCTACTCCTCGCTCGGATTCCTCGAGGCCGAACTCCTGCGCCTCGGAAAAGGCGAGTACGACCTGTGCGAGTCGTTCGTGGTGCACCACACCATGGTAGACCGCGCCAAAGCCTCGGTGCGCCTGCACGGCGACATATCATTCTCCGAAGGCGGCAGCTTCTACGACGTGATTTACTGCATGAAACACTACGGCCTCGCACCTCAGGAAGCCATGCCCGAGCCCGGAACGCTCCAGGGCGACAGCCTGTTCAATTTCGAGGAGCTAAGCGCCGTGGCCGGAGCCGTGGTTGAAAAACTCGCAAAGGGCAAGCAGAAAAAACTTACGCCGATATGGGCCAACAACGTGAGCCTTATCTACGACAACTACCTCGGCAAACTGCCCGAGAAGTTCGAATACAAGGGAAAAACCTACACTCCGATTGAATTCGCGCAATCGCTCGGCCTCAATCCCGACGACTACGTGTCGCTCACCTCGTTCACACACCATCCCTTCTACGAGAAGTTCGTGGTAGAGGTACAGGACAACTGGCGCTGGGCACAGAGCTACAACCTTCCGCTCAACGAATTCATGGAAGTAATGGACTATGCCGTGCGCAACGGATACACCTTTGCATGGGGTTCAGACGTGAGCGAAAAAGGCTTCAGCTCGAAAACATGCGTTGCAACCGTGCCGCTCAACGACAAAGACAAAGACCTCTCGCACAGCGACGCCGCACGCTGGATGGGAACCGACGGCAAGGCTGAAAGCTCCGTGACCGCAAAAGGCGAAAAAACCATAACCCAGGAAATGCGTCAGGCTGCTTACGACAACTGGGAAACCACCGACGACCACGGAATGGTAATCTACGGACTGGCCAAGGACAACGAAGGCAAGGAATACTTCATGGTAAAGAATTCATGGGGAGATTACGGCAAATACAAGGGCATGTTCTACGCCTCAAAACCCTTCGTTGCCTACAAAACAATAAACATTCTCATCCACAAGGACGCCCTGCCTAAGGACATAGCAAAAAAATTAGGCATTAAGTAAACAAACGAAGCACAATATTCACCCGAACGGGGCACGGCGCAAACCGCGGCCCGGACGGGTGAAAAAACTTCCCGCAGCAAAAAGGAATTATCTCTGAGATATTTTAAAATATGTCTGACATATTTCAAATTATGTCTGACATATTTTTTACCGCCTCCAACAGAACACCCCGCGATACAGACAAAAACCGCAAAGCCGGCCACGCCGGCCCGCACAAAACTGCAACCCCCGGGAAAACCACGAACATACCACCGCCGCCTAAGCTACGCCGCAAACAGGCAAGGCACAAGCTAAACGACATGGGAACAACCTACACTCCAACACAAGCCATTGCAAACCGGCGCAGGCACATCATGCTTGCCGTATTCTGCATTATAGCATTCTTTGCCAACAACACTGCCCTGCGCCCCGACATAATGGAGACACGCAACCTGCAAACGGCACGCGAGATGGTTGAAGGCGACCATTGGCTCGTGCCCATGATGAACGGCAACTACAGGCTCGAAAAGCCGCCCTTGCCCACGTGGATTGCAGCCGTTGTGGACGCCGTGTCGCCCGACAACCTCGCGGCGCAGCGCGCCATGAGCGGCCTGGCAGGGTGCATGATGGTGGTGTTCTTCTACCTGCTCGGAAAGAGAGTGACCGGGCGCGACGACTACGCGTTCATCGCCTCGCTAATGCTCATTACGTGCTACAACATAATACTAATGGCACGCACCGCCACGTGGGACATATACTGCCACGCATTCATGCTGGGCGGCATATACTACCTCACGCGCGGGCTGTACGAGGAGCGGCGTATATGGCGGCACATGCTGCTGGCCGGGACGTTCATGGGGCTCTCGTTCATGAGCAAAGGCCCGGTTTCGTTCTACGCCCTGTTGCTGCCGTGGATTATAGCCGTGGTATTGTTCCGCCGCCCGACGATGAGAGGGCGCATTGCCCCGCTCATGGCCATGATAGCGGTGTGCCTTGTGCTAAGCTCGTGGTGGTACGTCTACATACTCATAACGCATAGCGAAGCGGCCAATTACGTAATAAACAAGGAATCCGACTCGTGGCGCAACCGCAGCGTAAGGCCGTGGTATTACTACTGGAGGTTCTTTACCGAAACAGGCGTGTGGACCCCGCTGATGTTCATCGCGCTTGCCATACCTTTCTGGCGCAGGAAACTCGCAGCCTCGAAGCACAACTACACGTTCGCAATGGCGTGGGTGCTGGCGGCATTGGTGCTGCTATCCCTCATGCCCGAAAAGAAAATGCGTTACCTGCTGCCCATGATGATTCCGTGCTGCTTTGCCATGGCTTACCTCATTATTTATTGGAACGACAAGCGGGGAAAGCCCACCGCCCGCAACGTGGTATTAGTCGTGGCCGCAGTGTTTGCCGCGGCAGAGCTTTTTGCCATGCCTTTCATAGCCCGCCAGTTCTACAACCCCGACTACAACAGCATTTCACAAACATACGGCGACCCTCGCCTCAAGGATGTGCCGTTCTATTACAACAAAGCCAACCCGCTGCGCATTGAAGTGGTCTACGCCTCGCACCGCATAATCCGCCCGCTCGAATTTTCGTCGCCGCACATAGCCGACACGCTGGCCGCAAAGCTGCCTTGCGCGCTCGTTACGCGCGAAACGGCGGACAAGGAACTGCCGGCAGAGGTATTCAACCGTTTCGACACCGTTTACATAGGGAAATTCAACGACAGCAACCGTTCGCGCTTTGCCAACTACGGCAAGGACGCGAGCTTCATCTACAATGTCACCCTGCTAAAGCCAAAGAAAAATGACAGACAACAAGACAGGTAATTACGAAATGACCGTAATCGTACCGGTATACAACGAAGAGGAAAACATGAAGAACCTCGAGGAGCGCCTCGGCGCATTCCTCGGCAAGGCAGCCGTGCCCTCGTGCATTCTGTTCGTAAACGACGGCTCGAAAGACTCGAGCCTTGAACACATACGCGACATTTGCAGCCGCAACAAGCATTTCTACTACATCAGCTCAGATACCAACCGCGGACTGAGTACGGCAATGAAGGCCGGGATAGACACGGCGCAGAGCCGCCTTGTGGGTTACATAGACAGCGACCTGCAAACCGACCCCGACGACTTCAACATCCTACTGCCATATACCGGCGAATACCAGCTCGTAACCGGAATACGCGCCAACCGCAAGGACACCGTGGGCAAGAGGTTGCAATCGAAGATAGCCAACGGTTTCCGCCGCAAGATGACAGGCGACAAGGCCACCGACACCGGCTGCCCGCTCAAGATAATGCACGCCGACGTGGCCAAACGCATTCCTTTCTTCGACGGTATGCACCGCTTCCTGGCCGCGCTCATAGCGCTCGAGGGCGGGAAGATGAAGGAAATGCCCGTGCGCCACTACCCGCGCCAGAACGGCGTGTCGAAATACCACCTGGCCAACCGGCTGGTAAAACCGTTCCTCGACTGTTTTGCCTACCGCTGGATGAAAAGCCGTTACATTCGCTACACCATCGACAGCAACAACGTCAACGTATGACACACGCCGCGCAATGGCCATGCGCCGGCACACCGCCGGCAAAATGCCGCAGAAAGTAAACAAGCAAACACCTACAATACAGTCCCCCTAAATGAGCTCCGCCTTAATATTCGCCATAGGTTTCGTTGCGCAAGGCTTTTTCTCGGCCCGCATGCTGCTGCAATGGATACTCTCAGAGAAACGCCACGAGATAGTGTCGCCCGTGATATTCTGGGCATGCAGCCTTGTGGGCAGCGTGCTGCTGTTCTTCTACGGCTGCCTGCGCAATGACTTCTCTATCGTGCTCGGCCAGCTTATATCCTACTACATATACATCTGGAATCTCGACATAAAAGGCGTGTGGCCAAGGATTCCGCTTGCCGTCCGCGTGGTGTTGTTCGCCCTGCCCATAGCCGCGGTGTCTTACCTCTTGGGAGACGCGGAACACTACGTAGAAAGTTTCTTCCGCAACGACAAGATACCCGTGTGGCTCATCGTGTACGGCTCGGCTGGGCAGGTAATATTCACCCTTCGCTTCATCTACCAGTGGTATTACTCCTATCGCCGCCACATGTCGATTCTGCCCATAGGCTTCTGGGTAATAAGCCTCGTAGGTTCGGGCATAATAGTGAGCTACGCCATATTCCGCCTCGACCCCGTGCTGATACTCGGGCAGTCGGTGGGATTCATCACCTACACCCGCAACATAATGATAGGCACCAAGGAGAACAAGAAAAAAAGAGCCCCCGAAAATGAAAACCCGAAAGTGTAAAATAAACAGGGGTTCGGAGCAAAATAAAAATTAATGGCTCGGATTTTAAAATTAGTGGCTCGGATTTCAAAATCCGAGCCACTAATTTTTTACCCCCTCCAAACCCGCATGAAAACAAGGGCCAGCGCCGCCCGACAAATACGTACACCGAGGCTCGCCGGCTGCGGCCGGGGCGCAACGAATTGCAACAACCGAAAAATCGCGTCCCACGTTTGTCTCTGCACTCACCTTTCACTATATTTGTAATCAATTATGAAATACTCAATCATAGTACCTGTCTATAACCGCCCCGACGAGACGGAAGAACTGCTCGCAAGCCTGTGCGAACAGGCACGCCCCGACATGCAAGTCATTATCGTAGAGGACGGCTCGCAAATTCCGTGCGAGGATGTGGTGAAACGCTACGCCGGACGGATGAACGTGGAATATTTCAACAAAGAAAACGGCGGACCGGCGGCAGCGCGCAACTTCGGCGCGCAACACGCCAAAGGCGAATACCTCATCATACTCGACAGCGACGTGGTTGTGCCGCAGGGATACCTTGCCGCAATAGACGAAGAATTGGCACGCGAGGCGTGCGACGCTTTCGGAGGCCCCGACCGCGCGGCCGAATCGTTCACCCCGGTACAAAAGGCCATAAGCTACTCGATGACATCGTTCTTTACCACAGGCGGCATACGCGGCGGCAAAAAGAAGATGGACAAGTTCTACCCCCGCAGTTTCAACATGGGAATACGACGCGACGTGTACACGGCCCTCGGCGGATTTGCCGCAATGCGCTTCGGCGAAGACATCGATTTCAGCTACCGCATAGTGGAAAGCGGATACAAAGTAAGGCTCTTTCCCGACGCATGGGTATGGCACAAGCGGCGCACCGACTTCCGGAAGTTCTTCAAGCAGGTGCACAATTCGGGCATAGCACGCATAAACCTCGAAAAGCGTCACCCCGGTTCAATGAAACTCGTGCACACCCTGCCCGCCGTATTCACACTCGGCTGCGCGGCACTTCTCGCAGGCGAACTGTTCTGCAAGTGGAGCCTCGTGCCGCTTGCGCTTTACGCACTGCTGGTATTGGCCGACTGCACCGCACACGAAAAAAGCCTCCGCGTAGGGTTGTTTGCCATAGCGGCGGCATTCGTGCAACTAATCGGATATGGCACGGGATTCTGGATTGCCGCCTTCAGGCGTTACGTACTGAAACAGGACGAGTTTGCGGCATTCAGCAAAAACTTCTATAAATGACAAAACTCGCCATAAACAAATGGGACAAGGACGACCGCCCGCGCGAGAAACTAACGAAGCTCGGCGCAGCGGCGTTGTCAAAGTCCGAACTCATGGCCATACTCATCGGCTCGGGAAGCGCCGACGAGTCGGCCGTAGCCCTCATGCGCCGCATTCTGTCCGACTGCGGCGACAGTATCTCGGCGCTGAGCCGCCAGAGCCTCGACACATTGTGCCGTTACAAAGGCATAGGCCTGGCAAAGGCCGTTACCATACAAGCTGCCTGCGAACTGGGAAAAAGAATGCAGGCCGAAGCCGTGCCCGAAAAGCAGGCGTTCAACAGTCCCGGCCTTGTAAGCGACTATTTCGCACCCAGGCTCGAAGGCAAGACAAGCGAGGAATGCTGGGTAATGCTTCTTAACCAAAAGCTGTGCCTCATCCGCGCCGAACAGATAAGCAAAGGCGGGATAACCGAAGCCACGGTAGACGTGCGCCTTGTTCTGCGCGCCGCCCTGCTCGCACAGTCGCCTGCAATAATACTGGTGCACAACCACCCGTCGGGTTCCCCGGCCCCAAGCGCCTGCGACAACCGGCTCACCGACAACCTGGCAAAAGCCGCCGCGCTGATGAACATACGCCTGGCCGACCATGTCATAATCGGCGGCCGCGGAAACTATTACAGCTACGCGGAAAACGGGAAAATATGAAAGCCTGCCCGCCTGAACACCATAAACAAGAATAACAGCAAAGCCATTATGACCGAAGAAACAAAGCTGAAAACGGAAGAGCGCATAATCGAAGTGCTCAAAACCGTTTACGACCCGGAAATACCCGTAAACATATACGACCTGGGGCTTATCTACAAAATCGACCTCAAAGACGACGGGACGCTCGACCTCGACATGACGCTCACTGCGCCGAACTGCCCCGCCGCCGATTTCATAGTAGAAGACGTGCGCCTTAAAATGGAAGGCATAAACGGGATAACCCAGGCCAACATAAACCTTGTGTTCGACCCTGCATGGGACCAGACGATGATGAGCGAAGAAGCAAAGCTCGAACTGGGATTCCTGTAACACGTATTGCACCGAAGCATGAAAAACGTCTATTTCATATCCGACGCACACCTCGGCTCGTGGGCCATACAGCACCGCAGAATGCAGGAACGCCGGCTCGTGCGTTTTCTCGACCTGATTAAGAATCGTGCCTCGGCGGTGTATCTGCTGGGCGACATGTTCGATTTCTGGCACGAATACAAGTTTGTCGTGCCTAAAGGCTACACACGTTTTCTGGGAAAGATAAGCGAGCTTACCGACCACGGTGTGGAAGTACATTTCTTCATCGGAAACCACGACTTGTGGATTCACGACTATTTTGAGAAGGAATGCGGCATGATAGTGCACCGCGAACCGATGACCGTGGAGATATACGGAAAACTGTTCTACCTTGCCCACGGCGACGGGCTCGGCGGCCGCGACCGCAAATACAAGTTCCTGCGCGCCATGTTCCACAACCCTGTATGCCGGCGGCTGTTCGCGTCCGTCCATCCCCGCTGGGGAATGTACCTCGGGCTGGCGTGGGCAAAACACAGCCGGCTTTCCCACGGCGATGGGCTCGACGAGGCGTTCAAGGGCGAAGACAATGAGGAGCTTGTAGGCTTTGCCAAAAGCTACCTGAAAACACATCCCGAAATAAACTACTTCATTTTCGGCCACCGCCACATCGAGCTCGACATGGAACTGTCGCCCACCGCAAGGATGATTATCCTGGGCGACTGGATTTCGAAATACACATACGTTACCTTTGACGGGGAACATGTGTTCATGGAAAACTACATCGAGGGTGAAAGCGAGCCATAAGAAATTGCACACTTGACACCCCCTTGTCCCACCCGCAAAATTATCTCTGAGATATTTTAAAATATGTCTGACCTATTTCAAAATATGTCAGACATATTTTTTTCCTGCTCCCGGGAGAGTATTGCACACACTTGTCGCGGCAACCGGAAATGCCCTGTTGCGGTATGACACCAAGCACCTTTATACGCTCACAACAATCATGCCACGCGTTGCCCCCTGCCTGCGCCACACATATAATATAATAATGCGCCCGAGACAATATTTGCCAACTTACCTTTGCATTTCTCGATTGAAATGAGTATTTTTGCGCGGATATATGCGCGCCAAATAAATGCGCTTGACAAACTATGGAGAAATTTTTTCAGTCACACGCTTACATGTTGAGCAACATGAATGCCACGGTGCCACGCACGCTGATGGACAGGATTGACTGGAGTCATCGCATGATAGGTATCCGCGGCCCGAGAGGCGTAGGAAAGACTACTTTCCTGCTACAATACGCCCGCGACCACTTCGACCCGCAACTGCAGCAATGTCTCTACATCAACATGAACAACTTCTACTTCCAGGGCAGAGGAATCGTTGACTTTGCCGGCGAGTTCGTGCGCTACGGAGGCAGAGTGCTGCTTATCGACCAGGTTTTCAAGCAGCCCAACTGGGCCGAGGCTCTTGTGGAATGCTATAACCGCTACGAAAAACTGCACATAGTTTATACCACATCGTCGGTAATACCGCCCGAAAGCGAAAGCCTGCGCGAACTGAAAAGAATAAGCGACAATTACGTGCTGCACGGATTCTCGTTCAGGGAATTCATAAACTCGCAGACAGGATTGAACTTCCGCGCCTACAACCTCGAAGAAATCCTGAACGACCACGAGCAGATACTGAAAACAATACTTCCGAGAGTGCGCCCGTGGAACTACCTGCAAGACTACCTGCACCACGGACATTACCCGTTCTTCCTCGAAACACACAACTTCACGGAGCAGCTGCTCAAATCGATAAACACGATGATAGAGGTAGACATCCTTTTCATCAAACAAATCGACCTGAAATACCTGTCGAGGATAAAGAAACTCCTATACCTCATCGGGCTTGAGGGAATAGCCGCACCAAACATAACACAAATGGCAAGCGAAATAGGAACGTCGCGCGCCACAGTTATGAACTACATAAAAGACCTTGAAGAAGCACGGCTCGTAAACCTTGTGTACCACGAAGGCGACGAGTTCCCCAAAAAACCCGCACAGATAATGATGCACAACACCAACCTGCTGTACGCAATATATGCACGCGGGATGAGCGAGCCGGAAATAATGGAAACATTCTTCACAAACAGCCTGTGGCGACACCACACCGTCAACAAAGGCAGGCGCAACGGCATGTACATCGTAGACGGGGTGGAAATACACGTATGCGACAAGAACAAACATGTAAAAACACAGGCAAACTCCTACTGCGCGCGCTACAACACCGAAGTAGGCCACAACAACGACATCCCCCTCTGGCTATTCGGATTCTTATATTGACACTACGAACAAACGAACAATAACTTCATAACATAACCAATTACATTATGAGTAAAGAAAAGAAATTCATAACCTGTGATGGTAACCAGGCTGCCGCCCACATAGCATATATGTTCTCCGAGGTGGCTGCCATCTACCCCATCACTCCTTCTTCGCCAATGGCAGAGCATGTTGACGAATGGGCGGCCGAAGGCCGGAAAAACCTCTTTGGCGACACTGTATCAGTGCAGGAAATGCAATCCGAAGGCGGTGCAGCCGGCGCAGTGCACGGCTCACTCCAGGCAGGTGCGCTCACCTCTACGTTTACAGCCTCGCAAGGGTTGCTTTTGATGATTCCCAACATGTACAAAATAGCAGGCGAACTGTTGCCCTGCGTTTTCCATGTTTCAGCACGTACCCTTGCGTCACACTCCCTTTGCATTTTCGGCGACCACAGCGACGTGATGGCCTGCCGCCAGACAGGATTCGCAATGCTTTGCGAAGGCAGCGTACAGGAAGTTATGGATCTTTCCGCCGTTGCTCACCTTGCAACAATTGAAAGCCGCGTACCGTTCATCAATTTCTTCGACGGTTTCCGTACATCGCACGAATACCAGAAAATCGAAGTCATCAACGATGAAGACATGCGCCCGCTCATCAACCAGAAGGCACTCTCCGAATTCCGTGCACGCGCACTCTCTCCCGAGCACCCCGTTGCACGCGGCATGGCCGAGAACCCCGAAACATTCTTTGCACACCGCGAGAGCTGCAACCCATACTACGACGCCGTTCCGGCCATCGTAGAAAAATACATGAACGAACTCTCGAAAATTACCGGCCGCGAATACAAATTGTTCACCTACTACGGTGCAGAAGACGCCGACCGCGTAATCATAGCAATGGGTTCCGTAACCGAAGCTGCCCGCGAAGCTATCGACTACCTGAACGCAAACGGCCAGAAAGTAGGTATGGTAAGCGTTCACCTTTACCGACCGTTCTCTATCAAGCACCTGCTTGCAGCAATCCCCCAGACGGCAAAGCGCATAGCTGTGCTCGACCGCACCAAAGAGCCGGGAGCAGACGGCGAGCCGCTCTATCTCGACGTTCGCTCTGCTTTCTACGGCACAGACCGCAACCCGCTCATCGTAGGCGGCCGCTACGGATTGGGCAGCGCCGACACAACGCCGACCATGATTATCTCCGTGTTCGACAACCTTGCCCTTCCGCAGCCCAAAGACCACTTCACGCTCGGCATAGTAGACGACGTTACATTTACGTCGCTTCCTCTTGAAGAAGAAAAGGCACTCGGCGGCGAAGGAATCTTCGAAGCAAAATTCTACGGCCTCGGTGCTGACGGTACGGTAGGTGCAAACAAAAACTCCGTAAAGATTATCGGTGACAACACCAACAAATACTGCCAGGCATACTTCTCCTACGACTCCAAGAAGTCGGGAGGATTCACCTGCTCGCACCTGCGTTTCGGCGACACGCCAATACGTTCCACCTATCAAATCAAGACGCCTAACTTCGTAGCATGCCACGTTCAGGCTTACCTGCACATGTACGACGTAACGCGCGGCCTTCGCAAGAACGGCACATTCCTTCTCAACACAATATGGGAAGGAGAGGAACTGGCAAAGAACCTGCCGAACCACGTAAAACGTTATTTTGCACAAAACAACATAACGGTTTACTATATCAACGCTACAAAGATTGCCCAGGAGATTGGCCTCGGCAACCGCACCAATACTATCCTCCAGTCGGCATTCTTCCGCATTACCGAGGTAATCCCCGTTGACCTGGCCGTAGAACAGATGAAGAAATTCATCGTAAAATCATACGGTAAGAAAGGCGAGGACGTGGTAAACAAGAACTACCAGGCGGTAGACCGCGGCGTAGAATACAAGAAGCTCGACATCGACCCGGCATGGGCAAACCTTCCAGACGATCCCGAAGTTGTACGCGACGAGCCGGAATTCATCACCAACATTGTACGTCCTATTAATGCACAGAACGGAGACCTCCTGCCTGTTTCGGCTTACAAAGGCCTCGAAGACGGCACATGGGAACAAGGCACTTCGGCATACGAAAAACGTGGTGTGGCTACATTCGTTCCTGTTTGGAATCCCGATAACTGTATCCAGTGCAACAAGTGTGCATTCGTTTGCCCGCACGCTTGCATACGCCCGTTCGTAATGACCGACGAGGAAGTAGCAGGCTTCAAGGGAGCAACGCTCGAAATGCTTGCACCGAAGACAATGAAGGGTATGCACTTCCGCCAGCAGGTTGGCGTGCTCGACTGCCTCGGCTGCGGCAACTGCGTTGACGTTTGCCCCGGAAAGAAAGGCGAGAAGGCACTTCAGATGGTTCCCCTCGAAGGACAGGAAGCCGAAATCGAGAACTGGGAATACTGCACCAAGAAAGTTACGAGCAAGCAGAATCTTGTGGACGTCAAGCAAAGTCCGAAGAACTCGCAGTTCGCAACGCCGTTGTTCGAGTTCTCGGGTGCATGCTCCGGTTGCGGCGAAACACCTTACGTAAAACTCATATCGCAGCTCTTCGGTGACCGCCAGATGGTTTCCAATGCTACAGGCTGCTCGTCGATATACTCCGGTTCTATACCTTCCACACCGTATTGCAAGAACGAAAAGGGACAAGGCCCCGCTTGGGCTAACTCGCTGTTCGAGGACTTCTGCGAATTCGGCATGGGTATGGCTTTGGCCAACAAGAAAATGCGCAACCGCATACAGGATATACTCGAGCACCAGCTGGGTTGCGAGAACGCATGCGACGAATACAAGGCAGCAGCCAAGGAATGGATTGAAAACCGCGAGGACGCTGAAGGCTCACGCGCTGCAGCCGAAAAACTCATACCGTTCATCGAGGCAAACAAGGAAAAATGCCAGAAATGTGCACAGCTTGCCGAAATGGAGCACTACCTCACCAAGCGCAGCCATTGGATTATCGGCGGCGACGGTGCAAGCTACGACATAGGCTACGGAGGTCTCGACCACGTGCTTGCTTCGGGCGAAGACGTGAACATTCTCGTGCTCGACACCGAGGTTTACTCCAACACCGGCGGCCAGGCTTCGAAGGCTACGCCTATCGGTGCTATCGCACAGTTCGCTGCAAGCGGCAAACGCATTACCAAGAAAGACCTCGGCCTCATGCAGACCACCTACGGATACGTTTACGTTGCACAGGTTGCAATGGGCGCCGACCAGGCACAGTGCCTCAAGGCATTCCGCGAGGCCGAAGCCTACAAAGGCCCGTCGCTCATCATCTGCTACGCTCCGTGTATCAACCACGGCCTCAAGATTAAGGGCGGCATGGGACGCTCGCAGGCAGAAGAGGCACGCGCCGTAGAATGCGGATACTGGCACTTGTGGCGCTTCAACCCCGAACTCGAGGCAGAGGGCAAGAATCCGTTCACGCTCGACTCCAAAGAGCCGGATTGGAGCAAGTTCCAGGACTTCCTCATGGGCGAAGTGCGTTACCTGTCGCTCAAGAAGGCACGCCCCGCAGAGGCACAGGAACTTTTCGACGCAGCCGAAGCAGCTGCCAAGAAACGTTACGCAACATACGTGCGCAAGAGCAAGGAAGACTGGTCGCTCTAAGCTTCCGGCCTGACAGAAAACCATAATTACGAAGCCACCCGGAGACCTTACGGACTCCGGGTGGCTTTTATTTGCACTCATCCGAACAACTCCGATACACGGCCGGCATACTACCGTGCCCCGGCCGTACATACTGAGGCGCGGCAAAGAAATATCACCATGAAAACCAGCCGGAACGTGAAGGGGAAAAAGTGAAAAATGAAAACGGACAAAAAAGGCGCACCTTGCCGCGCACTTCTTTATACCCTTCTAAGAGAAAAGAAAAAAAAGGTCTGAGAAAATTTAAAATATGTCTGAGATATTTCAAAATTCCTCAGACATATTTTTTCCACCGTCAAAGGCCTGTGTTTACGGACGTTTAGCCGTGTCTGTTTTCGGGCATGTAAACCGTGCGACATAATGCCCCGTTTTGCAGACATCCGAGGTCACACGCCCATAGCGGGAGCGCCGTCGCTGCAAATACTTTTATGCAACACTATAAGCGCTTCGGGCCCTTCGTTGAACAGGAGGTCGGCTATGCTCAGGTTAGGTTTGAACCCGTTGCGCGCGGCAAAAACCTGGTAATACGTCTGCACGCGGAACGCCATGTCGCTGTCGAACGCACGTTTGGGATGTATAGTATCGCGGAAATCGTCAGCCCCCAGCGCTGCCGCGTCGGCATAATCCGATGTCCTTGCCATATTCACGTCCAGCCCGAGCAGGCGGCACACCGTATCGCACAGTTGCTCGTTGAAGTCGATGAGGAAATCGAATTTACGCTCATAAAACGGACGGAAATCATCGGCGTAATACTCAAAGAAGGGACTGTTTTCGTAAGCACTGACCAGCGACAGCCAATGCAAGTGCTGCCATGCCCCATGGCTGCTTATGCGCACGTCGCGCATGAATGTCTTCGGCTTACCGTCGAGCTCCACCGGCACAGTCAAAGCCTGTGTGCCCGCCTGTGTGGCTATGACGCAGCGGTTGCGGTAAGTCTGTTTCATGTAATGGTCGTGCTGCTCCACAAGTACTTCAGGATACAGCAACATCTTCGAATAATACTGCACGGGAGCAAGATATGCCGACGACAACAATACTTTGCCTTTCATAAATGCCTTGGTCAGGGAGAACAAAAAAACCTGCCCTTGCGGAACATGCGGTAAAAAGGTTCCTCGGGGTCTATTGAATAAAGTATGCTTGACACGCGCCCTATAAGGTGCGTCTCGGGCACGAAACCGAACCTGCGCGAGTCGTACAGGTTGTACTGGTCGCCCGAATATACCCAATAATAATTCTGTGTGAAAGTTATGAAACGCGCCGCGTGCCCGTCAATGAACAGCGTGTCGCCGTACATCACTGCCGAATGGCACGGCTCGTGCAGGTTTATGGTATTGCACAGCAGCCTGGCATTGGCCGGTGTGACTTCAACCCTTGCCCCCTTTGCCGGAACAACGAAAGCATTCACCCTGCGGCTATGCGGCCCCCCGAAAACGAGAACCCGTTCGGGAGTAAGCCTCACCGTGTCGCCCGGCAGGAACACGCACTTGCCTATCATCACCGGGCGGTCGGCCACATCGTTTGCCGTATCCGACGGAAGGTTGAAAGCCATCCATTCGCCCCGGGCGGGAGAGCCGCTACCTATGCGGTGATGCCCGAGCGAACTCATGAAAGGCAGGCGCGAGCCGTAACTCATGCGCGACACCAGCAAGTGGTCGCCGGCAAGGAAAGTGCGCCCCGCGCGAGGGGACATCACGGTAAACTGTGCCGCGACGAACTGCCATACAAGCAAAAGCAAAACACCTGTAACGGCAAGAGCGATAACTATCCTCAATACTCCTTTCTTCATTGCCGGCATAATTGCTGCAACGCCGCCGCCCCGTTTCCGGACGGCCTATAATGCACAGCGCGGCCCGCAGGCCGTGCGCCTTACTTTATATCATCCACCCAGCGCAACAGGCGCGACCAACGAATCTTGCCGTCGAACCAACCGTAGTCCTTATCGAGCGACAACCATACGAATACAGGCTTGCCTACAATATGGTCCTCGGGAACGAATCCCCAGAAACGCGAATCGGCCGAACGGTCGCGGTTATCGCCCATCATCCAGTAGTAGTCCATCTTGAACGTGTAGCTGTCGGCAGGTTTGTCGTTGATGTATATACGTCCGTCGCGCACTTCGAGTTTGTTGTGCTCGTACACGCGAATCGGGCGTTCGTAAAGCGCGAGGTTTTCTTTCGTTAGTTTGAGTGTGGCGCCGCGTTTCGGAATCCAGACAGGCCCGTAGTCGTGGCACGTCCAGTTGTGCACGGCATTGAGCGGGTAAAGCCCTTCGGCGAAAGGCGGTGCAAGCTGAATGCTCTCCACGAGGTCGGAGTGCGATTTGAGCACCTTCAAGGCGTGGTTGGTAAGCGGCATGTAGCGTGTCATCGGGTCTACGGGCGAAGCCTCGCTCAGGTCTTCCTGCGTAATGCCGAGTTCCTTGAGCAAGTCAGTCGCGGGTGCGGCCTTGAACTTCACGATATAGCCGTATTGCACGTTGTCGGGCTCTTTGTTGGGTTTGCCGTCGAGGTAAACAATGCGGTCTCTTATCTGCAACGTCTGTCCGGGCAGGCCGACGCAACGCTTTACGTAAAACTCGCGGTGGTCAATGGGGCGGCTTATCACCTTGCCGAACATCTCGGGGTGCTCGAGCACATACTCACGCCCGGCGGCGTACTGCTGCTCAAACACGGCGCGCTGTTGCTCCCACGGAAGCGAATCCATGTCCATTACGGGATATATCTCGCGCCCCACCTGGTAGCATATCCCGTAGAAGTCGCTGTTCTGCTGCGCAAGCGCCACGGTGTCGCCCGAGGGATAGTTGAAAACCACGATGTCGTTGAGCTTCACTTTACCGAAGCCCTTGACACGCTCATAGTCCCACGACGGTTTCTCGATGTACGACTTGCAGCCCAACACGGGCAGCGTGTTCGACACCAGAGGCATTGACAGCGGCGTGATGGGCTTGCGCGAGCCGTAGCTCATCTTGCTCACAAAGAGGTAATCGCCCGTGAGAAGGCTCTTTTCGAGAGAGGACGAAGGTATTACGTAGTTCTGGAAAAAGTATATGTTCACAAAATAGGCCGCCACGAGTGCGTACACTATGGCATCCACCCAACTCATGAGCGAGCGCACGGACTTGTTCTTGTACCGACGCCACCAGGCCCATTTCACCTTCTTCGTAATGTATATGTCGAATATCACCGGGGCGAATATAAGCCCCCACCATGAACCGTTCCACGCCAGGAAAGCCACATAAGCCGCGAGTGCTATTGCGCAGATTATTATGCGGCGCGTCAGGTTGGTTTTGTCTATTTTAATTTTTATCATATATCAGTTTATGTTTCGTTTTCGCAGGGCAGCCCGGCACGGCAGTCCTTTAATGTCCGTATTTTTCCGACCGCTTTCGGAGGCCCTAAAAAATATGTCAGACATATTTTAAAATAGGTCGGACATATTTTGAATTATGTCGGACATAATTTTTTCTTGCTCCCAACAGGGTTGAAAATACTTTGCCGCGGGATTTTCCGGGAACGGCCGTTTTGTCGCTCCGGGCGGCCTTTATTTTACACTCCCGTCAGTCGGGCTCATATAACACCTAAAAGTGGAACAAATCCTGCATTGTCAGGAATCCTTCGTGCTTTGCGGCATACTCGGCAGCCAGCACCGCCCCCAGGGCGAAGCCTTTGCGGCTGTGAGCGTCGTGCTTTATGGTTATGCAGTCGGCTTCGCTGTCGTAAATAACGGAGTGTATGCCCGGCACTTCGTCCTCGCGTATGCTGTCAACGGCTATTACGTTGGGGGCAACGTTGTCCGTGCCGCTTTTCGTGCCGTCGGGCGCCGTGAGCACGCCTTTCACCCACTCGGTCTTGCGGTCGAGGTTGGCTATGATTCCCTCGGCAAGCGTTATGGCCGTGCCGCTCGGTGCGTCGAGCTTGTGCACATGGTGTACTTCCTCAATCTTAACGTCGTAGCCGGGGTATGCGTTCATTATCTTGGCCAGATACTTGTTCAACGCGTTGAAAATAGCCACGCCAACGCTGAAATTGCTGCTCCAGAACAAGGTATGAAACCCGTCCTCGCACAAGCGCTTCATCTCGTCCATGTGGTCGTTTATCCAGCCCGTGCTGCCCGACACCACTTTCACATCCTGCCTGAAAGCGCTCATACAGTTGTCATACGCCGACGCGGGCGATGTAAACTCTATGGCCACATCGGCACTGCGGAAAGCGTCGCTGTCGAAATCCTCGCGGTTGTCGATGTCGATTATGCTCACGATATTATGGCCACGGCTGCGGGCGATGTCTTCAATCATGTGCCCCATTTTGCCATAGCCTATCAATGCTAATTTCATTCTGCTGCAAATTAAATTATGCACAAAGATAGGCATTATAAATGAAAGAATTACCTTTGTAAGACAAATTATCGCCGGCGGTAACGCCGCAATAAGCAACGCACTAAGCACACCAACCCGGCAAAGCCCATTTTTCACCCATCCATGGAACGCCTATTACATTACGCATGGCAAAACAAGCTGTTTCCCATTGGCGAACTGCACACCACCGACGGGCAAACCCTGGAAGTCATAAACACCGGGCTTCACAACACCGACTCCGGACCCGATTTCATAAACTGTACCATCAAACTGGACGGAGTGGAGTTTGCCGGCAACGTTGAAGTGCACACCAAAAGCAGCGACTGGAACCGCCACGGCCATGACAAGGACGCGAAATACGGGAACATCATCCTGCACGTGGTTTCCGTGGCCGACACCGAGGTGAAAGACGTGCACGGCCGCACACTGCCGCAGTTCGTAATGCAGGTTCCGCAATACGTCGAGGAAAACTACACGCAACTGCTGGTCGAGGAGAAATATCCTCCCTGTTACAGGTACGCTGCCAGGCTAGACAGCATAAAAATACGCTCTTGGCTTTCCACCCTGCACATAGAAAGGCTGGAAGAAAAGACAAACCGCATATTCGGATACCTTGACCGCTGTAACGGCGACTGGAACCGCGTGTGCTTCATAGCCATAGCACGCAACTTCGGCTTCGGCATAAACGGCGAAGCGTTCGAACAATGGGCTTTCAACGTTCCTTTGCTCGCCGCAGCCAAACACCGCGACAACATACTCCAGCTTGAAGCACTGTTTTTCGGACAGGCCGGGCTGCTGCTCGACAGCACGCTGCCGCGCAACTTCCGCGATTTGGCCGAATACGACGACCATTTCTTAAACCTGAAAAAGGAATACAAATTCCTCGCAAACAAGTTCTCGCTCAAACCTATGGCAGGCGAACAATGGCGCTTGCTGCGCACACGGCCGCAGAACTTTCCTCACATACGTATCTCGCAACTGGTAAACCTCTTCTTCCGCGACGCCATTTCACTGACAGCGATAACCGGTCCGGGCGACCTGAACCACATACGCCGCAACCTGGCAACCGGAGTTACGGAATACTGGAAAACACATTACACCTTCGGCTGCAAAAGCCCGGAAAGCGAAAAACGCATTCAGCCGAAATCGCTGAACCTTATTGTGCTCAACTCGGTAATACCGTTGCTTTTTGCCTACGGGAGATACCGCGGCGAGAGCAAGTACGAGAACCGCGCCCTCGACCTCTTCACCCAGTTACCGCCAGAAGACAACTTCATCACCCGCACATGGGAAGAAACGGGGATAAAGGCACAATCGGCCGCCGATTCCCAAGCTCTCATACATTTGCGGCGGAACTATTGCGAACGCCGCGACTGCCTGCGCTGCCGTTTCGGTTTCGAGTACCTTACAAAGTATCATAATTGCGAACATAATGAATAAATACATCTACGAACTGAAGATGGCGGTGCGCGACTACGAGTGCGACCTCCAGGGAATAGTGAACAACGCCAACTACCAGCACTACACCGAGCACACCCGCCACATGTTCCTCCGCTCCTGCGGAATCAGCTTTGCCGACCTTCACGCACGCGGCATTGACGCCGTTGTGGCAAGGATAACAATGGAATTCAAAGCCCCGCTCAGGAGCGACGACGAGTTTATGAGCCGCCTGAGAATAAAGAAGGAAGGACTGCGCTATGTCTTTTACCAGGATATTTTCCGCCTTCCCGAAGACCGCCCGGTTTTCCGAAGCCGCGTGGATGTGGTGTGCCTTGTAAACGGCCACCTGTCCGACTGCCCGGAACTGAATGACAAGTTTGCCCAGTTTTTCGAACCGACCGAATGATTTCGCCCGAAACTATCCACTGCATAGCCCTGACCTTGCTGCCGCGCATTAAGCCGTCGCAGATACTTGAACTGTATAATGCGGCAGGCTGTGCCTCGGTGATAATGGAAAACCGCCGCGACCTGCGCGCCATTGCCCCTGAAGCCTCGCCCAAAATGTGCGAAATAATCGAGAGCATGGACACTGCCCTGCAAAAAGCCGAGAAGGAAGCGGAGTTTGTGGAAAAACACGGCATAAAATGCCTTACTATCGCCGACAGGGCCTACCCGTCGCGACTGAAAAGCTGTATCGACGCGCCGCTCGTGCTCTTCACAAAAGGCAGTGCCGACCTGAACACACGCCATGTCGTTTCGGTGGTAGGTACAAGGCATTGCACGGAATACGGCAAGGACATGTGCAGGCGGTTTACCGGCGAACTCGCGTCGGTAGCGCCCGGAACGCTCGTGGTCAGCGGCCTTGCCTACGGAATAGACGTGCACGCCCACCGCGGAGCGCTCGAAGCAGGCCTGCCCACGGTTGCCGTGCTGGCCCACGGCCTCGACAGGCTGTACCCGGCCGCCCACCGCAACACTGCCAAAGACATGCTTGCACACGGCGGACTGGTGACGGAATTCATATCGGGCACGGTGCCCGACAAGTTGAACTTCGTAAGGCGCAACAGGATAATTGCCGGCCTGGCCGACGCCACGGTGGTCGTTGAAAGCGCTGCAAAGGGAGGCGGGTTGATAACGGCCTCGATTGCCCAAAGCTACGGCCGAGACGTGTGCGCATTTCCCGGACGGGCAACCGACGAATTCTCAGAAGGCTGCAACAAACTGATACGCACAGGCCGCGCACAGCTGGTTACATCGGCGGCAGAACTGGCCGAAGCCTTGTGCTGGGACAAAGCGGCCGAAAACAAGGCGCAGGCAGCGCAGGAAAAGGAACTGTTCCCCGTGCTGACAGCCGATGAACAGCTCGTTGCAGACACCCTCGCAGGCAGCGACGGCATGCAGCTTAACATGCTTGCCGCAAAGACAGGCATTCACGTAGGCAAACTCATGTCGCTGCTGTTCGGGCTGGAAATGCGTGGGATAGTAAAAAGCATGAGCGGCTCACGCTACCGCCTGCTCTAAGTTCCGGCCGACGACATTAGCAACACACCTCAATAAAAATACACCATAATATGAAGATTACAATCCCGAAAGCCATAAAGTTCCTGGCGGCCTGTCTGTTTATGCTCTTGCCCGCCGCATGTATAAACGACAACGAAGACAACCAATCGAAATCAGGCACGGTAAAAGTGGGCGACAAACTGCCCGACTTCAGAGTCACAATGAGCACGGGCGAAGCGCTCCGCACCAACGACCTCAAGGGCAAACCGGCGGTTATAGTGCTTTTCAACACTTCATGCCCCGACTGCCGCAAGGAGTTGGCCGCCATACAGCAGCTTTACGAGAGCTACGGCACAAGCGGGCAGGTGACATTCACGGCCATAAGCCGCGCACAGTCGCACGAATCGGTGAGCAAATACTGGACCGAAAACGGGTTGACGATTCCCTACTCTGCACAAAACGACGACAAGGTTTACAAACTGTTCGCGCAAATAGTGATACCGAGGACATACATAGCCGACGGCCGGTTGACCGTGCAGTACTCATACAACGACAACCCGTTGCCAACGGCCGAAGAACTGGAGAAAAACATAAAAGACGTACTCGGCAACGCCGGCATGTAAACATAACATCTTCCATAAAGGAAAAATTCTTCCACGCGGCAGGATAAAAAAGCGGCGAACTTTTGCAAAAGAAACGGCGTCGCTTTTTGTCCGCATTTTTAGGGCGATTTTCAAACGGGTTTTCAAAGGGCAAAAAATATGTGCCTTGTATTTTAAAATATGTCTGACATATTTCGAATTATGTCAGACATATTTTTTCTTTGCTCCACGTGGATTTAACGCAATGAAAATCAGTTTTCATTTTTCCGTACCTGAAACGCGCGGTTTGGCCGCACGGTTTTGCATGCCCTTGATGTCTGTTTTCATCAACCCGCGCCGCGTCTGTTTGCCATATTTTTCTGATATATAATATGCGGTTCGGCATATCCTGACTTGAAAACATTCGTTTTCATTTGTCTCTGTGCACACCTTTCACTATATTTGGATAATATAGGACGCGGTTCGGCATAGCAAAACTGAAAAACTGCGTTTTTCGTTTTTCTCTGTGCTCACCTTTCACTATATTTGCAAAAGGGAAAAGGCGGAAAAGCCTTTTGCCGTAGAACAAGATTACTAACAAAAAGAACGAGGAGGAATCCATTATGACAGAATGCAAGCAAGTTTACCGCTGCGAGATATGCGGAAACATTGTAGAAGTAGTGCACGCAGGCAAAGGCCAGCTCTCTTGCTGCGGGCAGCCGATGAAACACATGTCGGAAAGCATTAAGGACGGCGCGAGCGAAAAACATGTGCCTGTTATCGAAAAAACTGCCGAAGGCTACACCGTAACCGTAGGCGAGGTGGAACATCCCATGCTCGAAAACCATTACATTGAATGGATTGAGCTTGTAGCAGGCAGCAACGTAATGCGCAAATACCTGAAACCGGGCGAGAAACCGGTTGCTGAATTCAAGACATGCGCCACCGAAGTATATGCCCGTGCATATTGCAACCTGCACGGCTTGTGGAGCACCAAGTAAGACAGTAAGGCGGCGCAGAAGCCGCACACGCCAACAAAGCATTGCCCGGCAGGAAGTTTGAATACTTCCTGCCGGGCTTGTTTTACGGCTACGCAACCGGTCTGAACCTCAGAGCAGGCCGGCCGTATCAAAAAAGGCGGCCTCCATAAATGGAGACCGCCCCAAACACTATCATGAAAATACTATGGTTGCGATATCAGTCTTCGGTTTCAGCGTTCATTTCGCCGGCATTCGAGGGCTTGTGTGCCTCGTTGCCGTTGTGGTGTTCAAAACGCTCCCCGCGTTCGCGGCGCGAAGGCTTGTTGTCGTTCCTTTCGCGGCGCGCTCCCTGCGGCTGGCGGCCTTCGCCGCGCGGCTGACGCCTTGCGGGACGCTCGTCGTAGCCTTCAGGTTTTTCAACGAGCACGCGGTGCGACAAACGGAACTTGCCGGTTTTCTCGTCAATGTCGAGCAGTTTTACCTTAATCGTATCGCCTTCGCGTATTCCCGATTCCTCTACAGTATCAAGGCGCTTCCAGTCGAGTTCGCTTATGTGCAGCAGCCCTTCCTTGCCCGGCATGAACTCTACGAAGCAACCGTAAGGCATAATGCTCACGACTTTTGCGTCGTAAACCTCGCCCACCTCGGGTATGGCTACTATGGCGCGTATCTTTGCCACAGCGGCTGCGATACTGTCTTTGTTTGGTGCCGAAACCTGTACCTTGCCTACGCCGTCGGTCTCGTCGATAGTTATAATAGAACCGGTCTCTTCCTGTATTCCTTGTATTATCTTTCCGCCCGGACCTATTACTGCGCCAATGTATTCCTTGGGAATATCGAAAGCTTCGATACGCGGAACCTGCGGCTTGAAGTCGGCACGCGGTGCGGGCAATGTCTTGAGCATTTCGCCCAGGATGTGCTCACGTCCGGCCTTGGCCTGCATGAGTGCCTTTTCGAGTATTTCGTATGAGAGTCCGTCGCATTTTATATCCATTTGCGTAGCGGTGAGTCCCTTTTCCGTACCCGTGGTCTTGAAGTCCATGTCGCCAAGGTGGTCTTCATCGCCGAGTATGTCGCTCAGCACTGCGTATTTGTCCTCGCCCGGATTTTTTATCAGGCCCATTGCTATGCCCGAAACAGGACGTTTCAACGGTACGCCGGCGTCCATCAGCGCAAGGCAGCCCGCGCAAACGGTAGCCATGGACGAAGAGCCGTTCGACTCCAATATATCCGAAACTACACGTATGGTATAAGGGAAATCATCGGGCAGCTGACTCTTCAAGCCGCGCCATGCGAGATGTCCGTGTCCTATTTCGCGACGGCCCACACCTCTCTGCGCTTTTGCCTCGCCTGTAGAATACGGCGGGAAGTTGTAATGCAAGAGGAAACGCTGTGTGCTTTTGTCGAGAACGTCGTCCACAATTTTCTCGTCGAGCTTCGTGCCCAGCGTACATGTGGAAAGCGACTGTGTTTCGCCGCGGGTAAAGATTGCCGAGCCGTGAGGCGCGGGCAGAGGTCCTGCCTCGCACCAGATAGGACGTATGTCGGTTGTAGCACGTCCGTCAAGGCGGCGGCCTTCGTCGAGCACGCAGCGGCGCATTGCGTCGCGTTCAACGTCGTTGTAGTAACGGTCGATGAGTGCGTTCTTTTCTTCGAGTTCTTCTTCGGTAAATTCGGCGTGCGAAGCGGCATACGCTTCCTTGAAGTCTTCGCGTATCTGGAGGAAAGCGTCTTCGCGTGCGTGTTTGTCGCGGTTGCCTTCGTGTGCAATGGCGTAAGCCTTGTCGTAGCATTCCTTGCGGCATTGCTCGCGCAGTTCCTCGTCGTTTGTCTCGTGGCAGTATTCGCGTTTAACGTCTGTGCCCAATTCTTTCGAGAGTTCTTTTTGCAGGCGACACATCGGTTTGATTGCTTCGTGCGCAGCTTTGAGCGCTCCGAGGAGGTCCTGTTCGGAAACCTCGTTCATCTCGCCTTCGACCATCATGATGTTTTCCTCGGTAGCTCCGACCATGATGTCCATGTCGGCTTTCTTGAGCTGCTCGTAGGTGGGGTCGATAACATATTCGCCGTCTATGCGTGCCACGCGCACTTCGGATATGGGGCCTTCAAAAGGTATGTCGGAGCAAGCGAGTGCAGCCGAAGCGGCAAAGCCGGCAAGCGCGTCGGGAATGTCCACACCGTCGGCCGAGAAAAGCATGATGTTCACATATACTTCGGCGTGATAATTTGAAGGGAAAAGAGGACGCAGCGCGCGGTCTACAAGCCGGCTGGTAAGAATTTCATAATCCGAGGGGCGTCCTTCGCGTTTTGTAAATCCTCCGGGAAAGCGGCCCGCTGCCGAATATCTTTCTCTGTAATCACATTGCAGCGGCATGAAATCCGTGCCCGGAACCGCGTCTTTTGCGGCGCAAACGGTGGCCAGCAGCATTGTGTTACCCATGCGGAGCATTACGGCTCCATCGGCCTGCTTGGCCAGTTTTCCTGTTTCGATGGTTATTGTCCTTCCGTCGGGCAATGAAACAGTCTTCGTAATAACGTTCATCTAAAAGTTTCTTTTATTGTTTTCTTCAGTTCATCTAAATTCCTTGTTCGTCTCGAAAAAATCGCACAAAGATACATATTAATTTGTGTAACACACTGATTTTTTACACAAAAATGAGCAAGCGGCTAACATTTTTCCGTTTTATGGACACTACACACAAAACAAACGCATGCATAACCGTACAAAAAGCCGTTTTTCCCCTCACGGCAATATGTAAGCACCGCTTCCCGCCCGGCCGTTCCGCGTTTATGCGGCAGCAGCACGCGCTGTTTAAGGCACAATCTGTTTTTGTCTGCATTTTCCGGGCATTTCCGTAACAGGTTTTCAGGGAGCGAAAAATATGTGCCTTGTATTTTAAAATATGTCTGACCTATTTCGAAATATGTCGGACATATTTTTTATTTGCTCCCATGCGGGTATAACGCACTGAAATTTAGTTTTCAATTTTTCGCTCCGGAAACGCCCGTTTTCCGGCCCCGGTTTTTCCACTTTTTTTACCGCGCGGGGAGTTACATGTTGCTTGCCCCGCAATAGGGACACGTGCCCTTGTGGCGCAGCTTGTGGCCGCAGCGGCCGCACAAGTAACGGTAGGTGCGGTTGCGACGGTAACGCATTACGGCAAATACGACATACGCTACGAGCAAGGCGTATCCCAAGTAGATATAAGTGGTTGCGGCAAACACCATATATACCACCAGCGACATTCCGAGGAGCGACAGCAGGTAAGGCAGCGCGCCGCCGCGGCCGAGTATGCGCGCAACATCGTCAACCGTGGCGAGGGCGAGCAGTACCATGAGCCACACGCCCGTTATCATGGCCGCAAGCACCGGCGGCAGGATGAAAGGATTCAACGTGGGGTTGAAATAAAACTCCTGCCACGTTTGCGGCACAAAGTGCTGTATCGTGGCATAAAGCACTGCCACGACTGCTATGTCGAGGCAGAGCAGCGACGGGTAGAGGCTGTCGATGTCGTTGAAGTGCACTATCCTTATCTTCTTGCGCCTCACAAGGTGTATAAGGTAAACGGCGGCGGCAACTATCGCCACTACACAAAGGGCTATGTTGCGCTTGCTGCCGAAAAAGTGTATGAACTCCGATATAGGGTCGTCGGGAACGGCATTTCCCAGCAGTTCCTTTTCGTGCAGCCAGCCTATCGTTGCCTGGTCGTGCGCCACCTTTATCCATACCGTATCGACAGTATCGGCCGGAGCGTATGCAAAATCGGCAACGACAAGAAGGTCGCCCTCGTGCACGTAGACCGTATCGACAAAGGGGCGCACCGGGTCGTCGGGCGTTACCGACAGGAGCATCAGGCTGTCGGCATGCACCTTGAAATTATAGTTCTGCGAATAATGGTGCGTGCGCACGAACTTTATGGAGTCGCGCTGCCCGGGTGTATAGTCCCACTCCATGTCGAGCGCGGAGCGGCGGTAAGTGCACGAGGCGAGCGCCAGCAACACGGCCAGCGCTGCCACAATAGGGAGAAAAAACTTACTCGTCCGCATATACCTTCATGTTACATTTGTTGCAATCGAAATCAAGTCTGAAACGCCGCCCGTCGCCAAGGCGCAGGAACAGTTTTCCAGGCAACACACGGGCGTTGCCTTCCTTTGCGCACGCCCCGAGCGCGTGGCGAATGCAATAGCGGCAAGTCATGAGCGGCATATCGCGCCGCGGCTCCAACTCATAAGCCGGAGACACATGCCCCGCACCGTTGGCCATATAGAAATTACGTGCCTTGGAATTGGCTACGTTATAACTGCTGTCGATTTCACGCCCCGCAAAACTTACGGCTTTGGGAGTCCTTCTCTTTTCCCGCACCGGAGCTGCGGCAACCCGCATGTGAGCGGCAACAGCGTCGCGGCGTGCGGCTGCCAGGACGGACGAAGGGATGAAACGTTCGCCGGCAAGGTGCAGCTCGATAGAGCGGACATGAAACAACGTATCGCCGAGGCGCAACAACTGCTTGCGCAGGTTGTCGCCCTGCGGCGTGCGCGCCTCCTCGTGGGGATAGTCGAACGCATGTACAGTCTTGCGTCCTAATTCGTCAGAAAGCGCGAGCGCATAGCCGCCTGGCGTTTCGGACAGCTCCATATCCAAGGCCACACGTCTTTCGGCCGTGGGTTTCGACAAAAGACGCTCGAAGGCGGCGTCGCTGTTGCGGAACAGCCGTGTGCGTCTCTGCAATCCTTCCGGCATTGACAGGGGGAACAACCTCTTGCCTTCGGCCTTGTTTATACGAAAACCGTGCAGCGTTCCACTGCCGTCGAAAAAGCAAAGCCCGTCGCCGTTGCTGAATGCCACGTTGCTATCAACTGTAAAACTGCCTCCGTGAATTTCCTTTACCATACCCACAGGCTCGCCGACGCTTTTGGGAGTGTTGATTGAAGCCATGTCGCCGCTGCGTCCCGTTAGGAAATAATCTGTAAAGCCACGGTTGAAACTCTTTGCCGGATTGGGACGGAAATCCGCCTGCACCGTACCCGCCGACGCGCGACAGTACTCGCTGCGACGGGCAAGGATTTCATCTATGCAATGGCGGTAATAGGCAGTAACGTTCTTGACGTAGCCTGTATCTTTTAATCTTCCCTCTATCTTGAATGAACTCACGCCGGCGTCCATAAGTTGCTCGAGATAGCGGCTGCGGTTCATGTCGCGCAGGGAAAGCAGGTGTTTCCGGTGCAACAGTTTGCTGCCGGAAGCGTCTTCCAAATCAAAAGGCAGGCGACAAAACTGCGCGCATTCGCCCCGGTTGGCGCTACGTCCGAAACAATATTGTGAAGCATAGCACCTGCCGCTGAAACTGACGCACAACGCCCCGTGCACAAATGCTTCAAGCCGCATTCCGGGGCAAGCAGCATGGATTTCGCGTATCTCGTCAATCGAAAGCTCTCGTGCCAACACCGCGGTATCGAAACCTTCATCGTAAAGGCGGCACACTTTGGCCGCCGTGCGGTTATCCATCTGTGTGCTGGCATGAAACGGAACCGGAGGCAGGGACATGGACAGGTAAGCAGCGTCCTGCACGATGAAAGCGTCTGCTCCCGCTTCGCACAAAGAGCAGGCAAGGCGTTCCGCCTCGCCTATCTCGGAATCATAAAGTATTGTATTAAGCGTTACGTAAACCTTTGCCCCGAATACATGCGCGAACTCCGCAAGGCGGCCTATATCTTCAATCGCGTTGACTGCCGCCGCACGCGCGCCGAACCCCGACGCACCTATATACACTGCGTCGGCGCCGTGCTTTATGGCTTCTATGCCTGTTTCGGCATTACGGGCGGGAGCAAGAAGTTCAATTTTTCGCATTAATCAAAAGCAGGTTTTGCACAAGTCAGCCTTATGCCAAGGCAAAAGGCTTGCGCCGTGTTTTCATACCGATTCGGCCAGCCCGGGAAAAGAGCCACGGAAAACTACCTTAGAGACATTTTTCCGTGGACGGGTCATGTTTTCTTGCGTAAAGGATGTAAACCCTCCTTTTACGCTAAATATTGGCAATACTCATTATGTCGGCAAACACACCTGCGGCTGTAACGTCGGCGCCTGCCCCGTATCCTTCGATATGCATGGGATATTCGCGGTAGCGCTCCGTTGTAAGCAGTATGATGTTGTTCGAACCTTCGAGGTTGTAGAACGGATGGCGTGCGTCGACTGCCTGAAGTCCCACCGAGGCGTGCCCGTTGTCGAGCTTGGCCACATAACGCCAGCGTTTGCCCTGAGCTGCGAGTTCGCTGCGCCGTTTTTCAAATTCGGTGTCGAGTTCCGGCAACTGCCGCATGAAATCGTCGGCTGTTCCCTTCATTAATTCTTCGGGTATGAATGGAACTGCCTCCACATCGGAAGTCTCTATTTCATATCCTGCCTCGCGGGCCAGGATTACAAGTTTGCGTATAACGTCCTTGCCGCAGAGGTCTATGCGCGGGTCGGGCTCGCTGTACCCTGCGTCGCGCGCCATTTGCACCGCACGGCTCAGTGTCACCTTATCGGACAGCACGTTGAATACATAGTTTAACGTACCGCTCAGCACGGCTTCGATACAAAGTATCTTGTCGCCGCTGCCTGTAAGGTTGTTTATCGTATTTATTATCGGAAGCCCTGCTCCTACGTTTGTCTCGAACAGGTATTTCACTCCTTTTGCCCTGGCCGTTTGTTTAAGACGCTTGTAATTGGCGTAGGACGAGGAAGCCGCTATCTTGTTGGCGGCAACCACCGATATGTTATGCTCAAAGAACGTCTGGTACAGGTCGGCAACATCCTTGCTTGCTGTGCAGTCAACGAACACCGAGTTGAAAATATTCATTCCCGTCACCTCGTCGCGCAGGCGTTTCACACTGCTCGGGCCGCCTGCCTTAAGCGTTTCCCTGTAGTTCACATAATCCACCCCGTCGCGGTTGAACGCGGCGTTATGTCCGCTGGCAATGCCCACGATGTTCAGTTTAAGGCCGCGTTCGCGCATGAGTTTCTCGCGTTGCGAGGAAATCTGTTCCAGGAGTTTTGCGCCCACGGTGCCCACGCCGCACACAAAGAGGTTGAGCACCTGGTATTCGCTCAGGAAGAAGCTGTCGTGTATCACATTCAGGGATTTGCGCAGCAGCGAACGGTCTACGACAATCGAGACGTTGGTTTCGGTGGCTCCCTGTGCCATTGCCACGATGTTTATGCCGTTGCGGCCCAATACGCCGAACAGTTTTCCGGCCACGCCTGCGGTGTGTTTCATCTTGTCGCCCACCACCGACATGGTAGACAGGTCGCGAGTGAGCAGGGCATGGTTCATTGCTCCCGTGGATATTTCCTTGGCAAACTCGTTGTCGAGCACTTCGCGCGCCTTCTCGCCGTCCTCGTCGGTAACGCAAAGGCTCGTGCTCGCTTCCGACGACGTCTGCGCCACGAGGAACACACTAATTCCGTTGTCGGCAAGCGTGGTGAAGATTCTGCGGTTCACGCCTATCACGCCTACCATCGAAGGGCCCGACACGGTCACGAGGCTCGTGTTCTTTACCGACGAGATTCCCTTTATGGCGCGCGTGTCGTTGCTCGTGCCCTTGTGTATTATGCTGCCCTTGGCTTCGGGGCGGAAAGTGTTCTTTACAAGGATAGGTATGTTCTTTATCCTCACCGGGTATATGGTTGGCGGATATATTATCTTGGCTCCGAAGTTGCACAGTTCCATTGCCTCGTTGTACGACAGTTCGTCAATGGTGTAGGCATTCGGAATAACCCTCGGGTCGGCCGTCATGAAGCCGTCCACGTCGGTCCAAATCTCGAGCGCCGAGGCGTTGAGCGCTGCCGCGATTATTGCGGCGGTATAGTCCGAGCCGCCGCGGCCCAGGTTGGTCGTCTCGCCGTCGTTGGCGTCGCTTGCTATGAAGCCGGGCACTACCGCTATGCGTTGCATACGCGCAAACGTCTGTATCACCAGGCGTATGGTAACGTCGAAGTCCACGAGGTTGCGGTTCTGCTTGCGCACTGTCTTTATGAATTCGCGCGAGTCGTAGCACTGCGAACCTTCTATGAAGGCCGACACTATCTGCGACGACATGCGCTCGCCGTAACTCACTATCACATTGGCAGTTTTCTGCGTCATGTCGCGTATAAGATACACTCCATGGTAAATGCTCCGCAACTCGTCGAGCAGTGCGTCCACCTTGGCTTTCAGCGTGTCGTGTGCCGCGCCGGCCGGAATCACGGCGTCTATTATGCCGTGGTGACGGTCCACCATAGCGTCGAACTCGTTGCGGTAATTGTCATCGCCCGCCACTGCAAGCTGCGATGTCCTTATGAGCCTGTCGGTTATGCCGCCCAATGCGGAAACCACAACCACCACCGGCTCGTTTATATTCTCTACTATTTTTTTCACGTTGGTAAGGCTCTCCACCGAGCCCACCGATGTCCCTCCGAATTTCAGTACTCTCATTAGCTGATAATATCAAAAAATTAAGCACAAGTGCCTTGGTTCGCGACAAAATTAAATATTCCTGCCAAACTATTGCCCTAAAAACACATCTTTTTTAACTCTCGGGCTCGCTGCCTTAACCCCAATCGGTCGTCAGGCTTCGCCAACTCACACACTCGACGTTACTACTTAATTTAATTCCCTAATGACCGTTTTGGGTTAAAGTGTTCGAAGGCAGTGTCGCACGATGTCTGCATTTTTGCCCCGGTTTTAAAACGGGTTTTCAGAGGGTAAAAAATATGTCCGACATATTTCGAATTATGTCAGACATATTTTAAATTATCTCAGAGATATTTTTTCTTTGCTCCCATGTGGGGTTAACGGCGTGAAAACCAGTTTTCAATTTTTCGATTTAAAATTCGCTGTTTTCCCGCCACGTTTTTCCGGCTTCCTTTGTCCGCGTTACGGCGCACGGCTTATCTCCCGCCGCGAGCTGCCGGATTCATTGCACGTGCCTCCATTTGGCCGACGTTTCGAGCAGCCGGGCTGCGGCTTCGGCGCAGCGTTCGCCGTCGATTGCGGCCGACACTATTCCGCCGGCATAGCCTGCCCCCTCGCCGCAGGGGAACAGTCCCCTCATGGCGGGCGACTGTAGCGTTTCGCCGTCTCGCACTATGCGCACGGGCGACGACGTGCGCGTCTCCACGCCTATCACCGCGGCCTCGCGCGTGAGGAATCCTTTCTGCCTGCGGCCGAAAAGTTTGAAACCTTCGGCCAACCGCGACGACACGAACGCGGGCAGCCAGAAATGCAACGGCGACGATACTAACCCGGCCGCGTATGACGACACGGGCAGGTCGTAGCTCAAACGACCGTTCACGAAGTCGCCCATCCTTTGCGCCGGGGCGGTTTGCCGCATGTTGCCCTGCAACCAGCATTCGCGCTCCAGCGCTTCCTGCATGTACATCATGCGCAGCGGGTTGGCAGCGTCGTAACAATCGGCGTGTGCGGCGGCAAAAGCCTCGTCGCCCATGGCCGAACGCATGAGCGCCGCGATAGAACCTTCTTCGAGGTCGTCGGCCCTTACTTCGACCACCATTCCCGCGTTGCTCCATTTCGAGCCGCGGTTGCTCGGACTCATGCCGTTCACCACTATCTGCCGCTCTCCCGTAGCCGCCGGGACAACAAAGCCGCCCGGACACATGCAAAAGCTGTAAACGCCGCGCCCGTCCACCTGTGCCGCAACGGAATACTCCGCCGCCGGCAGGTACGCCCCGCGCCCGCGGGGAGAATGGTATTGCAGGCAGTCGATAAGGTGGCTGGGGTGCTCGAGCCGCACGCCCACGGCCAGGCCTTTCATCTCGAGCGTGCAACCCGAGGTGTGCAGGTAGCGGTAAACGTCGCGCGCGGAATGCCCCGTGGCCAATATCACCGCACCCCGGTATTCGCGGCCGTCGCTTGCCGCAACGCCAAGCACGTCACCTTCGGAATCGGTTATCAAACTGTCGGCGCGCGTTTGGAAATGCACCTCGCCGCCACAGGCCAGTATGGTGTTGCGCATGTTCTCGATAATGCGCGGCAGGCGGTCGGTGCCGATATGCGGATGTGCGTCGCTCAGTATCTCGCCGTCGGCGCCATGCTGGCAGAATATGCCGAGAATGCGACGCACGTTGCCGCGTTTCTTGCTGCGGGTGTATAGCTTGCCGTCGGAATAAGCCCCCGCGCCCCCCTCGCCGAACGAATAATTGCTTTCGGGGTTTATTTTCTGTTCCTTTGGTATGAGGGCGATGTCGCGCTTACGGTCGCGCACGTTCTTTCCCCGCTCGAGCACCACGGGTTTCAGTCCCAGCTCGATGAGCCGCAACGCCGCGAACAGCCCTCCCGGCCCCGCACCAACAACGACCACCTGCGGCGCGCTGTCCACCGGCCTGTAGTCTATCGTTTCGTAATCCGGCCCGGCAGGCTCCTCGTTAACGTACACGCGCACCGACATGCGCACAACGGTGTTGCGCTGCCGCGCGTCAATGCTCTTTTTATCGATACGCAAGGCCGTTATCGTGCGGCTGTCGATTGACAATTCCTGCGCCGCGCGCATTTTGGTGCGCTCCGCGTCGGCGGCGTCGCGCGGGGTCAAGGCCAAATCTATATTGTACAACATTTTTCCGTAATTTGTTTGCGCTTTCAAAATTACGCCATTTTCGGATAACACGCCGGCATGGCTGCAAGAAAACACCGTCCGCCGGCAACTCTTGCAGCCGTTTCATTTTCTTGTAAATATAGAACGGAAAAAAACGCCGCCCCGCCGGCAACCCCGACATCCCTCCGTTCCGCCGGCTGCACGGTCGACAAACAACACCACTGCACGTCAGCAAGCAACTCCCCGCATGGGCAACTCCCCGCACGTTTGCATTGCATAAATATGCAGCCGAAAGATTGGGAGGCATTTAAAGTAAACAGTAAGCCACGTCGGCCGGGAAATTTAGTTCGTTAGCATTACTGCGACTCAGCGCGGTAACAAATGACCTACAACTAACAAAACTACTCGCACGTATTGCGTTGCATTAATATACAACCGAAAGATTGGCAAGTTTTTACAGAGAACAATAAGCCACATCCACCGGAAAATTGTGTTCATTATAATTGTCGCAAACCGGCATTGCCTAAAACTGCCACCCGTTTGCAAGAAAGTTATTCCACACCCCTAAAACGTACTATCCATATCCCAAGCGGCACACACATTTTACGTTGCATAAATATACAACCGAAAGATTGGGAGACTTTCTTAGGGAGTGGTAAATCGAATCTACAAGAAAATTGTATTCCTTCCAACTGTCGCAAACCGGCATTGCCTAAAATTGCAACCCGTTTGCGTGGTCTCAAAACTCCACACCTACTCGCTGCCACCCATCTACAAAACAGAGCAACATCGTTGCGATGAATAAATATACAGCAGCGGAGTTTTTAGGCGGGGAAACGGGGCGGGAAAATGCAGACAAAGAAAGCGGGGATTTTTGTTGCACACTGCGGGTTTTCGGAAACGCTTTATCCATGCGGGTTTGGAGGGGGCGGAAAAAAGGTCGGACATATTTTAAAATACCTCGGACCTTTTTTAAATTTTCTCAGACCTATTTTTTCTTTGCTCCTACCTACCCTTTTGCACACCCCGCGACAAAGACACAAAAACGTGTAAAAAATCCGGAGCGTTTTTCACGCCCCGGAAAATGAATATTCACGTCTTTCACACGTGCATAGTATGTCGTAAAACGTGCCGTTCCCACGCCATTATAACACACCGCGCACCCGGGGCGGAGCAAGTCGGACTGATTGCAGCGCATGGCGCGGCGGCATTTCAAGTTATCAAAGCAAACTTACGCCCGTGTACTGGGCCGTTCCGGCTTGCTTGTGGGCACATCCTTACCCGTACTCCAAAAAGGCCGGATTATCTTCATGGCAAAAAGGTTTTTGGTTGTAAAAAGTTGAACGTGACCATGAGGACTCTTCTTTTTACATACATAAAAAGAAGCCGGGGAAAATGCTTCTGAATACACACTCCCCCGGCTTTCCAATTTCTCCAGTTAATACCAATCGTTCACGGGCGGGTAACCGTAATTGTGGAACAGGCACGTGAACACAGCTTCCTTTATGTAAAGATTCTTATTGTACAGATTGTCCAAATACGCGCCTTTCACGTAAATGCGATAGTCCATGCCTGCGGAAAAGCGCCAGTCGATGAATGGCAGTTTTATCTCCATGGGCGCTGTTTCCTCAACAGTTATCTCCCTCGTTCCTTTCTTGCCCACGGCATATTTTCTGAAATAAGGCGGCTCTCCTACATAGCCGTCCTCGAACGTCAGCGACCTGCCGCCTTTGCTCTCCCCGGTTTCCTCGTCATACAACAACCGGGACAACTCTATCCTGAGCCACAACCTGTCAACGTATCGGGCATTTTCCTCTCTCCTTTCACCGTTGACGTAATGTGCGGGCTGGAAAAGCATCATGCCGACGCCTATTTTAGCGGGATAGGGATATACCGACGGACTGCCGCCCATATAGCCTGCCTTGTGAAGGGTTATATCCCATGGATAGAAGAGACCGCTGTCGGGTAACTTGTCGCAGCCCATGACAATATCGCCCGCTTTGCCCCATTCCTTGTCCTTAAGTTCACAGGTGACGGAACTCTTCGTCGGGTCGTAAGCGTTGAACTTCACCTTATATTTTGCCACGGCCTTGGCCTCATCGTTGTGCGCCAGCATGCTGAACGATTCGGTGTACATGCACGCCTCGCCTCTGAACGCTGCCATCGCTCCTTTCATTTTGTATTCCACGCGCTCCACCACAGTGTTGCAACGCCCCAAGCGCGAAATGGAATCGAGGATGTTCTCCGTGAAACCTTTCGCGCCTACAGGCGAGAAACGAAGCGTAAGGTTTATGAAATCATAACCTTTGCCGTCCTCACTTGCTTTATAAACCACGGCGGCATCCATGCGGACCTTGCGCCCGTTGTAGTCAAGCTCCTGTGCGGGGTATTCGTATTTGCTGCATTGCCCCTCCTCCACAAAAAAAAACGGTTTGATTTCGGGCACGGCTTTTGCCGCGCACAAGCCAGCAGCAGCAAGAAAGGCGGCCAATAAAAATCGTTTCATTGCTCTTATGTTTTTAGTTAATATCCAGCGCTACATGCACTTTATACTTATTGTCCGAAAGTTAGCACTTTAGAAGCTAACCGCCAAATTATCTTGCATAAAAAAAAGATTTTCTTGCAAAAGAAAAATGTGACAAAAATGGGTGTTCGGAAAACCTGAGTGAATAGCTGAAAACCGGAGCTGTTTCATATTACCACCTGCCCGCAAGAAAACGATTCCACTCAACAACAAACAGCCATACGCTTGCCTGGCTTCAATTCTTCAATCCCATAAACTGCTGCCTGCTTGCAACATATCAATTCATCCGCTATGCAAAATTCCTCCCATGAACGGAACAGCATTCTCACGTATCGACAAATTGCCACCAGTATAAATAACACGACAACATCGTTGCGATGAATAAATATGCAACCGCAGAGTTTTGAGGCGGGGAAACGGGGCGGGAAAATGCAGACAAAGAAAGCGGGGATTTTTGTTGCACACTGCGGGTTTTCGGAAACGCTTTATCCATGCGGGTTTGGAGGGGGCGAAAAAAAGGTCGGACATATTTTAAAATTCCTCGGACCTTTTTTAAATTTTCTCAGACCTATTTTTTATTTGCTCCTACCTACCCTTTTGCACACCCCGCGACAAAGACACAAAAACGTGTGAAAATTGCGGGGCAAAGCATGCACCGTCGAAAATGAATATTTATCACGGGCATTACGACGCAGCAGGTTGCACGAAACAGGCAATGCAGGCAGCAAAGAAAGCCCGTACAGATAAAGGAAGCCGACGTGCCGCACATTACAACGTTCGAAAGAAAAAATATCGCACTTTTTGTGAATATATTTTGCATAACGGAAAAATATCCGTATTTTTGCGACGATATAACGCCTAAACACAACTAAACAATGTCAAAGAAAAGCAATCGCCTCGACTTTATCCGCAACATCCTGCTGACAAAGGAAATCCACAGCCAGGAAGAGTTGCAAGAAGAAATGCAGAAGGCCGGATACGATTACGCCCAGGCCACCCTGTCGCGCGACTTGAAGCAGCTGCGCGCCGCAAAGACAACGGACTCAATGGGTTGCTACAAATACGTGCTGCCCGACAACCCGAAATACGTGCACCGCATAAGGAGAACAAACTACACATCCCTGTCGGGCAACTCGAGCTTCCTGCGCTACGACGTGGGCGGGGAACTGCTTTTGCTGCACACCATGCCGGGATTCGCAATGCCGCTGGCCGTAGGGATAGACTCGTACCATTTTGCAAGCATTGCCGGAACAATATCGGGCGACGACACTATTCTCGTAATAAGCAAGAAAGGCTTCGAACGCAACGAAGTGCTGCGAGACCTGGCCAAAATCATCCCCGAACTGGAATCCAGCATAGAATAAACAAGCACAACCCGCGGCACAGTAAACGAAACGTGCAGAAACTTATTAACTAACAACATAAAAACAGCTTACTACTTTTATAATGATTTACGATGACGGAATAAACGTGATGGTAGCCGATGCCTCGCACGAGCGATATGTCGACACTATACTCAAAACAATATCCGACGCAGCAAAAGTGCGCGGCTCGGGCATAGCCTCGCGTACACACGAGTACGTGGCCAAGAAAATGCGCGAGCGCAAAGCCATCATAGCCCTCGCCGGCGAGGAATTCGCCGGGTTCTGTTATATCGAGAGCTGGGAGGATAAACATTACGTGGCCAACTCGGGACTTATCGTAGTTGACAAGTTCAGGAAACACCACCTGGCCACACGAATAAAAGAAATGGCATTCACCTTGAGCCGCCTGCGCTGGCCCAAGGCAAAACTGTTCGGACTAACGAGCCAGGGAGCCGTAATGAAAATAAACACAAGGCTGGGTTACGTGCCCGTACCTTTCTCGGAACTTACACAGGACGACGACTACTGGAAAGGCTGCGGCACACCCGAAAACCCGTGCTGCATAAACTGCGACATACTGGCACGCACAAAACGCAAATACTGCGTTTGCACAGGTATGCTCTACGACCCCGCCGAGCACGAGGGCGACCCGCTGCCGGTACAACTGCCCGACGACGTCGTGAAAATGGCCAAAGAAGCAGCCGAAAAAGGACTGCGCTGAAAAGCCGGCAACGGAACAGTAAACAACAAACAAAAACAGGAACAGAAATGAGCAAGAAGAAAGTTGTAGTAGCTTTCAGCGGAGGACTCGACACATCGTACAACGTGATGTACCTCTCGCGCGAAATGGGCTACGAAGTTTACGCCGCGTGCGCCAACACAGGCGGCTTCAGCAAGGAACAGCTGCAGAAAAACGAGGAAAACGCCTACAAGCTGGGCGCAACGAAATACGTCACACTCGACGTAACGCAGGAATACTATGAAAAAAGCCTGCGCTTCATGATTTACGGCAATGTGTTGCGCAACAACTGCTACCCCATATCGGTTTCGTCGGAACGCATATTCCAGGCGCTGGCCATTGCACGCTACGCAAACGAGATAGGCGCCGACGCAATAGCCCACGGCTCAACAGGAGCAGGAAACGACCAGATACGTTTCGACATGACATTCCTCGTAATGGCCCCGGGAATCGAAATAATAACCCTCACGCGCGACAAGCAGCTGAGCCGTAAGGAAGAAATAGACTACCTGAACGAACACGGCTTCAAAGCCGACTTCACAAAACTGAAATATTCGTACAACGTAGGAATCTGGGGCACTTCAATCTGCGGAGGCGAAATACTCGACAGCAACCAGGGACTGCCCGAGAGCGCTTACCTGAAACATGCCACACAAAGCGAACCGCGTGAGCTGAAAATAGGATTCGAAAAGGGAGAAATCGTATCGGTAGACGGAATAAAATACGACGACAAGATAAAAGCCATACAGAAAATCGAAGAAATAGGCGCGGCCTACGCAATAGGGCGCGACTGCCACGTAGGCGACACCATAGTAGGTCTGAAAGGACGCGTGGGATTCGAAGCAGCCGCACCAATGCTTATCATTGGCGCCCACCGATTCCTCGAAAAATACACGCTTTCAAAGTGGCAGCAATACTGGAAAGACCAAGTGGCCAACTGGTACGGCATGTTCCTGCACGAAAGCCAGTATCTCGAACCCGTAATGACCGACATCGAAGCAATGCTCTCAAGCTCGCAAAGGAATGTGAACGGCGTTGTCACCCTCATGTTGCGCCCCTACTCGTTCGAAACCGTCGGCGTAGATTCCAAGGACGACCTTGTTAAAAACCCGTTCGGCGAATACGGCGAAACACAGCGGGGCTGGACATCCGAAGAGGCAAAAGGATTCATCAAAGTCACTTCAACGCCGCTGCGTATCTACTACTCAAAGCACAAGGACGAGAAACGCTGACAACATAACAAACAAACCGATAAAAACATCCCACGTATGCCTGAATACAAGAAACTTTACCGTTCCGAGAACAAGATGATAGCCGGCGTTTGCGGAGGAATCGCGCAATACTTCGGGATAGACCCGACATTAGTGCGACTTGCCTACGCTATGCTAACAGTATTTTTCGCCATACTGCCCGGAATAATATTCTACATACTGTGCTGGATAATCATTCCAAACGAAAGACCATGATAAGAGTAGGAATAATTGGCGGCGCAGGCTACACCGCCGGCGAGCTGTGCCGCATTCTCCTTAACCACCCCGAGGCGGAAATAACATTCGTGAACAGCACGAGCAATGCAGGCAACCTGCTCAGCGACGTGCACGAGGGATTGCTCGGCGAAACCGACATGCGCTTCACCGACGAACTGCCTTTCGACAAATGCGACGTGGTATTCTTTTGCTTCGGGCACGGAAAGAGCACGCAGTTCCTCAGCGAACATGCCATACCCGACACCGTAAGGATTATCGACCTTGCGCAGGACTTCCGTCTCGCAGCTCCGGGCAACGACTACGTTTACGGCTTGCCCGAACTGCACCGCAGCGCGATAGCCGGAGCAATGCACGTGGCCAACCCCGGTTGCTTCGCCACCTGCATACAGCTTGCCTTGCTGCCGCTCGCCAAAGCCGGAGCACTGAACGGCGACGTGTACATTAACGCCATTACCGGAAGCACCGGGGCGGGCGTCAAGCCGTCGGCCACAACGCACTTCAGCTGGCGCACCGGCAACATGAGCATATACAAGGTGTTCAACCACCAGCACCTGCACGAGATACGCCAGAGCATACTCGAGCTCCAGCCCGGATACGAAGGCTCGCTCGACTTTGTGCCCTACCGCGGCGACTTTCCCCGGGGCATTTTCACCACCGCCTACATGCACTCCGGCCTGAGCCAGGAGGAAATAGACGAATGCTTCGCCATGTATGCCGACGAGCCGTTCACACACTACGTGCCGCGCGACATAGACATGAAGCAGGTGGTCAACACCAACCGCGCTCTCGTGCATGCACAGAAATACGGCGACCGACTGCTCGTTACGTCGGTTATCGACAACCTCCTGAAGGGAGCTGCGGGACAGGCGGTAGAGAACATGAACATCATGTTCGGAATCCCCGAAACCACAGGGTTGAAACTCAAGGCCGTGGGATTCTGAAAAACAACGGCTAACAACAAACGAACATTATGAAACCATTTGACGTATATCCGCTTTACGATGTAAACATCGTCCGCGGGAAAGGTTGCAACGTATGGGATTCCAACGGACAGGAATACCTCGACCTTTACGGCGGCCATGCCGTTATAAGCATTGGACACAGCCACCCGCACTATATAGAATGTATAACCCGGCAGCTCAACCGCCTCGGCTTCTACTCCAACTCCGTTGTCAACAAGCTGCAGGAGGAACTCGCCGAAAGGTTAGGCAAAGCCTCGGGCTACGACGACTACAGCCTGTTCCTTATCAACTCGGGCGCAGAGGCAAACGAAAACGCCCTCAAGCTGGCTTCGTTCCAAAACGGGCGCACCCGCGTGCTCGCGGCCTCGCACGCCTTTCACGGGCGCACATCGCTCGCCGTGGAAGCGACTGACAACCCTAAAATCAACGCGCCAATCAACAGCAACGGGCACACCACGTTCCTGCCCATGAACGACCTCGACGCATTCAAAGCGGAATTGGGAAACGGCGACGTATGCGCAGTCATAATAGAGTGCATACAGGGCGTGGGCGGCATACGGCTCGCAACAGCGGAGTTCATGCAAGGCCTGCGCAAGGCATGCGACGACACGGGCACCGTCCTTATCTGCGACGAGATACAATGCGGCTACGGACGCTCGGGCAAGTTCTTTGCCCACCAGCACCTCGGCGTCCGCCCCGACATCATAACCGTTGCCAAAGGCATAGCCTGCGGCTTCCCCATGGGCGGCGTGCTTATTTCGCCCAAATTCAAGCCTGTGTACGGACAGCTCGGCACTACATTCGGAGGCAACCACCTCGCATGTGCGGCAGCCCTTGCCGTGCTCGACGTCATAGAGCAGGAACAGCTTGTTGACAACGCCGACAAAGTAGGCCGCCACCTGATAGAGCGCCTCAAGTCCGTACCGCAGATTACCGAAGTGCGCGGACGCGGCCTGATGATAGGATTGGAGTTCGGCGAACCCATAAAAGAACTGCGCCGGCGCCTGATATTCAACGAGCATGTGTTCACGGGCGCGTCGGGCACAAACATACTGCGCCTGCTCCCGCCGCTGTGCCTTTCCGTTGACCAGGCCGACAGCTTTGTAGAACGCCTGCAAAAGGCGCTTGCCCAATAAAAGAACCAAGACCGATACAACACGACACACTACACAGCGGGACGCATACCGGCAACGGCGGCGTCCCGTTTTTTTGTGCGCGGGGTGCAGCAAAAAGCGTGCCGTGATTTCCCCGGGTCGCCCGGTTTTCAACCCCTCCCGAACCCTCTCAAAAATATGTCTGAGATATTTTAAAATATGTCTGACATATTTCAAAATACAAGGCACATATTTTTTTTTACAAAGCAAGGGGTTTTAACCGGCTGTGCCACAGTTTTCGACATTGGCGGTAAAAAGCCTTTTTTACAACCAGATTTTTAACATTCGCCCCCGCGCGCCGCACAATATTCCTCCGGCACACCGGCGTACTGCAACAAAGGCATACAAAAAGGCATTTTCAGAAATCCACATACGGGGCGAGCCGCTGTATGTCGCGCTCGGTAAACGCGCTGTCGAATCGCATTTGCCCGATGTCGGATATTTTGCCGAGCGTTCTGCGCCGGCGCATTACAGCCTCCACCTGCGGCTTGCTAAGGTAAGGGTGGCGGAGCATTTCGCCGTATGCTGCCGTATTCAGGTTTACCTTGCGCGGCGCGGCGTTATCGGTGCGGAACCATTTTACCGCGTCGGGACTTATACCGTACACTTCCGCAACCTGTGCGGGCGACACATATCCGCCCAGCAGGTTGCCATATTTCACAATGCGGCGCGCCAACACGCTGCCCACACCCGGAACACGTTTAAGTTGCGACGTATCGCCGCAGTTCAGGTCAACCGTCTCACCTTCGTGCAACTTGTTGCTCCGGTAAACCTCCGTGCGTACCGGCGCAGGCCCCGGCACAGCTTCCTCAATGTCAATATATGGGGCAATGCGCCGGTAATCATCCTGCGACATGCCGTAAATACGCGCCAAGTCGGACGGCCGGCGGAACTTTCCCCCGGCGCGCCGGTATTTCACTATGTTTGCAGCTACAAAAGAAGGAAGCCCGAGCCTTACGAGCCGCGCACTGTCGGCCGTGTTGGGATTGAAGCGGGAAAGCGAGGCACGTATCTCCTTGCCTGGACGTACCGCGTTGCGCGATGTATCGTCCGCGTGTGAGGCAAATCCGCGCATTTCGCTTGCCTGCCTGTCGGTGGGCGGCATTATTGTACGCTCGTCGCCTTTCCAAAAGAAAACAAACAGGAAACCAAGCAGCAGGGCTATAGCAAGGACAGCCGTGGCGGCACGGTCGTGGCGGTTAAAACGCAACGGACCGGGCATGGGGCATTACAAGATATTAAGAAGGCCGAGCCCGTCGAGGAATACTCCCGCAATGATTAAAGGCACCACATACCTGAGCATGAACACAAGCACACTGAAGCAACGCAGCTTGAGTGTACCCCAGTTCGTAAGCTCGTTTGCAAGGGCATGAGGCTTGAGAACCCACCCGACGAAAACCGACGTAAGGAAGCCGGCGGCAAGAAGCATTATCTTAGCCGTTACATAGTCGAACAGGTCGAAGATAGTCATTCCGGCAACCGTCATACCGCTCAACACGCCAAGCGAGAGGGAGCAGAAAATGCCGAGCACAAGGCTGCCGCCCGTTACGTACCACGCCGCACGCCGGCGCGGCATGTTGCGCGTTTCGGAAAGGTAAGCCGTTACAACCTCGTGCAACGAAATGGTGGAAGTAAGCGTTGCCACCACCAAAAGAACGTAGAACGCCAGCGAGCACACATAAGCCATGGCCGGTATTCCGCCCATAGCCATCTGGAACACGTTGGGCAAAGCTATGAACACGAGCGACGGGCCTGCGTCGGGCTCAAGCCCGGGCACGGAGAACACGGCGGGGAATATCACAATGCCTGCCATTACGGCCACACTCATATCCATCAGTCCCACGGTAAAAGCAGTTTTGGTGATATTGGCGTCGCGCTTGAAATACGAGGCATACGTACACATGCAACCCATACCAAGGCTGAGCGAATAAAAAGCCTGCGCCATGGCCGACATTACTACGCCGGAATCTATCTTGGAGAAATCGGGCGTAAAGAAGAACTCCAGCCCTTTGGCCGCACCCGGCGTTGTGAGGGCGCACACAACGAGCACCACCATGAGAAGGAAGAGGAAAGGCATGAGAATCTTCGACGAGCGTTCTATACCGCTCTTCACGCCGCGTACCACAACGAAATGCGTGGCAAAGAGAAAAGCCGCCAGGCAAAGCAGCGGCAACCACGGGTCGGAGACAAAACTGTTGAAATTGTCGGCAAAGACGGAAGAGTCGCCCTGACGCGCCATGACGTTAAAGCGGTTGAACAGCGACTGCCAGGTGTAAAAAAGCGTCCACCCCGCCACAACGGAATAGTAAGCCAGAATAAGGAATGCGGCAAGCACTTCCATTTTTCCCAAAAGCCCCCAGCTGCGGCGCTTTGAGAGAATGCGGAAAGCCGAACCGGTGTTGGCGCGCGAATGCCGGCCCACGGCAAACTCTGCAACCATGAGAGGCACACCCATAAGCACAACACACAATATGTATACCAGCAAAAACGCACCGCCGCCGTTGTTGCCTGCCTCGGTAGGGAACCTCCAGATGTTTCCCAGCCCTACGGCCGAACCGGCGGTTGCGAAAATTATACCCAGCTTGCTGCCGAAATTTCCTCTTTCTTCCATCGCTTTGATTCTTTAAGCAGTATTTTGATAAAAATATGTGCAAATGTATAAATTATTTGCTTTTCACGTGTCTTTTTCCTCTACTATGAGCAAAAATACCTATCTTTGGTATAAGTAAAGGCATATTGTGCGCAGCACGTCCGGCACACTCGCACAACATCCCGGAAACAGTAAATTTTAAAATGCTTGAGCTATGAAAAAGTTGCTTATCATCTTTTCGGCAGCCGTGGCGGCGTTTTCCATGTCCGGCTGCAGCACGCACAAAGGTGCGTGGAAACTGGCCTGGGAAGAGAACTTCAACCAGAAAGAGCATTTCGACACTGCGGTGTGGAGCAAAATACCACGCGGCACGGCCGACTGGCAAAAGCACATGTCGGGCTACGACGGCCTCTATGCCATGCGCGACGGCAACGTGGTGCTGCGCGGCATTGTCAACCCCGGGCTGCCCGACGACCCGGCACCTTACATCACCGGCGGCATTTACACAAAGGGCAAGGTGGAATTTTCGGACGGCCGCATAGAGATACGCGCCCGCCTGCACGGAGCAAAAGGGGCGTGGCCTGCCTTCTGGCTGCTGCCGGAAAACGAGCCGTGGCCCGACGGCGGCGAAATCGACATAATGGAACGGCTCAACTACGACTCCATAGCATACCAGACGGTGCATTCGGCCTACACCTACACACTCGGGATAAATGACAATCCCCCGCAGGGCAGCACCGGAAGGATAGACCCCGACGACTATAACGTGTACTGCGTTGAAATGCACCGCGACAGCCTTGTGTTCTTCATCAACGACAAGCGCACGTTTGCCTACCCCCGCATACAGACCGACAAGAAGGGGCAGTTCCCGTTTACCGACAAGGACTTCTACCTGCTGCTTGACATGCAGCTTGGCGGCTCGTGGGTGGGAAAGGTCGACACGGCCGACCTGCCGGTCGAAATGGAGATAGACTGGGTGCGCTTCTACCGCAAACGGAAATAAGCCGGATTTTGTGAAAACTTTTTGTTTCATTTTAAGGCCCCTTTGGAGCAAAGAAAAAATTAATGGCTCGGATTTTAAAATTAATGGCTCGGATTTCAAAATCCGAGCCATTAATTTTTAACCCCATCCAAACCCGCATGAAAACCGGGGTTTTGCCGACAGACAAACACAGACTCCCCTGCTTGCAAGTCCCGCTCCACACCTCAGCATGCAAAGAACACCCCGACCGTGCGCCGCGCCACACATGCGTTTGACGACTTACATGGAAATATAAGCGGCTGCGGGCACACAAAAGCCGCAATCCCTTTGTATTGCGCCTAACTTTACGTATCTTTGCACACGTTTTTTTAAACGTGTGCTAAAGGTGGTATCAGTTGAAGGATTATCAGTGGAATTCGGCGCGCGCCCGCTTTTCAGCAACGCCACATTTGTCATTGGCGACAGGGAACGCGTGGCGCTTGTAGGCAAGAACGGCGCGGGAAAATCCACTTTGCTCAAGATATTGGCAGGATTGCAGAAACCCACAGCTGGAACGGTAAGCATAAGCCGCGACACAACGGTGGGCTACCTTCCGCAAGTAATGAAGCTGAGCGACTCGCAAACGGTAATGCAGGAAACCGAAAAGGCCTTTGCAGGAGTGGAACAGCTACGCAGGCACATAGAACAGCTGAACAGCGAGCTTGCCAGCCGCACCGACTATGAGAGCGAGGAATACATGGCTCTCGTGGAGCGATACACGCGCGAGAATGAACGCTTCCAGATAACCGGAGGCGGAAACTACCATGCAGCGATAGAACGCACGCTTACAGGGCTGGGCTTCGTGCGAAGCGATTTCGACCGCCCCACAAGCGAGTTCTCAGGAGGCTGGCGCATGCGTATAGAACTGGCAAAAATTCTGTTGCAAAGCCCCGACCTGCTGCTTCTTGACGAGCCCACCAACCACCTCGACATAGAGAGCATACAATGGTTCGAAAACTTCCTGGCCGGCGCCTCATGCTCCGTGCTGCTCGTAAGCCACGACCGCGCGTTCCTGAACAACGTTACCAACCGCACCATGGAAATAAGCGTGGGCAAGATAACCGACTACCGCGTGGGCTATGACGAATATGTGAAACTGCGTGCCGAACGCCGCGAACAGCAACTGCGCGCCTATGAAAACCAGCAAAAGGAAATAGCCGACATAAAGAGCTTCGTGGAACGCTTCCGCTACAAGCCCACCAAAGCAAACCAGGTGCAGAGCCGCCTGAAACAACTCGAAAAAATAGTACCCGTCGAAGTAGACGAGGTAGACAACGCGTCGCTGCACCTGAAGTTCCCGCCCTGCCAACGGAGCGGCGACTTCCCGCTGATATGCGAGGACGTTTCGAAAAACTACGGCGAGCACAATATCTTTTCGGGCGTGTCGTTCTCAATACGCCGCGGCGAAAAAGTGGCTTTCGTAGGCAAAAACGGCGAAGGCAAGTCAACGCTCGTAAAGTGCATTATGGGCGAGATACCTTTCGAAGGGAAACTCAAGGTAGGACACAACGTCGAAATAGGATATTACGCCCAAAACCAGGCACAACTGCTCGACGACAACATAACCGTGTTCGACACAATCGACCGCGTGGCCCGCGGAGAGGTACGCCTTAAAATACGCGACATACTCGGGGCATTCATGTTCGGCGGCGAGGCAAGCGACAAATACGTAAAGTTCCTCTCGGGAGGAGAACGCAGCCGTCTTGCCATGATACGTCTGCTGCTCGAGCCGGTAAACTTCCTGATTCTCGACGAGCCGACCAACCACCTCGACATGCGCACGAAAGACGTGCTGAAAGAGGCCATACGCGCTTTCGACGGAACGGCAATCATAGTAAGCCACGACCGCGATTTCCTCGACGGCCTTGTAACCAAGGTTTACGAGTTCGGCGGCGGAAAGGTAAGGGAATACCTTGGAGGCATATACGATTTCCTGGAAAAGAACAAGCTCACCTCCCTGGCCGACATACAGCGCCCCTCGGGCATAAAGCCCGAAACTCCGCGCACAGCGCCCGAGGAAGGACGCCTGGCATACGAACAGCAAAAGGAACGTGCCAAACGACTCAGGAAACTGGAACGCACTGCCACCGAAGCCGAGAAAAACGTGACGCAGCTCGAGGCCGCCGTGAAAATGCTCGAAAGCCAGATGAACGACCCGGCCAATGCCTCGGACGCAACATTGTTCACGCGCCACGCGTCAATGAGCAAACAGCTCGAAACCGCGATGTCGGAATGGGAAAAAGCAGAAGAAGAACTCGAACGCTTCAATGCGGAAAACTGACTGACGTCGCGAAATCCGTGAACTCACGAAAATGGAAAACAAAAACATAACATTTATGAACTTTAAAATGATAGTTTCTGCAATGGCCGTTGCCGCCTTTGCAGCTTCTTGCAACAACAATTCCCTCACTACGGGAATACAACAGGAAAACTTCGACACCAGCGTAAAGCCGGGCGATGACTTCTATCAATTTGCATGCGGCGGATGGAAGAAGAACAACCCGCTTCCGCCCGAATATTCGCGCTACGGCACTTTCGAACAGCTTATGGAAAACAACAGCAAACAGCTGCACGAGCTAATCGAAGGATTCGCGAAAGAACAACAGGCCGAAGGCTCCATAGGGCAGAAAATAGGCGACCTGTACAATCTTGCAATGGACAGCACACGCAAGAACAAGGAAGGTATCGAACCGCTGCGCAAAGACCTTGAGACAATAAACGGAATAAAAACGCCGGCCGACGTGATGAAAGTGATGTCCTCGCTCGAAAGACGCGGAATGGGCGGATACTTCTACACAATAGTGGGCGCCGACATAAAGAACAGCGAGATGAACCTCGTGCAAGTAAGCCAGGGCGGGCTAACATTGGGCGAAAAGGACTATTACCTGAACGACGACAGCGCCACGGTTAAAATTCGCAACGCCTTCAAGGACTACGTAACAAACATGTTCGCCTTCCTTGGCGACGACGCTGAAACCGCAAAAAAGAAAATGGAAACAGTGCTGGCAATGGAAACACAGATTGCCAAAGTTTCGCGCAGCGCAACGGAACTTCGCGACCCGTCGTCAAACTACAACAAGATGACATTCGAGCAGCTTGTAAAGGATTATCCCGCAATCGACTGGAATACATACTTCGCAACACAGAAATTCCCAAAATTCGACGAGATAAGCATCGACCAGCCCGAAGTAATACACGAAATAGAGAAAATCGTGAAAGAAACGCCTGTAGACGCACAGAAAGCCTACTTGCAATTCCACTTAATAGATGCTGCCGCTCCTTACCTGAGCGATACGATAAGGACTGTACGCTTCAATTTCTACGGAAAGACCATGTCGGGGCTTAAAGAAGAGCGGGCAACATGGAAACGTGCTGTATCGACGGTAGAGAGTGTACTCGGCGAAGGCGTAGGTAAGATGTACGTTGAAAAATACTTCCCCGAATCATCGAAAACCCGAATGCTCAAACTCGTAAAGAACCTGCAGAAAGCATTAGGCGAAAGAATACAGGCACAAACCTGGATGAGCGACACCACAAAAGCCAAAGCACTCGACAAACTTGCGAACTTCTACATCAAGATAGGCTATCCCGACACATGGAAAGACTATTCAAAACTGAAAATAGACAAGTCGAAATCCTTGTATGAGAACATGGCGGAAGCAAGTGCATACAAAAGCGATGATATAATAGAGCGTAGCGTCAACAAGAAAGTAGACCGCATGAAATGGCACATGGATCCGCAAACAATCAACGCATATTATAATCCCACGACCAATGAAATTTGCTTCCCGGCCGGAATACTGCAGCCGCCTTTCTTTGACCCCAACGCCGACGACGCTTTCAATTACGGCGCAATCGGAGTTGTTATCGGGCACGAGATGACACATGGATTCGACGACATGGGACGCCAGTTCGACAAGCATGGTAACCTGAGCGACTGGTGGACCAAGGGCGACGCTGACAATTTCAAAAAACGCGCACAAGTACTTATCGACTATTTCAACAATATCGAAGTACTTCCAGGACTGAACGGAAACGGTGCCCTGACGATTGGCGAAAACCTTGCCGACCACGGAGGCATAGAAGTGGCTTACCAGGCATTGCAGAACGCAATGAAGGAAACCCCGCTCGACAGTGCTGACGGATTCACGCCCAACCAGCGTTTCTTCCTGGCTTACGCAAACGTTTGGCGCGACAATATCACCGACGAAGACATACGTATGCGCACGAAAGTCGACCCGCACTCACTCGGACGTTGGAGAGTGAACGGAACACTTCCGCACATCAATGCCTGGTATGAGGCGTTCCACGTAGGTAAGGAGAACAAACTTTACCTGCCTGAGGAAAAACGCGCAAACATCTGGTAAAAAACATACTTGTATGCGCTCCGCGATACTGCGGGGTGCATACAAGGGTTTTCCAAAACCGCATTCCATTGATTACGTGCTACACAAAACGGACACAACAAGTTCCTACAAAATACGCACCCGTTTACGACAGCGATACATAAACGATTTTTATAAGAAGTAACGACATGCCTTTGTACGTTCCAAAAAATCTACCGGCAATAAAAGAGCTGCGCTCCCAAGGTATTACCATATACGATGAAGTTCCCGAGGATGTAAAGCCGTTGCGGATTTTGCTCCTCAACCTAATGCCTATAAAAGCCGTGACCGAGCTTGACATTTCGCGCCAGTTGTCGAAAACCGATTTGCCTATCCAGCTTATTCCCATGAAGATACGCGGCCAGCAATACAAGAACACGCCGCAGGAGCACATGGATGCTTTCTACCGCAACTTCGACGAGCTTGCCTCGCAGCAATACGAAGGCATGATAGTTACGGGTGCACCTGTGGAGCGGATTCCTTTTGAAAGCGTGCGTTATTGGCAACAGCTGATTGAAATTTTCGACTGGTCGCGCACCGAGATACGCTCGGCCATATACCTGTGCTGGGGAGCGCAAGTGGGATTATACCACCATTACGGCGTGCCCAAATACGATTTGCCTCACAAGCTTTTCGGCGTTTACGAGCAAAAGCTGCAGCGCTCGGGCCTGCCTATTTTCCGTGGGTTGGAAGAGCGTTTCAACATGCCTAACAGCCGTTACACCGAAGTGCGCCGCGAAGACATCGACCGCGTGTCTGACCTCGAAATCTTCGTTGAGGGAGACCGCTCGGGGGTAGGAATCGTAAAACCCGTAAACCGCAGCGAATTCTTCGTTATGGGGCATTTGGAATACTCGCCGGCAACGCTCGACAACGAATACCACCGCGACGTTAACCGCGGGCTCGACATATCACGCCCCGAAAACTACTATATAAACGACGACCCAGAGCAGGGGATAAACTATTCCTGGCAAAAGCCGGCCGACTTGTTCTACTCCAACTGGCTTAACTACTACGTAAACAAGAAACCGTAAAATAACGCACGCGGCAACACATTATCAAAACACGGAATTGCCGATACGATGACAACTGCGGGAGTTCTCCCCTATCCTTGCGTAACGAATTAGACGACGTGCCTGACATTATAATATATGTCGGGCACGTTGTTTATATTATACGCAAAGCAACATGCACCCTTTTATAAAAACATGCAGCACAAACGCAGCGTTTTATCTAAAAAAACATCCTTTGGCTTTGCGGCTTTACGCGCTAAAAACTAATTTAGCACGAAAATACCACAACGTGAAAAAAACATTGGACAACGCCGCTGCCGGCGATTACCTGTTTGCTGCTCCCGACGGTACGCTATATGCCATAAGCGCGAAAGAGGTTTGCAACCCGCAACATGCCGGAGAATGCATAGGAGTGGTTTTCTCCATGCAACCCACGGCTTACGACAAGGCGCACGGCGTAAGGCACGGGTACGCCCTGGCTGTGAACGACGCTGCTTCCGCGTGCCGCTGGGCAGACGAGGCGGCATGGCACCGCAAGACCCTGTTCTGGCACCGCGCTCCAAAAAGCCGGAGACTTCAGTTGCCTGACAACCTGCTATGCCGCGAAGGACTGCGCAACAACATGCTTATGAATGGCGACACAGACTACCCGGCTTTCCATGCGGCCGGGATTTATGGCCGCGACTTCGGGCACAAAAATCCTGTTTTCACGTTCTTGCCATCAGCGGGGCAGTGGATTGAAATACTATCCAGCCTTGCCGCCCCCTGTTTTGCCGCAGAAGCCGGCGTATCACTGACAAAAGGCTGCTGGAGTGCCGAAGGCAAAAGCATATCCGAAGCCCTAAACAGAAAACTACGCAATGTGCCCGGTGCGCTTCCGCTTTGCAACGGCGTGCGCGACATATTCTGGAGCAGCACGCCGGCCGGCAGCAAAAGCGCCTACGGGCTGGCGTTTTATGAAAAGGAAGGCATAGCTGGTATCTGCGCTTTTCCGGCTTCCACCCGCGGCCGGGTACGTGCCGTAATAGCCTTCTAACCTTTTATTCCTCCGATTGCGGGTTTTCGTCGCGACGCTGCGATTCTCGTTCGATTATTTCGCGCAACTTGCGCCCGGCAACAAGACAGCATTGAATGCACGAAACACGTTGCTCAGGACTTTTCAGCCTGGCACACTGCAATGTTCCCAATTCCTTTTTGAAATGCAGGAAAAGCTCCCTGGCCAATTCCGACGTGCGTTCGTCGTCGGCGTCGAGCAATACGCCAAGCCCGGCCACAGCGCCGGTAAGTGCACCGCATGTACCTTCGTCGTGCGTGCGGCCTATGCCGCCGCCGAAGCCCGCCACCGTGTGTTTCAGCACCCGTTCGTCAAACCCCAGGCGCGCCGCCGCATTAACGCCGCATAACGTAGCCTGCGCACAGTTGTATCTCATTTTCCTGCGGTTCAATATCTCTTCGTCCGTGCCGCTCCCGGCAGCGGGCGTTACATTGCCAACAAACTCGTCCATTTCCGGTATGTTATCTTTTCATAATACTTTCAAACCGTGCAAAGGTACATAATTGCGGCAAACACTCGCCTCACAGGGAAGCCGGTATTAAAAAACTTACATTATTTTTGCACAAAAGCCGGACTTTCAATCCGGAAACCATACCTTTGCAAACAAAAAGCAACATATCATGAGCAAAATCCTGCGCCGCTATCCCGTTACGCTGCTGTTTGTAGCGGCAATATTCACCGCATGCCTGATACCCATACCCGAAACGCCGCTTAGCGACGTGCAGTTTATCGACAAATGGACGCATACCGTGATGTACCTCGCACTGGGTATCGTATTCTGGACCGAATACTACCGCTGCCGCAGCACCATGCGCGGAATGCGCCTGTTCATCGTAGCTGTCGTGCTGCCCGTGTTAATGGGAGGACTTATCGAAATAATGCAAGCCACCCTTACCGACTGCCGCAGCGGCGAATGGCTCGACTTTGCCGCCGACGCCGTAGGCGTGTTGTTCGGCGCAGCCGTGGGACGGTACATAATGGGACACCTGTTCAGCCGCGTAAGGAACAGACGCTGACCCCTCGCCCGAAAAACAGCCCTGCCGTGCCGCGCCGCAATCCGCATGTGCGGCAGACAAACACCGACACCAAAAGCGCAGGAAAAAGTGTAAGGAAAAAGCCCTTTTTTACGCCCAAAAATGGTATCTGATAACCAGAGGGTTACAAACAGGTCGGAGAAAAGAAAAAATACAAGGCACATATTTCGAAATTAGTGGCTCGGATTTTAAAATTCCTCAAACCTTTTTTTGACCCCGTCCCGCGCCCGCTTGCGCAACGCAGACAAATACCGCCGCAAAAACGGTGTTTTTTTATTTTGTTCCTTTAAAAGGGGAAATGTATCGTTTCCACATCCTGCCGCGCGGGCGTTGCCTGCTGCGTTCCCGAAAGGGGTTTGTATTTCGACATAACCCCGGGAAGCTCTTTTTTGATTTGCGAAATCCTCTTGCTGTCGCTGGGGTGCGTGCTCATGAACTCGGGTGTGCTGCCCTGCGACATGGACGCCATCTTCTGCCAGAACGTGAGCGCCACGTTGGGGTCGTAGCCCGCAAGGCGCATGAAGATAAGCCCTATGTAGTCGGCCTCGCTCTCGTGTTTGCGCGAGAATGGCAGCGTAACGCCATACTGCGTTCCCAGGCCGTAAACTTTTCCGGCTACGTTCTGTATGGCTGCGCTCTTGTTTGAAAGCACAGACCCGAGCACGTTTGCCCCGTATTGCGAAAGCACCTGCTGGCTCATTCTCTCGTTACTATGCTTCGCAACGGCGTGCGCAACCTCATGCCCTAGCACCACGGCAAGCTCGTCGTCTGACGATACCAGCTTCATCAGTCCTTCGTAAACCACTATCTTGCCTCCGGGCATACAGAACGCATTTAATTCATTGTTTTTAACCAGGTTGAACTCCCATGCGAAATTCCGTATCTCGCCCGACTGCCCTGTTTGCCTAAGATAGGCCTCTGTGGCATTCGCTATGTTCCTTCCCACACGTTCCACTTGCGCCGTCCACTGGGCGTTGGTTGAGCGCGTGGCCGTTTTCATGTAACTTTGATATTCGGTGAGGCTCGCCGAAAGCACTTCGCTGTCGTTCACGAGCAGCACCTGCTTGCGCCCGGTTACGGGGACTGTGGCGCAACTTCCCATTACAAGGGCTGCTGCCAGGATAATCGTAATAGTCTTGTTCATCTCTCGTTAACAGTAAAATATTCCTTGTCTTGTGCGGCCTGCGTGGACCGGCGTGCCTTTCATGCAGCCTGCCGGAGCGTTGGCCCGCATGCAAAAGTGACAATAATTACCCGTAAACGCAAATTAAGGCGCGAAATAATATCCTTAACCTAAAAACTGAACACCACATCGGCACCGAAATGACAGGGAATGCCCTGCTGGCTGAAACCACGGCTCATCGATTCGAAATAAAACGTGTCGTACTTTGCGCACGTCAGGTTCTTGCCCCACAGTTTCAGGCTTGCGATACCCAGGTCGGCCGTTACGTGTGCGCCGAGGTTGGCATAGAAGTTCTGGTAAACGTCGTTGCGCTCCGTCCAGTAGATTCTGCCCAGCCCTACTACGTCGGCACCGAAAGTTAGTCCGTGCAGCACTCCGGCGTTCAGCGGAACGTTATAGTTTGCCGCTATGCCCATGTTGTGCATCGGCACCATGGGAACGTATTTCCCCTTGTAGTTGTTTTTGCCGTCGTGATATTTCACGAATTCGGCGTGTGTAAAACCGTATGAAGCGCTCAGGTTAAGGCGGTTGTCGAACAGCGCGCTGCGTATCTCAAGCTCCGCGCCGCAGCTGTGGCTGCGCCCCGCGTTCACCATCTGACGTCCGAGCCCGGAAACCGAATAGCGCGCAATTTGTTGGTCGTATGTATCCATGAAGAACAGTGCCGCGTTTACCTGCAGGCTTCGTCCCAACAGGTTAAGGTGAGCTCCGGCTTCGTAGTTATAGGAATATTCAGGCTTGTAACGCAACGATTTCGCGCCGGGAACGGTAAATTCGGGAAAGTTCTTGTCCACCGTGTTTTTTATTCCGGTAAACATCTGCTTCATCGCCTCGCTTTGCGCGTTGTCTATCTGCTGCTGCAACAGGCCGCCCACATAATCCTTTGCACCCTGCATTAGGTTGCTCTGCAATTTGGTTTGTGCCAGTTCTGAAGCCATCTGTATATTGTATCCTCCCGAACGGTAGCCCTTGCTGAAGGTTACGTAAACGTTTCCTGCGCGTTCAAAGTTATATTGTAAGGCCACTTTCGGCAAAAGCTGCACATAGTCGTCCTTGTGGCTGCCTTTCGAATCGGCCCTTGCCACGAGATTTGCCGCAGGAGCCATTGTCATGCCGAAGTTATAGTTTATGTCGTTGCCCGTCATGTGGTAATCGAGTTCCTGGTGCTCCACGTCGACGCGCAATCCCACCGTAAGGTCCACGTTGCGCACAAGGAAGTCGTTGAAAACCGACTGGTGGAACACAGCAAAGTTCGTAACCGGCGTGCGGTAGTTTCCGGCAAACACCATCGAGGGGTCGGTAAGTTTCATGTTCATCCTGATAGTCATCGGCTGCTGCGTAAACGGGTTGGTTAACGTAGGTTCGGGCAGGTGTGAGGCTATCGTTGTATTCAGCATTGCCATTCCGTCCTCATAAAACGTTACGGGCGTGGTGGTGTGCATATGCTGGTACATGGCAAACAGTCCTGTGGTTGAATTCCAGCGTTTCCCCGTTGTCTTCAGCGACAGTTCTTCGCTGAAGGTCTGTGCCCGTTGCCTTTGCTCAAGCGAATATATGTCGGCGGCCAGGAAATCCTGGTCCATGTACATGCGGTCTTGCAGGAACTGGTAACTCGTAACCGACGATAGCGTGTACGTAGGTTTCTTGTACGTTATGTTCAGCCCGCTGTTGAGGATGTTGCGGCGGTACTTGCCCTGGCGGTTGGCCGTTATGCGACCTATGTATTCGGGATACTCCTCGCCGCCCGTTGCCGAAGGGGCTTTTCCCCTGTAATAATAAGGATATGCGTCCTCGTCGCTGTAGGAATATGTTGTCTGGAAGTCGAACTTGAGTTTGTTGTTCGCCTTGTAAACCGCCCTGAGCCTTGCACCGGCCTCTTGCGAGCCGTCGGCCTTGCGTCCTGTGGAATCGTTACGGAAGAAGCCGTTCTCGGCATTATAGTATCCGCCAACCGAGTAGGCGAACTTGTTGCCTATCTTCTGGTTTGTCGTGGCCGAAATTCGTCGTCCCGTTGTGCGTCCTGTAGCTCCGAGCGACACTTTCGTGCCTTGCTTGCGCAGGGGGTCGGATGTGAACACGCGGAACAGTCCGCCCATTGAATTGCGCCCATACAGCGTTCCCTGCGGCCCGTTGAGCACGTCAATGCGGTCGATGTCGAGGAACGTGAAGTCGTATGCGCTCTTGTCGATATACGGCATGTTGTCCACGTACATACCCACTGCCGGAGTGTTCATGCGCGAGCCAATGCCGCGTATATACACCGAACTGGTAAGGCGGCTGCCGTAGTCGGGGATATAGAGGTTGTGCACGAAGCCCGTCAAGTCCTTTACCGACGTCACCCCGAGATTGTCGAGGCCTTCGCCCGAAAACAACGTTACCGACACCGGCTGCTTGCGCAGCTTGATATTCTCTTTGGGTGAAGCCACCACTACCACTTCCTCCACGTCTACCACCTTGGCCGTGTCGAGGGCCGACGGATTAACGTCGGGTACAAATCCTTCAGCACCCGCACCCGTGAAGGCGAGGAGCGAAAACATGCCTGCCAATACTCTTTTCATTCTTACAATTCTCATTTTTCCGGCTGCAAAGGTATAAAGCTGCCTTTTCATCCGCAATCCTTATTTATAATGATTTTTCCGCCGCAGCACAAAGCCTTGTTGCCGGGCTGCAAAAAGTGGAAAGTGAAAAAATACAAACACCGCAGGCATTTTTTACCCCCTGTTTTACTGCCCCGAAAAAAGGTGGCTTGCTTTTTAAAATTAGTGGCTCGGATTTTAAAATCCGAGCCACTAATTTTTTCTTTTCTCTAAGGCGCTCCGAAACGCCCTGTACAAGGGCGTTCCGATAAACTGTGCCGACACGGACATTTTGCGACGCGATTGTAACCTGTTTTGGAAAAAATATTTATAACTTCGTGAGCAGTATTACATAAACTAACCTATACCCCGACATGAAAGCATTCATACTTGCGGCGGGGGCACTGTTTGCCTGCTCCGCCGCCCTTGCACAGGAAAACAAGTGGCATGTGCCCGAAGGCAAGGAACTCATCACCTACAAGCACCCCAAGAACAAGATTTACAAGAAAGGGTGGATTGACTACAACAAGAACGGACGCAAAGATGTCTACGAAGACCCTGAAGCCGACATAGAAGACCGCATTACCGACCTGCTCAGCCAAATGACCGTGGAGGAGAAGACCTGCCAGATGGTAACACTCTACGGATACAAGCGCATACTCAAGGACCAGCTGCCTACGCCGGAATGGAAAAACGAGATATGGAAAGACGGCGTGGGGGCAATAGACGAGCAACTCAACGGTTTTCCCTACCGCGAGAGCGACAAGAGCCCTTACATCTGGCCTGCTTCGCGCCACGCATGGGCGCTGAACGAGATACAACGCTTCTTTATCGAGGAAACAAGGCTCGGCATTCCGGTTGACTTCACCAACGAGGGGTTGCGCGGAGTGGAAAGCCTCAAGGCCACCAACTTCCCAACACAATTGGGACTGGGACACACCTGGAACCGCGACCTCATACGCCAGGTGGGATATATCACCGGCAGCGAGGCACGCCTGCTCGGCTACACCAATGTCTACGCCCCCATTCTCGACGTGGCGCGCGACCAGCGCTGGGGGCGCAACGAAGAAGTCTACGGCGAAAGCCCGTACCTCATAGCCGAACTGGGAATAAACATGGTGCGCGGCATGCAACAGGACTACCAGGTGGCTGCAACCGCCAAACACTTCCTCGGACAAGGGGCTAACCGCGGCGCACGCGACGGCGCGGCGCGCACCGACCCGCAGGTAACGCCGCGCGAACTGGAATACCTGCACGCATACCCCTTTGAGCGCGTAATAAAGGAGGCCGGGCTGCTCGGAATCATGAGCGCCTACAACGACTACGACGGAGTGCCCGTAACAGGTAGCGACTACTGGCTCGAAACGCGCTTGCGCGGCCAAATGGGTTTCAAAGGCTACGTCGTTTCCGACAGCGAAGCGCTCGAATACCTCGCCACAAAGCACCATGTTGCGAGCGACATAAAAGACGCCGTGCGCCACGGGGTAATGGCAGGCATGGACGTGCGCTGCACTTTCCGCACGCCCGAGTCGTACGTGCTGCCGCTGCGCGAGCTCATAAAGGAAGGGAAAATCCCCATGGACACCATCGACAGCCGCGTGCGGGCAATACTACGCGTCAAGTTCCTTGTGGGAATATTCGACCACCCATACCAAACCGACCTTCAGAAAGCCGACACTTACGTGAACTGCGAGGAAAACCAGAAGGTTGCCCTGCAAGCCTCGCGCGAATGCCTCGTGCTGCTCAAGAACAAGGATAACCTCCTACCGCTCGACATAAAGAAACTCGGGCGCATAGCCGTCGTAGGTCCCAATGCCGACGCAACAAGCTACGCACTGCTCCACTACGGCCCCGTGGGCGTCGAAGTTACATCCGTGCTCAAAGGTATACAGCAGCGTGTGGGCGACACGGCCAAGGTGGTCTACACCAAGGGGTGCGACCTTGTTGACGCGCGATGGCCCGAGAGCGAGCTGTTTCCCGAACCGCTCACGCCCGAAGAGCAGAAAGGCATAGACGAAGCCGTCGAGAACGTGCGGCAGAGCGATGTGGCCGTTGTAGTATTAGGCGGAGGCGAACGCACATGCGGCGAATCGCACTCGCGTTCGAGCATAGACCTGCCGGGCAGGCAGCTCGACCTGCTAAGGGCCGTTTACGCCACCGGCAAACCCGTTGTACTCGTGCTCATAAACGGACGGCCGCTGTCGATAAACTGGGCAGACCGTTACATTCCCGCCATTCTCGAGGCATGGTATCCCGGTTCGAAAGGCGGGACGGCTGTGAGCGAAGCCCTGTTCGGCGATTACAACCCCGGCGGCAAGCTGACAGTGACATTCCCCAAAAGCGTGGGACAGATTCCTTTCAACTTCCCGCACAAACCGGCGGCACAGGCAAACGGAGGCAACAAACTCGGCCCCGACGGGAACGCAACGCGCGCCAACGGTGCGATATATTACTTTGGCCATGGGCTGAGTTACACCACATTCGAATATTCGGGACTCAAATTGTCGGCCGAAACGATACGTCCCAACGAAGGCATAACCGTAAGCTGCACCGTAAAGAACACCGGCTCGCGCGCCGGCGATGAAGTGGCGCAGCTCTACCTGCGCGACGAGCAAAGCAGCGTAACGACATACGAGAAAGTGCTGCGGGGCTTTGAGCGCATACACCTCGCTCCCGGAGAGTCGAAGGAAGTGACGTTCAAACTGCTGCCGCGCGACCTGGAACTGCTTGACCGCAGCATGAAACGCGTGGTCGAGCCCGGAAAATTCAAGGTTATGGTAGGCACGTCGTCGGTAGACATAAAGCTGAACGGCGAGTTCGAAGTCGTAAACTGACCTCACTGCGACACGTAAAAAAACGGTGCACGTAATTGTCTGCATTTTCGGCACGTTTTTCAAACGGGTTTTCAGGAGGCAAAAAATATGTCTGACATATTTCGAATTATGTCAGACATATTTTGAATTATCTCAGAGATATTTTTTCTTTTCTCCCATGTGGGTTTTACGCGCTGAAAATCAGTTTTCAATTTTTCGCTCCGAAAAAGGCCGTTTTCCCGCCCCGTTTTTGCGTCGTCCGTTGTCCGTTTCAACACAAGGTGCAGACGGCGGAGGATGATACGACAGTTTCACATATCGTCCATTGTGAACAGGCGGCTTTCTATCTCGTAGTTAAACAAAGCCTTGTTGCGCAGGGTTTCAATCTTATTGGCAAAAAGTTCGGGCTTGAAATTCTTTGCCTGCCTTTTTACTTCCGCCACCAAAGCACGCTTTCCGCCTGCATACAAGCCTACGATGTCTATCTCGCATTGCTGCGCACTGTTTTTGCCCTGCCACCACGAGCCGATTTCCGCAAATTCCTTGCTTTCCATCATTTGCCGGCGGAAATACATTTCCAACGCGATACCGGAAAAGGTGGTGTAATCGTCCTTTATAATACCGGCCAGCCGTTCGTAGTTCTGTATTTCGATGTAGCTCTGATACTTTATGAAATACCTGAACCAAAACCGCAGGAACATGTCCGACACTTCGTAGCGGACGGCTTGCGAACTTTCCTTTGAAAGAATCGGGCGCTTCTTCCTTACCAAACCATAGTCTTCTTCGAGGCGCTTCAGCTGCCCGCCCAGGCTCACGCCTCCCATGGCCGCCTCTATCTCGGGCAAAGTGGTGCGGCCGTTGGAAATAGCCGATATTATGGAAAAATAGTTACCATACTTTTTTCCGAACTCCTGCACCAGCAACGCACGTCCTTCGGTAATAAAAGTGGATTCTGGCTGCAACATGTAATCTACCATGCTCTCCATGCCGGTACACCCGTTGTCCATGAACAGTTCGATATATTTGGGAACGCCGCCGGTAAAGGTGTACAATGCCAGCAGGTCGTCTTTTGCATAGTCCGGTTTATGGTCTGCAAGTATTTCCTTGAGCACCGAAGTGGTGAACGGCTGTAGCTTCAGAATGCTGTCGGCGCGGCCGTAAAGCGGTTCTTTCGCGTCGCGGAATATCTTATTCATCAGCGTATATACCGAACCGCTTATAATAAGATTCACATGACTTTCCTTGCGATACCTGTCCCAAACATCCTGAAGAATACTGTATATTTCGGGATTGACATAATAAAACTCCTGAAACTCGTCTATTATCAGATTGTACTTCATTCGCTTGCCCAAATCCATAAGAAAGCGGAACAGTTCCCCGAACTTAAAAATCTCGGGTATGTAAACATCCAGCGATTGCCGGATTTCCGAAATAAAACGCGCACAAAGGTCGGCTTCATTGCTCCGGCTTACAAACAGGTAAACCGTAGGAGAGCCTTCACAACTCTTAAATATCAGACTTGTTTTTCCGATACGCCTCCTCCCGGTCAGCACCAACATTTGCGAGTGGTTGGAAAACGCCATATTGCGCACTTTTTCCAATGTAGCAAGTTCTTTTTCCCTATTATAAAACTTCATATCGTACTCCTCTTTTTTTAGAGCCGTAAACTTTGCCGCGGTAAACTTTACGGCGGTTTTATTTACATATTGCAAAGATAAAAATTATATCAAAAAGCACAAACAGACGACCGGTTTAAAAATCACAATCTCCGCATTCGATATATTTTGAGGCTTCAAGCCTTGCACAGTTACTTGATTGCAAGACATTTGCCCAATAACCGCAAAGGTAGTACACAGCGGCTTTGCGGCGGGTTACGGCGTACCGGATTTTGTGTCGGAATACCCCACAAGTAAGGCTGTGTTTTTCACGTTTTTTTCCGCTCGCCTTTTTTGTCTGCATTTTCGGCACGTTTTTCAAACGGGTTTTCAGGGGGCAAAAAATATGTCTGACATATTTCGAATTATGTCAGACATATTTTGAATTATCTCAGAGATATTTTTTCTTTTCTCCCATGTGGGTTTTACGCGCTGAAAATCAGTTTTCAATTTTTAGCACCGAAAAAGGCCGTTTTACCGCCCCGTTTTTGCGTCGTCCGTTGTCCGTTTCAACACAACCGGCGCGCACTTTTCCGAAAGCTGCAAAAAGGAAAGAATCAAATCTCGTCAATGCGTACAATGCCGTGCATTACCGCATAAATGGTTAGCGCCGACACCGAACGGGCGTGCAGCTTCTCCATTATGTTGCGGCGGTGCGAAACCACCGTAGTAAGGCCTATGTTAAGCCTGTCTGCTATTTCCTTGTTTATATGTCCCGATACTATTTCGCGCAGCACATCCTTCTCGCGCGGCGTGAGCATATCGTTTCCCATTATCCCGTTTGCGCCGCTTCGCACCTGTTTCGGCATTAGGCGGCCGCCGCCGTGGGCTTGCTGCACCATGTAAAGAAATGAACGCACAAGGTCTTTCTCGCACTGCGTGGCGTCGATTGTCTTGAAGCATTTGGGTATCTGCGTGTGCATGTGCCCCACCACAACAACTATTGTACGCTTCATCCGCGCCGTGAAAAACGACGGGTTTTGCAACAGCACTTCGGGAGTGACGAAATAATGGTAGAACTTGTCGGAAGTCTCCTCCGACAAATCCAGAAAGTTATGAAAAATACGCACCTCGGCAACCGGCAAGGCGCTCTCTATCAAAGCCGACAACCCCTTTGCGGCAAGCGTGTTCGCACTGACCACCGCAATCTGAGGGCGAATGCCCGCCTTGTGCTCCGCAACTCCGGAAATGTTCGTAGGATGTGGCATAACAATCTGCAAAAGTAGGAATTTTTGTCAAACGTAAAACTTTTTAATCGCGAATTGAGTAATTTTGTAAACATACGGCAGGCCTGCAAGCCGGCCGCAAAAACAAAAAACCTTTCGATAATGGCAAAGACAAAAACCGCATACGTTTGCGAAAACTGCGGACAGGAAAGCGTGAAATGGTTGGGGCGCTGCCCCTCGTGCGGCGCTTGGAACACGTTCAAGGAAGTGAAGATAGCTCCCGAAACAGCACCCACTGCACGTGGCATGGCCTCCCGCGCTGCCAACCCCGCACAAGGGCGCCCTGCCCCGGTACGACTTTCGAGTGTAAAGACTACGGCCGACATACGCATAGACTGCCACGACACGGAACTGAACCGCGTGCTCGGCGGGGGAATAGTGCCCGGGTCGCTCATACTCATCGGCGGAGAACCGGGAATAGGCAAATCAACGCTCATGCTGCAAACCATAATGCGTATGCCCGAAAAAAGAGTGCTCTACGTGAGCGGCGAAGAAAGCGAAAAACAAATCAAGCTCCGCGCCGAACGCATAGAAAACGCCACGGCCGACTGCTTCGTGGTGTGCGAAACGACGCTCGAACACATATTCGCCAACATATCAGAATGCGCACCCGACATAGTTATCATCGACTCGATACAAACCATTTCGACCGAGACGAACGAAAGCGCCCCGGGAAGCCTGTCGCAGGTGCGCGAGTGCGCCGCCGCGCTGCTTAAATTCGCAAAGGAAAGCGGCGTGCCCGTATTCCTCATAGGACATATAACAAAGGAAGGCGTAATAGCCGGGCCGAAGGTGCTGGAACACATAGTTGACGTAGTGCTGCAGTTCGAGGGCGACCGGCATTACCTGTACCGCATTCTGCGCAGCATAAAGAACCGTTTCGGCAACACAAGCGAGCTGGGCATTTACGAAATGGGGTCCACCGGCCTGCGAAGCGTTGAAAACCCGTCGGAACTGCTACTCAGCAACGAAAGCGAAGGACTCAGCGGCGTGGCAGTCGCCTCTACAATCGAAGGCGTGCGTCCGTTACTAATCGAAACACAGGCCTTGGTAAGCACAGCTGCCTACGGAGTGCCGCAACGCTCGGCCACAGGGTTCGACATACGCCGCATGAACATGCTGCTGGCCGTGCTCGAAAAACGCGTTGGCTTCAAACTCGCCCAAAAAGACGTGTTCCTCAACATTGCGGGCGGACTGCGCGTGGCCGACCCCGCCATCGACCTGTCCGTGGTGGCCGCCGTGCTGTCGAGCAACGTTGACACGCCCATCGACCGTACCGTGTGCATGACCGGCGAGGTAGGACTGAGCGGTGAGATACGCCCCGTGGCACGCATTGCCCAACGAATACTCGAAGCCGAGAAACTCGGTTTCAAACGAATAATAATACCACGCAACAATATAAAAGGCCGCGAAAAAATCAAGGCCGGCATAGAAATCATACCCGTGGGAAAAGTGGAAGACGCGCTTAGGCAGCTGTTCGGTTAGCCGGGTGACACACGCCGCGCCGCGCGAGCCTTTTCCCGTAAAGGAAAGAAACTCCCCACCGGCGCCGGAAAAACGACACATGCGGGCAAAACGCAATACAAAAGCGGCATTCCAACCCCGAAAAACGCATTTATTTGCCCATGAGAGAAAAATTTTTGCGTAAAAGTTTGGAGTGTACAAATTTTTTTCTACTTTTGCACTCGCTATCCGGAACGCCGGACAAGTTTAATACATCGCGGAGTGGAGCAGTTGGTAGCTCGCCAGGCTCATAACCTGGAGGTCGTTCGTTCGAGTCGAGCCTCCGCCACAAAGTGAGGAATAATTTTTTGGTGCGTTAGTTCAGCTGGTTAGAATACATGCCTGTCACGCATGGGGTCACGGGTTCGAGTCCCGTACGCACCGCCAAAACAGTTTCAATCCAAAAGATTGGAGCTGTTTTTTTGTTTATACTCTTCCTGCCCTACCGTAGGGCAATCCGCACAAAACACATACATACCCAAAGCGGCACACTGGCCAGCAGGAAAACGGACATTAAAACACCCGCAAAGAATAACGCAAAAGCGCAGTGCCTTTTTTGTCCGCGTTTTCAGGGAGGTTTTAAAACGGGTTTTCAGAGGGCAAAAAATTAGTGGCTTGCTTTTTAAAATTAGTGGCTCGGATTTCAAAATCCGAGCCACTAATTTTTTCTTTGCTCCCATGTGGGATAAACGCACTGAAAATCAGTTTTCAATTTTTCCGCCCGAAAAACGACAATTTCAACGGTAATTGTATCCTTCGTACAGACGCGATTTTATCGCGTCTCATAAACGGTTCATCGCGACCGCTATGTTGGTTTATAGCGCCGAATCAATTTTTAGGCGCGATGAATCGCGCCTCTACAGGGGTGGTTGCCGGGCGTAGCCCCGTTCGATGCCGCGCGACGCGGCCGCAATGAATCGCGCCTCCACTATAACGACGATGAAAACGCCCGGCCGAAATGTCTGCCGGCCTACCCGTACCGGGAACAAACGACCCGGCGGGCGCACAACCGTTGGCTAAGGTTGGGAAATTACTTTATGATACCGGACTTTTGCCGCTCATAGTTCCAAACTGTGCTCGTCGAGCAAGAATTGTTTCAACCCCATTGTTACTATGCCATCCTCGTTCCGTCTCACAAGGATGTCATCCTTCACGATTACAATTTTCTTGAACGAATCGGGAATATTCCTTAGCGGCCGGAACTCCTGTTCCGCCTTTTCGGGCGTAGGCAGGGCGAAAGCTGACTGTATGTAATATCTACGACTTCCCTGGTTGCACACAAAATCCACTTCTATCTGCTTTCGCGAGGAGTTGCCGTTTGCATTGCTTTCGCGTACTTCCACAACTCCGACATCCACACCATAACCCCTTAACCGCAATTCGTTGTAGATTACGTTTTCCATGATGTGCGTCTCCTCTATCTGGCGGAAATTAAGCCGCGCGTTTCTCAGACCTATGTCGGAGAAATAGTATTTATAAGGGGTTGAGATATATTTCTTTCCTTTTATGTCGTATCGCTCCGCCTTGGAAATGAGAAAGGCATCGGCAAAGTAGTCTAAGTATTGTTTTATTGTGAAAGCCGACAACTTTGACTTGCCCATGCTCGCAAACGAATTAGCCAGCTTCAAAGGGTTTGTCAAAGAGCCTACCGAGGATGATATGATGTTGAGCAAAGTCTCCATCTCCATGTCATGCCTTATTTTATTGCGCTCTTTGATGTCTTTGAGGTAAGTTTCATCAAAAAGCGTTTTAAGATACGCGGCTTTCTCGCTTTCCGTGGCGGCCAACACCGTCAACGGCAAGCCGCCGTAATGCAAATACAGTTCCCATAGCTGTTGCCAGTCCATTTCGGGAAAGGCTTCATGGATTTCTGCCGGCGAGAGCGGAAACACGCGTATTTCATCTCCGCGCCCGCGGAACTCAGTAATCACGTCTTTCGACAAGAATTTCGAGTTCGACCCAGTAACATACACGTCCGCATTGGATATGTTCAGGTAACTGTTCAACACATCTTCAAATTCGGGAACGAATTGTATCTCGTCCAACAGGATGTAATACATTTCCTTGTCCTTCATTCTCCCGTCAATGTATTCCAACAGTGCGTCCGGATTGCGCAAGGCCTTGTTCCTGCGGTCCTCCAGGTCAACACGTATGATGTGGGATTCATCTACGCCTTCTTTCAACAAATGGTTATAGAAAATAGTAAACAACAGGTAGGATTTGCCCGACCGTCTCATTCCGGTAATCACTTTTATCAAATGATTGTGCCTGTGTCCTATTAATTTTTCCAGGTATCTGCGCCTCGCGAAATTCATTCTATTTAAAATTTTTGCCCTACCAGGCAATTTTTATAAGTAAGGCAAACTTACAACCTTTTCCGGGAAAAACATGCAATGGCAAACGTTATTTTTAACATCTAACACACAGAGAGGCTCGCCCCTCCCCGTTCACGGCCGCGAAACAACTTAGCACGCACTCCGCACTCCGACGCCGCGACCCCGTAGTTTGGAACAGCGCAGCACACAAAACATACATGCCAAATTATGACGCATACAAACCGGCAAATAACTGGCATTCCAACGCCCGCAAAGAAGACTGCACAAGCGCAGAGCCTTTTTTTGTCCGCGTTTTCGGGGTGGTTTTAAAACGGGTTTTCAGAGGGAAAAAAATTAGTGGCTTGCTTTTTAAAATTAGTGGCTCGGATTTTGAAATCCGAGCCACTAATTTTTTCTTTGCTCCCATGTGGAATAAACGCACTGAAAATCAGTTTTCAAATTTTCCGCCCGGAAATGCCCGTTTTTGCGGACAAGTTTCCACCGGTTTAGACGCAATAAAAGCATCGTACCCGCAACGGAGGCGTAATTACTTTATGGATTCCAGTCCACGGCCGTATTCCTTCAGGAACGAGAGGTCCTTGTATGCTGCCACGTATGCGCTGTCGATATAAACGCCGAACGAAGATATGTTCTTAATGCCCAAGTCGCTGTATAGTTCAATGTCCTTGCGGAACACGTCGCCGTCCCACTTAAGTTTCTTTGCCGGTTTCTTCCATTCGCTCACGAGCGACACGTCGAGCCAGTACTCGAGCACCACGACCTCGGCCGGGTCGAACACCTTAAGGTTGCGCACCAGATAGTCGTAGAACGTCTTGTTTGTGACGCCGGTGCGCCCCTTGGCCACGGAGTCGTTGAGCGGTGCGTCCCATGTGCGGAAGAACGGGGCGAACTCGAGGAATATTCCTTCTTCGGGCTTTACCTTTTCGGGCACTTCCATTGTGCCGTAATAAGCCAGGTGTGCCACCTTGGCCTCAGGATTCGTCTTGCGCAGCTCGCGGAGTATGCGGTTTTCCACAATCAGCGACTTCTCGCTGTCGTTGTACTTGGAACATTCCGGACACTTGCACGTGGGTGCGCCGTCGTCCATCCAATAATAATACCTGTTGTTGGTCGGAGGATTCTCGCGTGCATATTTCACGGCGTTGGCGGCTATTATGTCGAGCGCCTTGGCGGATGATACGCAGCAGTTGGCCTCGGGATTCCTGTTTCCATGCTCGTCCATCCTGAAAAGCGTGGAATCGGAAGCATACAAATCGCGCGGCAGCAGGCTCGACATGGCATGCCACTGGTAATCGACCAATATTCCCTGCTCCCGGCAGCGGCGCAGTATGTCCCTGCCCTTTTCGGTCTGCGAGAAACCTATCGGAACACTCAGCGTATTCAGTCCGTTCTGCGAGGCCAGTGCCACCCAGTCCAACGTCAGGAGGTCTTCACTGCTTAACACAACGCCTTTCATTGGCGCGTCGGAATCCTTGCCCGCACACGAAAAAAGCATGGAGCACACAATTAAAAAAGATAACAGATGTTTCATGATAAAAGATTTTTGCCGAAGTTATCACTTTTTACGCATTTACGGAAACATCCGTCCCGAAAATACTTATCCCGAACGTCGTAGCGGCCGTTTGCACCACGGCATGGCGTTATCCGTCACTTACGGCTTGCAATTCGGGGCAAAGCCGCGCGGCAAGGCACAGCATACATGCCACATGCCTTTGTGCTACAGTAAAAAAGCGTAATTTTGCAGCCGTCTACGAAAGTACGCACAATGAACAGGAATATCACCGAACTCCACCTTGCACGCCTGCGCGGATGTGCCTGCAAGGCTTTCCCAAAGTCGTGGCGGACCACCCTGTGGCTGCTCAAGATAATGTTGCCCGTGTCGTTTGCCGTTACGCTGTTGCAATATTACGGTGCTCTCGACTATGTGGCCCGCTTCCTCGACCCGCTGTTCAGCCGCCTCGGGCTGCCGGGCTACTCGGCCATAGCCTTCATCACCGCCGCGTCGCTCACCACATACGCGGGCATAGGCGTGCTCACGTCGCTCGCCCTCACGCTGCGCGAGGCAACAATCATCTCGCTCATGATGTTGCTGTGCCACGCCCTGCCCATGGAGTGCGCCGTTACGCACCGCACCGGCTCGTCGTTCTGGGGCATGGTGGCGCTGCGCATAAGCATGGCGTTCGCGGCGGCGTTGCTCCTCAACCTCGTGCTGCCCGAGATGAACGAACCGTTCGGCTTCGCCTCGGCACACGCCGCCGACGCCGGCATAGCAACAGTGCTGGAAAACTGGGTGGTTGCCAACCTGAAGATGTCGGCCATGATTTTCGGTATAATCTATTTCCTCATGGTGCTGCAACAGGTGCTTATGGCCTACCGTCTCATAACCAGAATATCCCGCCTGTTGCGCCCGCTCATGCGAGTGTTCGGCCTGCCGGAAAACGCGGCCTACTTCTGGCTCGTGGGCAACGTGTTGGGCATATCATACGGCGGAGCGGTGATGTACGACTGCCTTCAGGACGGAAACATATCCCACCGCAGCGCGGTGGCGGTGAACAAACACCTGGCCATGAACCACTCACTCATTGAGGACACATTGGTTTACGCCTCGATAGGTATCAGCGTGTTCTGGATTCTCGCCACGCGCGTGTTCTTCGCGCTCGTGGTGGTGTGGGGGCAACGGGCGTTAAGGCATTGCTACGCGCTGGTAAGAAGCAGCGCCCACGAACATGCGCGCCACAACCTGCAATAAAAAAGCGCCCTCCACCAACTGCCGCACAACAGGCCGCAACGCACAAGCCTCCCGCCCCAACCTGTGCGCAACAAAAACACTTGCAGAAACGCAATCCGGATTTGTCCGCCTTTTCCGCATGATTTTCAAACGGGTTTTCAGAGGGCAAAAAATATGTGCCTTGTATTTTAAAATATGTCTGAGATATTTCGAAATATGTCAGACATATTTTTTCTTTGTTCCTATGTTGGATAAATGCACTGAAAATCAGTTTTCAATTTTCCGCACCAAAATCCGCCGTTTTACGGCCCCGGTTTTTCATCGCCTTTTGTCCGTATCGGCCTGCGGCACCGGCGGCCGCAAAATTCATTGCCTCACACCGCAATGCGCCCGAACATTTTGCTTATCTTTACATCCGTACAAAAACAACAAGACATGAAAAAACTTTTTTCACTAATCTTCGCCCTGTCGTGCCTTGCCGGTGCACAGGCGCAGGTATCGTTCGGCAACGCCGCCAAAATAAACTACGACTGGAAGTTCATGCCGGGCGACACGGCAGCAGCCGCTTCCGCCACGTTCGACGACAAAGGCTGGCAAAGCGTCGACCTGCCCCACGACTGGAGCGTGAAAGGCCGCCTCGACCCCGACAACGCCAGCTGCGCGGGTTACCTGCCCGGCGGCACGGGCTGGTATCGCAAGACACTCGATATACCCTCCGGCGACAAAGGCAAAAAGATATTTATCTACTTCGAGGGCGTTTACAACCGCAGCGAGGTGTACCTAAACGGCCACCTTTTAGGCAAACGTCCCAACGGCTTCATCTCGTTCATGTACGACGCCACGCCTTATGTGCGCTTCGGCGGCGAGAACGTGGTTGCCGTGCGCGTGGACCACAGCCGCAGCGCCGACTGCCGCTGGTACACCGGCTCGGGAATATACCGCAACGTGTGGCTCGTGAAAGCCGACCCGCTGCACATAGCGCAATGGGGCGTGTATGCCTGGCCAAGCGAAGTAAGCACGCGGCGGGCAACGCTCAATGTAGAGACTGAGGTTAGCAACGAGGGAAACGCGGAGCGCAAAGTCACAGTTGAGAACACACTGTATTCGGCCGACGGCCGCAAAGTGGCTTACGCCAAAAAGAACATCCGGACCGGAGCAGCCGCCACGGCAAAGGCAACCATGACGCTCAAAGTGAAGAACCCGCAACTCTGGAGCACCGACACGCCCGTGCTTTACAACCTGAAAACCGTGGTAAGCGCCGACGGCCGCGTGACAGACAGCACCGTGACGCGCACAGGTTTCCGCTCGTTTATGTTCGACCCCGACAAGGGTTTCTTTCTCAACGGCAAGAACATGAAGATGAAAGGCGTGTGCCTGCACCACGACGCGGGAGTACTCGGAGCAGCCGTGCCGCGCAGCGTATGGCGCGACCGTTTGGACTCGCTCAAGGCCTTGGGTTGCAATGCCGTGCGCACATCTCACAACCCACAGTCACCCGACCTGTACGACCTGTGCGACGAGTTGGGAATGCTCGTACTCGACGAGGCTTTCGACGAATGGGAATACCCAAAGCGCAAATGGCTCGACGGCTGGAACGTGGGTACTCCGGGGTTTGAAAGCTCATGCGACTTTTTCAACGAATGGGGCGAGCGCGACGTGGCCGACCTTGTACGCCGCGACCGCAACCATGTCTCAGTCTTTGCCTGGAGCATAGGCAACGAGGTGGACTATCCCAATGACCCGTACTCCCACCCCGTACTCGACGGCATGGGTGAGGGAGACTTTGCGCAGCCTGTGTACGGCGGATACAAAAAGGACGCACCCAAGGCGGAACGCTTGGGCGACATAGCCAAACGCCTGGCCGCCGCAGTGAAGAAATACGACCTTTCGCGTCCTGTTACGGCAGGACTGGCGGGCGTTGTGATGTCTAACGCCACCGAATACCCCGGCGCGCTCGACATTGCGGGATACAACTACACCGAGAACCGTTACGACACCGACCACAAGCTGTATCCCAACCGCGTTATCTACGGCAGCGAGAACAAACACTTTATCGACGCATGGTATGCGGTGAAAAACAACGAGCATATCTTCGGGCAATTCCTCTGGACGGGCATTGACTATCTTGGCGAAGCGCACGCATGGCCCTCGCGCGGGTTTTACGCCGGGCTGCTCGACCTGAGCGGAACGACAAAGCCGTTAGGATATTTCCGCAAAGCGTTGTGGAGCGAAAAGCCAACGGTGTACATAGGCACATATCCCTCGCCGCGCAAGACTACGGGCACCGATGACGAATGGACACGCCTGCGCGCCGCAGCCAACGGCTCCGACCGCGAAGAAGCCGCGCCTTCATCCGAAGCATGGGCCGTGTGGAACTACGAAGAAGGCGAAACTGTGCGCGTGGTGTGCTACACCAACCAAGCCAGCGCTCGCTTGGAGTTGGACGGCAAGACCGTGGGCGAGGAAAAGCCCTACGACGCAAAGACGGGTATAATATACTGGGACATCCCCTACCGCCCTGGCAGGCTCACGGCCGTTGCACTTGACGACAAGGGCACTGAAACCGCACGCTACGCCATAGAAACATCGGGCGCACCCGCCGCTTTGCGTATCGTGTCTACACAAAAGCAGGCCAAGGCAGGCGACATAGTGAAAGTGGTGCTCGAAATAACCGACAACAAAGGCATTCCCGCCGTACTGGCCGACAACGAGATAACATGCAACATATCTGGCGCGGCAAAGCTGCTGGGATTGGAAGCCGCCAACAACACCGACATGGGCGACTACACCGACAACCGCCAGCGCGCCTACAGGGGACGGCTAACAGCCTACCTTAAAACAGCTCCCCAAGTCGGCAAGGCATACGTGCGCTTCTCGTCGCCCATGCTCAAGGCCGCAGAATTGGAAATCACCGTAAAATAACACTGCCGTTGCTACATTCTGCAACAGTAGTGGCAACATCAAAAACAAAATTCCGCCGGGCACGATAAGCGTCCGACGGAATTTTACATGTCATGCCCTCGTATTCATCCGTTTCCTGAAACTGAAAAAAACACGCGTGTTTTTTGTCTGCGTTTTTCGGGTGTTTTTCAAACGGGTTTTCAGAGGGCGAAAAATTAATGGCTTGCTTTTTAAAATTAGTGGCTCGGATTTTAAAATCCGAGCCACTAATTTTTTCTTTGCTCCCGTGTGGGGTTTACGCTCTGAAAACCAGTTTTCAATTTTCGGGCACGGAAAGCGCCGTTTTCAGACATCAGTTTGCTTGTCTGAATTCCTTGGGCGTGCAACCGGTTTGCTGCTTGAACATCCTTATGAAATGCTGCGGATACTGAAAGCCGAGCATGTCGGCTATCCGGCTCACGGTTTCGTCCGAGCCGAGGAGCATGTTCTTTGAACGGTCGATTACCTTGAGTTGTATGTATTCCTTGGCTGTTTTTCCCGTTTCCTTTTTTATCAGGTCGCCGAAATAGCTTGGCGACAGGCACGCCTTGTCGGCAAAATAGCGCACCGAGGGCAGCCCCTGCCTCTGCGCGCTGCCGCTGCGGAAATAGTCGTTCAGTTCGTGCTCGAACTTATGCAGCACGTCGCTGTTCACCTTGCTTCGCGTGCAGAACTGGCGGTCGTAGAAGCGCAGGCAGTATTCGAGGAACAGTTCTATGTGCGTGCATAGCAGTTCGCGGCTGTGCGTGTCGACGGGGTGTTCCGTCTCTGCCTCTATGTTGTGCAGGCAGCCGGCAAGCAGTTCCTGCTCGCGGTCGGACAGGTGCAGCGCTTCGCTTTGCGCATAGTTGAAAAAGGTATAGCGCTCCATGCGTTCGGCCAGCGGCGTGCCGTATATCAGGTCGGGGTGGAAAATCAGGCCGGTCACGTCCACCGGTTGTTCTTCGTCGATTATGTCCACCTGCACCGTCTGCCCGGGAGCGAAACTCACCACCGTGCCTTTCTGGTAATCGTACTTCTGGCGGCCGTAGCGCAGCGTGCAATTCACGCCGTGCTTTATGAACAGGGCGTAAATGCCGTAGTTCATCTTTACGTGGTTGACCGATTTCCGTGCCTTGTTCATATCCACCACCGTTATGAGCGGGTGAAACGTGGGCAGGCCGTAAAGGTCGTTGTAAGCCTTAATGCTGTCAAGTTGTATTATTTCCATAATGCCTTGGTGTTTAGCGCAAAATTAACGCATTTTTCCTTACGCCGCACACTGCTGCCGCACAATCGGCAATAATGGTTATTTGTTCCGCAAAACATATACAAAACGCCCGTGCCGCGCGTAGTAATTTTGCAACATCGCAAAAGCTACAAGCATGAATATAATTGAAAGAATGAGGTCCGGAGAACTGATACTCGAAACCGACCCCGACTACCCCAAGTTGCGCGCCGAATTCGAAAAGACAATGAGCCTTGTGGGCGAACTGAACAGCCGCTACCACACGCCCGACGAGATACGCGCCCTTCTTGCGCAAATCTGGGGGCAGGAAATAGACCCCTCCGTGCGCATGTTCCCGCCGTTCTACACTGCGTTCGGCAAGTTCACCAAGGTGGGCAAAGGCGTGTTTGTCAACTTCGGCTGCACGTTCCTCGACCGCGGCGGCATAACACTCGGCGACGATGTGTTCATAGGCCCGAACGTGCAGCTCATAACCGAAAACCACCCCGAACAGCCGCAAAACCGCCGCAACGTCTACGCCCGTCCCATAAGCATAGGGCGCGGCGTGTGGATAGGCGCGGGGGCAATCATCCTGCCCGGAGTAACGATAGGCGAAAACTCCATTGTGGGCGCCGGGGCTGTGGTAAAGAAAGACGTGCCCGCAAACGTGATAGTTGCCGGCGTGCCTGCAAAAATCGTAAGGGAAATAAAAACCGATTAAAAGCATGAACATTTATCCTTCAACCGCAACCGCGAATGTTTACAAAAGACAAAGCCGGTAATATCCCCTCAAAAACAAAGCAATATGGAAATACGCACAATCATCGCGGCCGGAATGCTGGCCTTTGCCGCCACTGCAACCGCACAAACCGAAACAAAAAACCGTACCACTATGGAAAAACTGAACCTTACACAAGAATGGGACAAGACGTTCCCGCAAAGCGACAAGGTGGAACACACAAAAGTGACGTTCACCAACCGCTACGGCATAACACTTGCCGCCGACATGTACATGCCTAAGAACTCCGAAGGCCGGCTGCCCGCAATAGCCGTAAGCGGTCCGTTCGGGGCGGTGAAGGAGCAGGCCTCGGGCCTTTACGCCCAGACACTCGCAGAGCGAGGCTTCCTCGCAATAGCCTTCGACCCCTCGTTCACGGGCGAAAGCGGCAGCCAGCCACGCTTCGTTACCTCGCCCGACTTCTGCACCGAGGATTTCAGCGCGGCTGTTGACTTTCTCAGCACGTTCGACCGCGTAGACCCGGAGCGCATAGGCATTCTCGGGATATGCGGCTGGGGAGGCTTCGCCATCAACGCCGCCGTAAACGACACACGTATCAAAGCCACGGTGGCCTCGACCATGTACGACATGAGCCGCTGCACATCGAAAGGTTACTTCGACCAGGCTGACAATGCCGACGCGCGCAACGAAACACGCCGCCAGCTCAGCGCACAACGCACCGACGACTACCGCAACGGCACATACGCCCGCGCAGGCGGCGTGGTAGACCCGCTGCCCGACGACGCGCCGCAGTTTGTAAAGGATTACTACGCCTACTACAAAACGCCGCGCGGATACCACAAACGCTCGCTCAACTCCAACCAGGGCTGGAACAAAACGTCGAACCTGCCGTTCCTCAACGCCCCGATACTTACCTACAGCGACGAGATACGCAGCGCGGTGCTTGTGGTTCACGGCGAAAAGGCTCACTCGCGCTATATGGGCGAGGACGCATTCAAGAAACTGAAGGGCGACAACAAGGAACTCGTCATCGTTCCCGGCGCGAGCCACGTGGACCTGTACGACAACATGCAGGCCATACCGTTCGACAAGATTGTCGCGTTCTACAGCAAATACCTTAAATAAAAAAATACTATAAAAAACCAAGCACTACACAGCGAGAAGCCTCCCGGAAAGTTCTGTTCCGGGAGGCTATTTCATTACAAACCGGCAAACGCTGTTCCGCTTCTTTATTTGTCCGCCTTTTTCGGGCGTTTTTCGAACGGGTTTTCAGGGGGCGAAAAATTAATGGCTTGCTTTTTAAAATTAGTGGCTCGGATTTTAAAATCCGAGCCACTAATTTTTTCTTTGCTCCCATGTGTGTTTAACGACGTGAAAACCAGTTTTCAATTTTTCCGCCCGAAAAACGACAATTTAAACGGTAATTTTAACCACAGTAGATACGCGATTCATCGCATCTGAAAACCGATTCATCGCACCGCCATCCCGCCTGCTGATTCGTGAGACACGATGAATAGCGTATCTACAATAACAATTGTCGCGAAACTGCAGTGCTTTTCAGCATGACGTCCAGCCATTGCCGGGCGAGTCGCACGTTTCGCCGTGGTGCTCGAACTCGAGCGTGGAGTGGCTTATGCCGTCCTGCGACATGCGGTGGTGGATTTCATGCTTTATCTGCTCCATTTTGGCTATGTCGTCTATTACCACGTGGGCCGTCATGGCCACTTCGGACGTGCTTATGGCCCAGATGTGCAGGTGGTGTATGTCTTCAACCCCGGCAACCGATTTTATTTCATTCATGATTCGCTCGGGGTCTACGCCTTCGGGTATGCCGTCGAGCGAGAGGCGCAGGCTCTGCGACAGCAGATGCCACGTCGAAGCCAGGATTACGCCGACGATTACAAGGCTTATTACGGGGTCGATAATGTACCAGCCCGTAAAGGACATGGCTATTCCCGAAACCACCACGCCTATCGACACGAGTGTGTCGGCCGCCATGTGGAGGAACGCGCCCTCGGCGTTGAGGTCGCTCTTGCGCTTGCGCATTAATAACCATGCGCTCACGCCGTTGACGATTATTCCGGCTCCGGCCGTCCACGATACAACAGCGCCGTTGACGGGCGCCGGGTTGGAGAACTTGTGTATGCTCTCAACTATTATCGCCCCCACGGCAACGAGCAGTATTATGGCGTTGAGAAGCGAGATGAGCACCGTGCCTTTCTTGTATCCATAAGTATAGTTTCGTGCCGGGCGCACCTTGGCCAGTTCCAACGCGAACAGAGCGAGCAACAGGCTGAACACATCGCTGAGGTTGTGTCCCGCGTCAGAAAGCAGTCCGAGCGAGTTGCAGCTCCAGCCCAGACCCGCCTCTACAAACACGAACAGGAGGTTGAGCGCTATGGCCAGCACGTACACCCCGTGCAGGGATTCGGCAGGCTCGAAATGATGGTGGTGGTGATGATGGTCCATGGTGTTGTTTTTTTATTTGTACGTAACTGTTGCCCTTTGGGGTGTACACACATTATTATAATACGTGAGCGGCGGCTACTCCAGCAGCAGGTTTTCCATTTGGCGCAGGAAGTATTTTTTCCATTCGGCAAGCATTTCGCGAAATTCGTCGTCGCTCATCCTGAACCACGAGACATACAGGTTTTTCGTCAGGAAAGGGAACGTTATAAGGCCATAGAATGTGGTGAACATCACATAATAAGGCACTTTGCGTATTTTGCCTTCGGCCATTTCGGCTGCCAGGGCGTCGCGTATCAGCGAGAACACCTTGTCGAGGTGCAATGTGCGCGCCGTGTCGATAAGGTGGTCTACATCGCGCTGAATCTCGCTCATCACAAAGCGCGGCATCGAGGGATTTTCGGCAAACATGCCGAAGTATTCGTCGGCCACTAGCCCGAGACGCTCCATGAGCGGCAAATCGCTACGCATTATCTCCTGCAAACGCGGCACGAGACTCTCGACAATCGTCCCGAACACGGCCTGGAACATGACATCCTTGTTAGCAAAATAGTAATGCAGCGTGGAGCGCTTTACTCCCGTTTCGGAAGCTATGTCGCTCATCGTCGTTTCGGCGAAGCCTTTCTCGGTAAACAGGCGGCGCGCCGTATCTATCATTTGCAGCTCCTGGCTGCTGTACTTGCCGTTGTTCACTTTTCCTGCCTTATGTTGTCGATAAAAAGAAGCAAGCGGTTTACGATGTTCACGTCGCTCACCGAGCTGTCGAAATCGAGTGAAAGAATGTTCATTGAAGGGAACATCGACTTGATTTTCTTCTCTATTCCCTTTTCGATGATATGGTTGGCTATGCAGCCGAACGGTTGCAGGCTCACCACATGGTTTATCCCGTGGGCGGCATACGTTGCCATTTCGCCCGAGATGAGCCAGCCCTCGCCAAACTGCGCGTTGAGCGTTATAAGTCCCGAAGCGCGCTCGGCCTTCTCGCGTATGTCGTCGAAAGGCATGAAATAGCGGAAACCGCTGCACGCCTCGTTGAACCGGGCTATCTTTTTCGACACCATGCGGTAAAACACGTCCACGAGCCACGCGGGAATACGCTTGCGCTCAAGGTAAGAACGCTCCTTGGTGCGAAGATTCACAAAGCTCTGGGTGAAGAAGTCGGTTATAAGCGGCGGCACGACCTCGAGATTCTTGTTTATGAGCCAATCGGTAACATTTTTCTGGGCAAACGGATTGAATTCGAGGAATATCTCTCCCACCACGCCAACTTTGGGAACGTCCTTGTCAAGACAAACCTCGTTGAAACGCAATGCAGCTTCGGCTACAAGCGGAAGCAACTCCTTCGGACGGTTGGCTTCGATTATCGGTTTGGCGCGGTCGAGGTATTCGTCGCGCAGGGCTGCGGCCTTGCCTTTGACGCACTCGCGTGCCACGGTGGCATAATAAAGTTTGGCAATCGAATCGCTGTATAGCATTGTTGCCAGCGCCACGGGGATGAGCTTGCGCCACGGTATGTCGAACCCGGGCTGCTCGTTGGCTATTCCGCTGCCGAAAGAAAAGGAGACCACGGGCGTATTCTTGTACCCGTTTGCAAGGAGCGCCCGCTTTATAAGTGCTATGTAGTTGCTAGCACGGCACTGTCCGCCGGTCTGCGTGATTATCACGGCTGTCTCGTCAGGATTATACTTTCCGCTCTTGAATGCCTTAACCACGTCGCCCACTATGAGCGTTGCGGGATAGCACACCTCGTTGTTGGAATATTTCAAACCCAAGTCGCACGATTCCTCGTCGCTCATCGGCAGATTTTCCACGTCGAAGCCTGCCACTTTCATGGCTGAGGGAATGAGCGGCGAAAGGAACGGGGTAAAGAAAGGCGCTATGAGCTTACGGCGACGCTCCGCTTTCGTAAACACGGGCGTAGTTTCGAACGCCTCTTCACTGCTGCGCCCTTCGCCCTGAAGACCGAGGCCGATACTCTCTACCAACGAACGCACGCGCAGCTTTATCGAGCCAACGTTGCTTACGTCGTCGATTTTAAGGAGCGTGAGGTTTTTGTGGTAGCGCTCGAGCGTGGCGCGCACTTCGTTTACAAGAAAAGCATCGGGCCCGCAACCGAACGAAGTAAGCTGCATGAACTGTACGTCTTGCCCTTGCGCACCTACCCACTTGGCTGCTTTCATTATCCTGTTGGGATATGCCCATTGTGAAAGGTATATAGTGTCGGCTATCGAAATGTTCTCGCTCCTTACGATGTCGTCAGTGATAACGTAAACGCCCATGGCGGCCACCATGTCCGACACTTTATGCTGTATGAGCGGGTCGGTGTGATACGGGCGTCCGGCAAGCATAATCACAAGTCTTTTCTTCTTGCGTGCCTCGGCCAGAACGGCGCGGTTATACGCGGCCAGGGAAGATTCGTATGAAGCCTGTTGCTGCAATGCCTCGGCAAATGCTTTCCGCAAAGTGTTTTCCTTTACGCCAAGAGCCTGCAAATAATTGCGGCATTGCTTGTACAGCAGTTTCTCGTCCTTGAAAGTTATTACAGGTGTGTCAACCGGCACGCCTACTGGCTGGGAGCTTTTCACCACTTCGGAATAACCCGAAACGATTGGACAGTTATAGCTGTTTTGTTGGTTGTTTTCCTTCTTTTCGAACACCACAAAGGGCATGAATATGCGGTCTACTCCCCGCCGGGCCAGATTTTCGATGTGACTATGCACGAGTTTTGCGGGAAAGCAGATGTTGTCGCTCATTACACAGCCTGCCGTGTGTTCATAATGCGAATAGTCCGACGGTTCAGACAGTTCCACTTCCATTCCGCAGCCTGTAAGCAATGCGTGCCAGAAAGGATATTCCTCATACATGTTCAGGCAGCGCGGGATTCCTATCCGCAACGCGGGGTTTCCTACCTGCGAAGGGCGGTTGAAAAGCAATTGCAACTTATATTCGTAAACATTTGCCCCGGGCTCTGCCTTTTCGCCGCGGTTCGAGAATACCTTTTCGCAACGGTTGCCGGAATAGTAACGCTGTTTGCCGTCGAAAAGGTATTGCGTTACCTGGCAACTGTTTTCGCACCCTTTGCAATGCAGCAGCCGCGAAGTAAAGTTCGCACGCCTGAGCATTTCGTCTACCGTAACGCTTGTTTCCGCCTTGTGTCGGATAGCGTAGAGTGCGCACCCCATTGCTCCCATGAGTTCGGGGCAATCACTGCGATATACGTTAGTGCCCGACAGTTTTTCGAGCGCACGCACTATGGAGTCGTTGCGCATTGTTCCGCCCTGTACTACTACATGGCGGCCGAGCTCGGACGTGTTTTTAAGTTGCAGCACCTTGTAAAGGCAGTTTTTTACAACGGAATACGAAAGCCCTGCCGCTATATCGGCCACGGTGGCGCCCTCGCGCAACACTTGTTTCACTTTCGAGTTCATGAACACGGTACAACGCGTTCCAAGGTCGCAGGGATGTGTTGAGCGGCAGGCCTCGCGCGCAAAATCAGCCACTTCGTAACCCAGCGAGCGGGCAAACGTACTTATGAAAGAGCCGCAACCCGACGAACATGCCTCGTTTATCTCTATGCGGTTTATAACGCCGCCGTCCACAAAGATAGCCTTCATGTCCTGCCCGCCAATGTCGAGTATGAAAGATACTTCGGGGCTTATGTTTTTGGCCGCCATGTAATGGGCTATGGTTTCTATTATGCCGTTGTCCATTGCAAACGCCGCCTTTATAAGGTCTTCGCCGTAGCCGGTGGAACATGAGCCGGCCACGTGCAGTTCCGTACCCGCGGCCTTACATGCGGCAACAAGTCCCTGCAGACCTTTCTCAACAGTCCGCACCGGATTGCCGTCGTTGTCGTGATAATAAGAATAGAGCATTGCGCCCTCGGGCGACAGCACTACTATCTTCGTTGTCGTTGAACCAGAATCTACACCTATGTATGCTTCTTGCACCCCGGCCTTGAGTTCCGCGCGGGGAACGCCTTTTCCTCCCAGCCCCGAGAGCCAGTTGCGGTAATCTTCCTCGTTTTCGAATATAGGCGGCAGGCTCAGGTATGAATGCGCCTTCTGCGTAAGGCGTTCGTCCACCAGTTTCGAGAATCCTTCCACCGTTCCGGTGCTTCCTCCTTCGGCCAGTGCCGCCCCCCAGGCCGGTATAAGGCTTCCTGCCTCGGGAACTATTATGTCGTTTTCGTCAAGTTTCAGGTAATTGACGAACGCTTTGCGCAATGCCGGTATAAAAGTCAGCGGCCCGCCGCAAAAAAGCAAAGGCGGGGTTATCGTGCAACCGTGCGCAAGCGTTATGACCGTCTGTACGGCCACGGCATGGAATATAGAGGCCGCGATGTCCTCGCGCGGGATATTCTTGGCCACGAGGTTCTGTATGTCGGTTTTGCAGAACACCCCGCAGCGCGACGCTATGGGATACACCTGCGACGAATCCATTGCCAGCTTACCGAGCTCCTCATTCGAAACGCCGAGCAGTATGGCCATCTGGTCGATGAACGCTCCCGTGCCGCCGGCACAGTTGCCGTTCATGCGCAGGTCGGTAGCCCTTTGCTCCTCAAAGAACACCACTTTGGCGTCCTCGCCCCCGATGTCTATCATGGTGGACACCTCAGGATGGGCGTGGCGCACATAGTTCGAAGCCGCTACAACCTCCTGGACGAACGGGATTCCGCAACGTTCGCAAACACCCATGCCTACGGAGCCGGTTATGTTGACCTCTACAGGTTCGTTGCCCACTACGCCCGCTATGGCGCTGAAAAAGCCGGCAAGGCATTCCCTTACCTTGGCCTGGTGGCGCTCGTAGCGTTGAAAAACAAGACTGCCGTCGCCAGCGCGGAGCACAACCACTTTGGCTGTCGTCGAACCTATGTCTATACCTATTTTATATTGTACCATACGGATTTATAATTCTTATCCCGAAAACTGACACTGGTGTCAGTTTAGCTGCAAAAGTAAAAATTAATTCGAATACCGGCACGGAAGACCGACCTATTTTAACACACATATATTATATAATAGCCTATTTTGCAATCCGGTTGAACAAATACGGCTGTTTCAATCCGTATGTTTGCAGCCAACAGCCACGACTAAAACAAGTGAAAACCGGAACCGCAAAACGGCGTTTTCCGTACCCGAAAATTGAAAACTGATTTTCAGTGCGTAAACCTCACATGGGAGAAAGGAAAAAATTAGTGGCTCGGATTTTAAAATCCGAGCCACTAATTTTAAAAAGCAAGCCATTAATTTTTTGCCCTCTGAAAACCCGTTCGCAGAATGCCCTAAAAACGCAGACAAATCGGGCACGTGCCATGCGCCGTGTTGCGGCCGGCTTATGCGTCGCCCATGTACACGTCCGAAGGTTTCTGCGGGCGCGACGGTATTTCGGGTATGTTTATCTTGCCGAACGTGCTTTCATACTTTGCAATATTGTTCTGCAAGGCGAAGAGCAGGCGTTTGGCGTGCTCCGGCGCCATCACCACGCGCGACTTCACGGGCGCCTTGTTTGTGCCGGGCAGCACGCGCACGAAGTCGAATATGAACTCCGCGCTCGAATGCGTGAGCACTGCGAGGTTTGAATACACTCCTTCCACCACCTCGGGCGAAAGCTCTATTTTCAGCTGGTTTGCGTCGTTTTGGGGATTGTTGTTCATTGTTTCCTTAATTTTGTTGTTACTCACGCAAAGTTAACAAAAGAAAATTCCCCGGTAACTCCGCGCCGCGCTTTTTTTACGCCCCCGCGAGGCAAACATCGCGTCTTGCTCGCTCATATTTCGGAAAACTGCATGTGCGAGGTTCAAAAAAAAAGCGTATATTTGTCATATAACTCTTTACACAAACATTTTTACACCTTATCTGCCTTAACCAACAAAACCACACCGCCATGAAAAAACTCATCCCGCTCCTGCTCATTTCCCTAATCGGCACCGCAGTTTCGGCCCAGCCTCAGGAAATAAAATATACCGTCAACAAAATTTGGGACAACGGCAAGCACTGCGCCTTCACGTCGCTCATAAAGTACAAAGGGCTTTACATCTGCTCCTTCCGCGAAGGCGAAACGCACATCTTCGACAGCCGGGGAAACGCCGAAGGTAAAGTAAGGATACTCGTTTCAACCGACGGCGACGCATGGGAGGCACTCGACCTCACAGGCAAGGCCGGCATCGACCTGCGCGACCCCAAACTGTCAGTAATGCCCGACGGGCGGCTCATGGTGACGACCGGCGGCTCGATATACCGCAACCGCAAACTCACAGGCATAGAGCCGCAAGTGATGTTCAGCAACGACGGCCGCAACTACACGGCGCCGCAACCCATACAACTGCCCGAAGAAGTGGGCAGCCACCCGTGGCTTTGGCGCGTAACCTGGCACGAAGGAACGGGATACGGAATTGTTTACGCCAAGAACGACACGCCTTTGTCAAAGCTGTACCTCGTAAAAACCGACGACGGAATACATTACAGCCTCGTAAAAACAATAGAAATGGACGGCTTTCCAAACGAAAGCACCGTGCGCTTCCTGCCCGACGGCCGCATGGCCATTATGGTGCGGCGCGACGCGGGCGACTGCCTCGGATACTGGGGCACGAGCCACGCCCCCTACACCGAATGGGAATGGAAGAAAATGGAGTTCCGCGTTGGAGGCCCCGACTTCATCGTGCTCGACGACGGAACCGTTATAGCCGGCTCGCGCAACCACTACATACCGTCGTCGCCCAAAACAACGCTCTACACGGGCAACAGCGAAGGAAAGTTCAAGGAAACGCTGGTGCTGCCGTCGGGAGGCGACACAAGCTACCCGGGAATCATCAAGGTTGGCGACGAGCTGTGGGTGAGCTATTACTCCACCCACGAAACCGGGAACGCTTCCGTCTACCTCGCAAAGATTCCGCTCGCGCTGCTGAAGCACTAACACGCCGCCATGTCGGTTTGCTCCAGTACCGGCACGCACGGGAATGTTCCTTTTCTTATCAAAATGCTATCTCCAAGTTGTAATTTTAGGAACGCAAAGCGTAAAAACCTAACAAAAAAGGGAAATAAAATCATAATTATAACGGGAAAGTTCATACCTTTGGTATGATTTACAAAACTTCCAAAAATAAAAACGATGAAGAAACTGTTTACCATCATTTCACTGTTTGCAGCAGTAATGACAGCAAACGCACAGAGCGCGGTAAAAGGAAACTATTTTACCGACAACTGGACATTAGGAATCAGTGGCGGCGTAATCACTCCCACCACCAACCACGCTTTCTTCGGAAGCATGCGCCCGACTATCACAATGGAGCTCACAAAATGGCTTACACCTGAATACGGGCTGGCAGTGCAGGGACAAACCGCAATCAACATCGACAAACTCGGCTGGGGAAAAAGCAAAACAGCCTTCGACCTGGCACAGGTAATGCTTCTCAACAAGGTTAACCTCATGAACGCCTTTGGCGGTTACAAAGGCGAGCCCCGCATGTTCGAAATCGAAGCATACGCAGGCTTGGGATACACACACTTCTACTACAACGGCCAGGAAGGCGTTGACGCATTCAGTTCGAAACTCGGACTTAACTTCAACGTCAACCTCGGAAGCGACAACGAATGGCAGATAAACGTTAAACCGGCCATCACTTACCTGCTCGACGGCAACTGCGGCCGCAACTTCGCGCTACATCCCATGCGCTTCGACGTAAACCGCTCGGCGCTGGAACTTACTGCCGGAGTAACCTACAAGTTCCTCACCAGCAACGGAACGCATAACTTCGTTTCCGTAAAAGAATACGACCAGGCCGAAGTTGACGGGCTGAACGCACGCATTAACGACCTGCGCAGCAAGCAGGAAAGCATGCAAACCGCTATCAACGACCTCACTGCAAAGAACACACAGCTCCAGAACGAACTGGCAGCAACAAAGAAGGCACTCACCGACTGCCAGAACACACCCAAGACCGAAACGGTTTACACTACAATCAACCGCAACCTCGAGTCGTACATAACATTCGCACAGGGCAAGAGCACAGTAGACCGCTCGCAAATGCCCAACGTGGAGCGTGTGGCCACATACATGAAAAACCACAGCGGAAGCCGCGTTGAAATCCTCGGATACGCTTCGCCCGAAGGCAGCGCCGAGATAAACGCAAAACTGTCGAAGGCACGCGCCGAGGCCGTAAAGAAAATACTCGTCAAGACTTACGGCATAAGTGCAAGCCGTATCAAGGCAGAAGGCCAAGGCGTGGGCAACATGTTCAAGGAGCCCGACTGGAACCGAGTAAGTATCTGCACACTGAACGACTAAGAAAACCGCATAACGCTAACATACAAGTGCGCGCGCCCCGTTATGGAGCGCGCGCACTTTTCTTTGCACCCCTAATCGGCAAAACCGTAAAACGGCAGGACAACCCTGCACATTTCCCGGCAAATCGCCGCCTTATTTCAAAACAACAGATGCCAAGGCCGCCGATGTCCGCACTTTTTCCGCCATGCAGGCAAACGGTTTTACGCCCGCCGGCCATTGCTCTCCAACATAGGCCGACGGGTGGTCTGTATTTTGTCTGCATTCCGGGACAATTTTCAAAATAGTTTTCAGAGGGCAAAAAATATGTCTGACCTATTTTAAAATATGTCTGACATATTTCGAAATATGTGCCTTGTATTTTTTCCTTGCTCCTACGTGGGGTAAACGCGCTGAAAAACAGTTTTCATTTTCCGTGCACGGGAAACAGACATTCAAAGCCGCTGCTTTTGCCAGCAAAATATAAACATTACAACAGTCATAAAGAACTTCACCATTCGAACAATACCGCTTCCATATTCCCGACGAGCACAAGAAACGGGAAGGTAATTATATAAATCCGGGATTGCAAATACACATTATTTTATATACGCCTACACATTATTATATATATGCCGTGCAAACACCGCAGACAAGCAATGGGAAATTGCGGCCGGCAACACATTTTCGGCCTTTGCGAAAAAAAACTCCGCCAATGTTTTGTGTATCGGAAAAGTATAACTAATTTTGCAGTCGCTAAAAATCCGAATCATCAAGATAATAAAATAAAAATTAAAAAACATACCAAACATGATTATCGTACCTATCAAAGAAGGTGAAAACATTGAAAGGGCGCTCAAGAAATTCAAGCGCAAATTCGAAAAGACCGGTGTGGTAAAAGAACTGCGCCGCCGTCAGCAGTACAACAAGCCGTCGGTTCTGAAACGTCTGGAAAAAGAACACGCTATCTACATCCAACGCATGCAGCGCATAGAAGATTAAAATAAATTTGCACATAAGGCTTGCGCCTGAAAAAAAAATTACATAAATTCGTTGCGTAAACATACTACGCAGCGAATTTATGCTTTTACCCGGTTTCATAAAATACTTGGCCTACGAGAGGAACTACTCCCCGCTGACGGTGAGTTGCTATGAGCGCGACCTGAAAGCATTCCAACAGTTTTTCGAGAATGCCCGCCCGGGCATGACATGGAAGGACGTAGACTCCGAAATGATACGCCTGTGGCTTGCCGACATGCTGGAAAAGGGCAACACGGCGGCCACGGTGAACAGACGGCTCAGCTCGCTGCGCACATTATATAAATACATGCTCGCCAAGGGCGAGACCCGGTATGACCCCACCGGCAAACTGCGCGGCCCGAAGAAGCAGAAGACACTGCCCTATTTCGTAAAGGAATCCGAAATGAACCGCCTGCTCGACGACATACCGGTGGAAGACACTTTCGAGGGGCACAGGAACCACGCAATAATAAATACGTTTTACAACACGGGCATACGAGTTTCGGAGCTTACCTCGCTCAACACCGGCAGCGTGGACCTGGCCGCACGCACAATAAAGGTAACGGGGAAACGCAACAAGCAAAGGATTGTGCCTTTCGGAAAAGAACTGTGCGACGAACTGCGGCAATATATAATAATGCGTGACAGCGTAGCAGGCGACAGCCAACCGGCATTTTTCATAACGTCGAAAAACACGCGCCTTTCCACCGCCGAAGTAAGAAACATAGTAAAGGAGCGGCTTTCGCTCGTAACTTCGATAAAGAAACGCTCGCCACACGTGCTGCGGCACACATTCGCAACGTCCATGCTCAACCACGACGCCGACATAGAAGCCGTAAAACAACTGCTCGGGCACGAAAGCCTGTCGACCACCGAGATTTACACCCACACCACATTCGAAGAACTAAAGAAAATATACAAACAGGCCCACCCAAGGGCATGAACTTCATTAATTTTTAAAGTTTTGTACTATGGAACTGAAAATTAAATCTATCCATTTCGACGCAACAGAGAAGTTGCACGATTTCATCGCCAAGAAATTAGCCAAACTCGAAAAATCCTGCGACCAGATAGGAACAGCCGAGGTTACACTGAAAGTAGTAAAACCCGAAACGGCAAAAAACAAAGAGACTGGCATCAGAATCAGCGTGCCCAACGACTCGCTTTTTGCCGAAAAAGTGTGCGACACTTTCGAGGAAGGCGTAGACCTTTGCGTTGAAGCACTGCTGAAACAGCTTAATAAATACAAGGAAAAACAACGCAAATACTAAAAAAAGTCGCCAAACATTTTGCGTTTAAAAATTATTGACTAACTTTGCAGCCGTTTCCGACCTAATTCTTAGTGAAGAAACGGCTGTAATCGTGTGCGACGCATTACAAGGGTAAGTTCCAGAGTGGCCAAATGGGGCAGACTGTAAATCTGCTGGCGTATGCCTTCGGTGGTTCGAATCCATCCTTGCCCACAAGAACGCGGAAATAGCTCAGTTGATAGAGCACTAGCCTTCCAAGCTGGGGGTCGCGGGTTTGAGTCCCGTTTTCCGCTCAAATGCTGTTATAGCTCAGTGGTAGAGCACTTCCTTGGTAAGGAAGAGGTCCCGAGTTCAAGTCTCGGTAACAGCTCCACTCAACGAAAACACAGCAAAATCTCATTAAAACAATTATAAAAAAGTAAAAGCTATGGCTAAAGAACATTTTGAGCGTACCAAACCGCATGTTAACATTGGTACCATCGGTCACGTTGACCACGGAAAGACAACGCTTACCGCTGCCATCACCAAAGTATTGGCAGAAAGAGGATTTTCGAGCGACGCAGAAGTAAAATCGTTCGACCAAATCGACAACGCACCCGAAGAAAAAGAGCGTGGTATTACCATTAACACCTCGCACGTAGAATACGAAACCGCAAAGCGTCACTACGCACACGTTGACTGCCCGGGACACGCCGACTATGTAAAGAACATGGTTACCGGTGCTGCCCAGATGGACGGTGCAATTATCGTAGTAGCAGCAACCGACGGTCCTATGCCCCAGACACGTGAGCACATCCTTTTGGCCCGCCAGGTAAACGTACCCCGCCTTGTTGTATTCCTCAACAAATGCGACATGGTAGAAGACGAGGAAATGCTCGAACTCGTTGAAATGGAAATGCGCGAGCTTCTCACACAGTATGACTACGAAGAGGATACTCCCATTATCCGCGGTTCCGCACTCGGCGCGCTCAACGGCGTAAAAGAATGGGAAGACAAGGTTATGGAACTCATGGACGCAGTAGACAGCTGGATTCAGGAGCCTGTTCGCGACATCGAGAAACCGTTCCTCATGCCTATCGAAGACATCTTCTCTATCACAGGTCGTGGTACCGTTGCAACCGGCCGTATCGAAACCGGTAAGGTAAAGGTTGGCGACGAAGTTCAGATTCTCGGCCTTGGCGAAGACAAGAAATCGGTTGTAACCGGCGTTGAAATGTTCCGTAAGATCCTTGACGAGGGCGAAGCTGGTGACAACGTAGGTCTGCTCCTCCGCGGTATTGAAAAGACAGAAGTTAAGCGTGGTATGGTTATCACTCACCCGGGTGCAATCACTCCTCACTCAAAATTCAACGCTTCCATCTACGTATTGAAGAAAGAAGAAGGCGGCCGCCACACTCCGTTCGGCAACAAATACCGTCCTCAGTTCTATCTCCGTACAATGGACTGCACCGGTGAAATCAGCCTCCCCGAAGGAACCGAAATGGTAATGCCGGGCGACAACGTTGAAATCACTGTAGAGCTCATCTACCCGGTAGCTCTCAACGTAGGTCTCCGTTTCGCAATCCGCGAAGGTGGTCGTACCGTTGGTTCAGGTCAGATTACCGAAGTTCTCGACTAATCAAGACTATAATAAAAAGAAACCATATTATTTAAGGCCCCTATTCCTAACGGATGGGAGCCTTAAATTACGGGAATAGCTCAGTTGGTAGAGCACTGGTCTCCAAAACCAGGTGTCGGGAGTTCGAGCCTCTCTTCCCGTGCATAAATAATGTTTGAATATGTTTAAGAAAGCGTTAGCATATTGCAAGCAATCATACGAAGAACTTGCATATAAGACGACTTGGCCAAGCCGCCAGGAATTAGGACATAGCGCAGTGGTCGTACTAACTGCTTCCATAATCATTGCGCTGGTTGTGTTCCTGATGGATTCCGCGTTCCAGTTTGTCATGGAAAAAGTATACCCGCACTGAAAAACTATCTTACAATGGCAGAATCTGCAATGAAATGGTATGTGCTTAAAGCGATAAGCGGCAAAGAAGGCAAAGTTAAGGAATACATTGATGCCGGAATAAAAAACGGTCATTTCAATGGTGCCGTATCACAAGTGCTCATACCCACAGAAAAGGTAGTTTATCCCGGACCCGGTGGAAAGCGCGTAGTAAAAGAGCGCAATTATCTGCCGGGATATGTGCTTGTCGAAGCCAACTTGATTGGTGAAATAGCACACGAGCTCCGCACCACCCCTAACGTGCTGGGCTTTCTTGGAAAACCCGACAAACCTGAACCACTCCGCCAAAGCGAGGTGAACAGGATTCTCGGCAGTGTAGACGAACTTGAAAACGAAAGCCAGGAAATCGCACCCAATTTCATAATAGGTGAAAGCGTCAAGGTAATCGAAGGCCCGTTCAGTAATTTCACAGGATTCGTTGAAAACATAAACAACGACAAAAAGAAATTAACCGTTATGGTCAAGGTTTTCGGGCGCAACACACCTCTTGAATTAGGTTTTATGCAAGTGGAAAAGGAATAACAAAGGTAATGTTACGTACCTTTATGTTCCGAAGAATAAATTAAAATCAAACAAAAAACACAATGGCAAAAGAAGTTGCTGGATTAATCAAACTACAGATTAAAGGAGGCGCTGCAAATCCATCACCTCCCGTAGGACCTGCTTTAGGTTCGAAAGGATTGAACATTATGGACTTTTGCAAGCAGTTCAATGCCAGGACAGCAGACAAGGCGGGAAAAGTATTGCCGGTCGTAATTACATATTACACCGACAAGTCGTTCTCGTTTATTGTAAAAACTCCTCCTGTTGCAATCCAACTGCTCGAAGCTTCTAAGAAAAAAAGCGGATCAGCAGAGCCCAACCGTGCTAAGATAGCCGAAATCACATGGGATCAAGTGCGCGCTATTGCCGAAGATAAAATGCCCGACCTGAACTGCTTTACCGTTGAATCGGCAATGAAAATGGTTGCAGGAACGGCACGCAGCATGGGTATATCAATAAAAGGGGAATTTCCTAATAACAACTAAAACTTCAATTGAAACATGAGTAAACTGACAAAAAACCAAAAGTCTGTAGCCGGGAAGATTGAAGCAGGAAAGATGTACACATTGAAAGAAGCATCCAGCCTGGTTAAGGAAATCACCACTACCAAATTCGACGCTTCGCTTGATATTGACGTACGCTTAGGCGTAGACCCCCGCAAATCGAACCAAATGGTTCGCGGCACTGTATCATTACCCAACGGAACAGGTAAGACTGTTCGTGTTCTTTGCCTCTGCACCCCCGACGTGGAGGAAGCAGCAAAAGCAGCAGGAGCAGACTATGTTGGACTCGACGAGTGCATAAATCAAATAAAAGGCGGATGGTTAGACTTTGATGTTGTTATCGCAATGCCTTCGGTAATGGGCAAAATCGGACAAGTAGCCCGCATTTTAGGTCCGCGCGGCCTTATGCCCAACCCCAAAAGCGGCACAGTTACGATGGACGTAGCCAAAGCCATAAGCGAGGTAAAACAAGGTAAAATTGACTTCAAAGTAGACAAGGCTGGTATAGTACATACCTCAATTGGTAAAATTTCTTTCACTCCTGAGCAAATAGCCCAGAACGCAAAAGAGTTTATCAATACTGTAATTAAGCTCAAGCCTGCAGCAGCAAAGGGAACATACATCAAGAGCATATACCTTTCGAGTACTATGAGTCAGGGACTGAAAATCGACCCGAAATCAATCGACGAATTAAACTAAAATCGAATCATGAGAAAGGAAGACAAACAATTAGTAATAAAGCATCTTTCTGAATTACTAAAGACATATGCTCACTTCTATCTTGTAGACGTTACTGCGATGAACGCAGAGGCAACCAATGCTCTACGCCGCAAATGCTTCAAAAATGAGATTAAGATGGTTCTTGTAAAGAACTCCCTTCTCCATAAAGCATTCGAAGCGTCGGACATTGATTATTCGCCACTGTACGATTGTTTGAAAGGAACAACAGCACTTATGCTCTGCAATGTAGCGAACGTTCCCGCCAAACTCATTAAAGATACCTCTAAAGATGGCATACCCGGCTTGAAAGCCGCTTATGCAGAAGAAGGATTCTACATTGGCGCAGACCAGATAGATGCATTGGCTGCAATTAAGAGTAAGAGCGAAGTTATTTCTGAAATTATTGCATTGCTACAATCGCCGGCAAAGAATGTCGTATCTGCTCTCCAGTCTGGTGGTCAGACCATACATGGAGTATTAAAAACACTGGGAGAACGTCCCGAATAAAAACAAGAATAAAAACAATTAAAAATAAAAATTAAAAATGGCAGACATCAAAGCTATTGCTGAAGAATTAGTTAATCTTACAGTAAAAGAAGTAAATGAATTGGCAACTGTCCTGAAGGACGAGTATGGAATTGAGCCCGCCGCTGCAGCAGTTGCAGTAGCAGCTGGTCCAGCAGAAGGTGGAGCTGCTGCCGCTGAAGAGAAAACATCTTTCAATGTTGTACTCAAAGCTGTTGGTTCCGCTAAGTTACAGGTTGTAAAAGCTGTTAAGGAAGCTTGCGGCCTTGGCTTGAAAGAAGCAAAAGACCTCGTAGACGCAGCTGGTTCAGCACCTGCAACATTAAAAGAAGGTGTTGCTAAAGAAGAAGCAGAAGCTCTCAAGAAAACAATTGAAGCTGCTGGTGCAGAAGTAGAACTCAAGTAATTAGTTTTACAGCTACAAATATAGTTAAGAGTCCTCTGGTAGAGGGTTCTTAACTTTTTGCGTATTATAAATTCTTACATCCTAACAAATAACGAATGTCGTCACATATTGTTAACCAAAGAATAAATTTTGAATCTGTCAAGAAACCTATGCCTTATCCCGACTTTCTTGACGTTCAACTTAAATCATTTCGAGATTTTCTGCAGCTCGACACTCCGCCTGAAAAACGTAAGAACGACGGACTTTACAAGGTTTTTGCAGAAAATTTCCCCCTAGCAGACACGCGCAATAACTTCGTTCTTGAATTTCTTGATTACTATATCGACCCACCACGCTATACCATTCAAGAATGCTTGGAACGCGGGCTTACATACTGCGTACCTTTAAAGGCAAAACTTAAACTATACTGTACGGATCCCGGACACGAAGATTTCGATACGGTGGTTCAGGATGTATTCCTTGGACCTATTCCGTACATGACCGACAATGGAACATTCGTTATTAACGGTGCGGAACGTGTTGTAGTTTCACAATTGCACAGGTCGCCCGGTGTATTTTTCGGTTCAAGCGTACATACTAATGGAACACAACTGTATTCCGCACGAATAATCCCATTCAAAGGCTCATGGATTGAATTTGCTACAGACATTAACAATGTCATGTACGCATATATCGACCGCAAGAAGAAACTTCCAGTAACAACCTTGCTTCGCGCCTTGGGCTTTGAAAGCGATAAGAGTATTCTCGAGATATTCAACCTGGCCGAAGAAGTTAAGGTAAACAAGACGAATTTGAAAAAATGCGTTGGCCGCAAAGTAGCAGCCCGCGTATTGAAAAGTTGGATAGAAGACTTTGTTGACGAAGATACGGGCGAAGTTGTTTCAATAGAGCGTAACGAAGTCATACTTGACCGCGAAACCGTTATTACAGAAGAACATATACAGCAAATTATTGACTGTGGGGCACAGAGTATTCTTGTACACAACGAAAAAACAAGCAATTCCTCTGACTATTCTATAATCTTCAACACACTGAAGAAAGACCCCTGCAACTCTGAGAAAGAAGCTGTCTTGTTCATCTATCGTCAGCTCCGTAATGCAGACCCGGCGGATGATGCCAGCGCTCGAGAAGTTATAAATAATCTTTTCTTCTCTGAAAAACGTTACGACCTTGACGAAGTAGGACGTTACAGGATAAACAAAAAGCTCGGTCTTTCTACGGACATGAGTGTACGTGTACTTACAAAAGAAGATATTATTGAAATAATAAAATATCTTATCGAACTAGTCAATTCAAAAGCTACGGTTGATGACATTGACCACTTGAGCAACCGCCGTGTACGTACTGTAGGTGAGCAGCTCAGCAACCAATTCGCAATAGGACTTGCACGAATGAGCCGCACCATTCGCGAACGAATGAATGTAAGGGACAATGAAGTTTTCGTACCTACAGATCTTATCAACACAAAAACTATTTCGTCCGTAATAAATTCGTTCTTCGGTACAAACCCGTTATCGCAATTCATGGACCAAACCAACCCATTGGCAGAAGTGACACATAAGCGCCGCCTTTCTGCACTCGGTCCCGGTGGATTATCTCGTGAACGTGCGGGTTTCGAAGTTCGAGACGTACACTACACACATTATGGCCGCCTATGCCCTATCGAATCTCCAGAAGGACCTAACATCGGCCTTATTTCTTCGCTTTGCGTCTATGCCAAAATAAATAACCTTGGCTTCATATCCACGCCATACAGAAAGGTTCAGGATAAAAAAGTAGACTTGGATAATGACAACATTATTTATCTTACCGCTGAAGAAGAAGAAAATAAAATAATTGCGCAGGGTAATGCCCCTCTTAATGATGACGGTACATTTATACGCACTAAAGTAAAGTGCCGCCAGGATGCCGACTATCCTGTTGTTTCTCCTGAAGAAGTAGAGCTTATGGACGTTGCTCCGCAACAGATAGCTTCAATTGCAGCAGCCCTCATTCCATTCTTGGAGCATGACGACGCACACCGCGCGCTTATGGGCTCAAACATGATGCGTCAGGCTGTTCCACTAATACACAATGAAGCTCCTATTGTGGGAACCGGCATAGAAAAACAAGTGTGCGAAAACTCACGCACCATGATAACCGCCGAAGGCGACGGTGTCGTTGACTATGTAGACGCAACCCGTATTTGTATATTATACGACAGGACAGAAGACGAAGATTTTGTAAGTTTCGACTCGGCACTAAAAGAATATACAATTCCTAAGTTCCGCCGCACCAATCAAAATATGACAATTGACCTTCGTCCTATCTGCGTTAAAGGGCAACGCGTAAAGAAAGGAGAAATTCTTACGGAAGGATATGCTACAGAGAAGGGCGAACTCGCTTTAGGACGCAATTTGCTGGTTGCATACATGCCTTGGAAAGGGTATAATTACGAGGACGCTATTGTATTAAGCGAACGTTGTGTTCGAGAGGACATACTGACTTCTATTCATGTAGATGAATTCTCGTTAGAAGTGCGCGAAACCAAACGTGGTGTAGAAGAACTTACTTCTGATATACCCAACGTAAGCGAAGAAGCAACCAAAGATCTTGACGACAAAGGTATAATCCGTATTGGAGCCCGCGTTGAACCAGGAGATATCCTGATAGGAAAAATCACTCCTAAAGGAGAAAGCGATCCTTCACCCGAAGAGAAACTATTACGTGCTATTTTCGGCGACAAGGCTGGCGACGTAAAAGATGCTTCACTTAAAGCAAATCCATCTCTAAGCGGTATCGTAATAGACCGCAAACTATTCTCCAAGGCAATAAAGACACGTGCGTCCAAAGCAGCAGATAAAATAGAGTTAGAGAAAATCGACAAGGAATTTGAAGCTAAGGCTAACGATTTGAAAGATATTCTTGTCGACAAACTTATGATTCTTACAAAAGGACGCACATCACAAGGAATCAAAGACAACCTTGGTACAGAGATAATCGAAAAAGGAGCTAAGTTCAAGAAAGAAGTACTTGCAAACATCGATTATTCCTCTATACAGCTGAGCAAATGGACTTCCGATGTCAAGAAAAACGAACTCATATCCAAACTTATAATGAACTACCTTAAAAAGTTCAATATAATGGATGCTGAGCTTAAACGCAAAAAGTTCGTAATTACTATAGGAGACGAACTGCCCTCGGGAATCATACAAATGGCAAAAGTCTATGTTGCAAAAAAACGTAAGATAAGCGTAGGCGACAAAATGGCCGGACGACACGGAAACAAAGGTATCGTTTCCAAGATTGTACGCCAGGAAGACATGCCGTTCCTTGCCGACGGAACACCTGTGGACATTGTACTTAACCCGCTCGGCGTGCCTTCGCGTATGAACCTTGGACAAATCTTTGAAGCTATTTTAGGAGCTGCCGGAAAGAAATTAGGCGTAAAGTTCAGCACGCCCATATTCGACGGAGCCAAATTAGACGATTTGTGCGAATGGACCGACAAGGCCGGGCTGCCCCGCTTCTGTTCAACACAGTTGTACGACGGCGAAACCGGAGAACCTTTCGACCAAAAAGCTACAGTAGGAGTCACATACATGCTCAAACTGGGGCACATGGTTGAAGACAAGATGCACGCACGCTCTATCGGCCCGTACTCATTGATTACTCAGCAACCTCTTGGAGGTAAGGCGCAATTCGGTGGCCAGCGTTTCGGAGAAATGGAGGTCTGGGCACTCGAGGCGTTCGGCGCTTCACATGTTCTGCAGGAAGTCCTTACTATCAAGTCTGATGACGTTATAGGCCGTGCAAAAGCATACGAAGCCATCGTAAAAGGCGAACCGATACCTACGCCCAACATACCTGAATCTCTCAATGTGCTATTACACGAGCTGCAAGGTTTGGGACTCAGTGTAACGCTCGATTAATAAACGGAACTCTTTACACAACATAAATATACATAAAATGGCTTTCAAAAAAGAATCAAAGATAAAGAGTCAATTTACGAAAATTACCATAGGACTTGCCTCTCCTGAGGAAATACTGGAAAATTCGTATGGCGAAGTACTAAAACCGGAAACCATAAACTACCGTACATACAAACCCGAACGCGACGGATTGTTCTGCGAACGCATATTCGGTCCTACCAAAGACTACGAATGCCACTGCGGTAAATACAAAGGCATACGCTATAAAGGCATTGTCTGCGACCGTTGCGGTGTAGAAGTCACTGAAAAAAAAGTACGTCGTGAACGCTCCGGACACATTCAGCTTGTTGTGCCTGTTGCACACATTTGGTACTTCCGTTCACTGCCTAACAAAATGGGTTATCTATTAGGGCTTCCTACAAAGAAGCTTGACATGATAATCTATTATGAACGTTATGTCGTTATCCAGCCCGGTGTATTGGCCGAAGAAGGAGTCGCAAAATATGATCTCCTTACAGAAGACGAATACTTGGAATGGTTGGATAAATTGCCCAAAGACAACCAATATCTCGAAGACACCGACCCCAACAAGTTCATAGCCAAAATGGGCGGCGAGGCAGTTTACGATTTGCTCACACAAATAGACCTTGACGCATTATCCTACGAACTTCGCGACCGTGCAAATACCGATTCGTCGCAGCAGCGCAAAAACGAGGCTCTAAAACGCCTCCAGGTTGTAGAATCCTTCCGTGCAAGTCGCGACCGCAACAAGCCGGAGTGGATGATAATGAAAATAATACCTGTCATTCCTCCTGAGTTGCGTCCTCTTGTACCACTCGACGGCGGGCGTTTTGCAACATCCGACCTTAACGACCTGTACCGCCGCGTACTCATACGCAATAACCGTTTGAAGAGACTTCTGGAAATAAAAGCTCCCGAAGTCATCCTGCGTAACGAGAAACGTATGCTTCAGGAAGCCGTAGACAGCCTTTTCGACAACTCACGCAAAAGCAGTGCCGTAAAAAGCGAGTCAAGCCGTCCGTTAAAATCCTTGTCCGACTCCCTCAAAGGAAAACAAGGACGTTTCCGCCAAAACCTCCTCGGTAAACGTGTAGACTACTCTGCACGTTCGGTAATCGTTGTAGGCCCTGAGCTGAAAATGGGCGAGTGCGGTCTGCCAAAACTTATGGCAGCCGAATTATACAAGCCGTTTATAATCCGCAAACTCATAGAACGCGGCATTGTAAAAACAGTAAAAAGCGCGAAGAAAATAGTCGATCGCAAGGACCCGATAATCTGGGACATCCTCGAATACGTGATGAAAGGCCATCCCGTATTGCTAAACCGTGCGCCGACACTCCACCGTTTGGGTATCCAGGCTTTCCAGCCAAAGATGATAGAAGGAAAAGCTATCCAGCTGCACCCGTTGGCATGTACTGCGTTCAATGCCGACTTCGACGGCGACCAGATGGCAGTTCACTTGCCTTTGAGCAACGAGGCCATACTCGAAGCGCAGATACTGATGTTACAAAGCCACAACATCTTGAACCCTGCAAACGGAGCACCTATCACCGTTCCTTCGCAGGACATGGTGCTCGGCCTCTATTACATCACAAAACTACGTCCTGGCACTAAAGGCGAGGGACTTACTTTCTACGGTCCGGAGGAAGCCATCATTGCATACAATGAAAAACGTGTCGACATACACGCACCGGTAAAAGTGCTTGTGAACGACCTTAACGATGACGGAATCCTTGAAAAACGCCTTGTTGAGACTTCTGTCGGACGCGTTATCGTAAACGAAATAATACCTGAAGAAGTTGGTTTCATAAACAAGATCATCTCTAAGAAATCACTTCGCGACATTATTTCGCAAGTAATAAAAGCAGTCGGCATGGCACGTGCCTGTGAGTTCCTCGACGGTATCAAGAACCTCGGCTACCGCATGGCTTACGTGGGCGGCCTTTCGTTCAACCTCGACGACATCATCATTCCCAAGGAGAAAGAAGAAATCGTGAAACGCGGCAACGACGAGGTGGAGCAAATCACTGCCAACTACAACATGGGTTTCATAACCGACAACGAACGCTACAACCAAGTTATCGACGCATGGACGCATGTTAACTCCGATCTTAAGAAAACGCTCATGAAACAGATGACCGAAGCCGACCAAGGCTTCAACGCCGTATTCATGATGCTTGACTCGGGAGCACGTGGTTCGGCCGACCAGATTGCCCAGCTGGCCGGTATGCGCGGACTTATGGCAAAACCTCAGAAAGCCGGTGCCGAAGGTGCACAAATTATAGAAAACCCAATTCTTTCGAACTTCAAAGAAGGCATGTCGGTGCTTGAATACTTCATCTCTACCCACGGTGCCCGTAAAGGTCTTGCCGACACGGCTCTTAAAACGGCCGACGCAGGTTACCTTACCCGCCGTCTGGTTGATGTATCGCACGATGTTATCATTACAGAAGAAGACTGCGGCACACTGAGAGGCTTGGTATGTACTGCCTTGAAAGACGGCGAAGATGTTATTTCTTCCCTCTACGACCGAATACTCGGTCGCGTATCGGTTCACGACATTGTACACCCGACAACCGGCAAACTGATAGTTGCAGCCGGAGAAGAAATAACAGAAGCCATTGCCGACGAAATCGAAAAATCTCCTATCGAAAGCGTCGAGATACGTTCCGTGCTCACATGCGAAAGCAAACACGGCGTATGTATGAAATGCTACGGCCGTAACCTCGCCACCGGGCGTATGGTACAAAAAGGCGAAGCAGTAGGTGTTATTGCGGCACAATCAATCGGCGAGCCGGGTACGCAGCTTACGCTCCGTACATTCCACGCCGGAGGTGTTGCTGCCAACGCAGCTGCCAATGCAACTATCGTGGCAAAGAACAAATCGCGAATCAGTTTCGACGAACTACATACCGTTAATGTTGTTCGCGACGACGGTTCTACCGGAAAGATTGTAGTAGGACGTCTGGCCGAAGTCAAATTTATTGACGAAAACACCGGCATAGTACTGTCGTCACAAAACGTACCCTACGGTGCCGAACTCTTTGCAAACGAAGGCGACATAGTGGAGAAAGGCAAAATCATTGCTAAATGGGATCCTTTCAACGCCGTAATCGTAACCGAATGCGCCGGTATAGCAAAATTCGAAGATGTCATCGAAGGTGTGACCTACCGTGTAGAAGCCGACGAAGCAACAGGTCTGCGCGAGCTTATAATCATAGAATCCAAAGAGAAGTCGCGCGTCCCCACCTGCCACATCGTCGACGAGAACGGAGAACTCATTCGTTCCTACAACTTCCCCATCGGAGGACACATCGCAATCGAAGACGGGCAAAAGCTCAAAGCGGGCGACATCCTCATTAAGATTCCTCGTGTTGCCGGCAAGGCAGGCGACATCACTGGTGGTCTCCCCCGTGTTACCGAGCTGTTCGAAGCACGCAACCCGTCGAACCCAGCCATCGTTTCCGAAATCGACGGCGAAATCACAATGGGCGGCGTGAAACGCGGAAACCGCGAGATAATCGTAACTCCCAAGTTCGGCGACCCGAAGAAATACCTCGTGCCACTGTCAAAACAAATCCTCGTACAGGAGAACGACTATGTACGCGCCGGCACGCCTCTGTCAGACGGCTCCATTACTCCCGCCGACATCCTTGCAATCAAAGGTTCGACGGCTGTGCAGGAATACATTGTCAACGAAATACAGGACGTTTACCGCTTGCAGGGCGTTAAGATTAACGACAAGCACTTCGAGGTAATCATCCGCCAGATGATGCGCAAGGTGCAGATTGTAGAACCCGGCGACACACGCTTCCTCGAACAGCAGATTGTCGACAAACTCGAGTTTGCCGAGGAGAACGACCGCATTTGGGGCAAGAAAGTCGTTACCAATGCAGGCGACAGCGAAACGCTCAAGCCCGGTATGATTGTTACCGTACGCAAGTTGCGCGACGAAAACTCGCAGCTCAAGCGCAAGGACATGCAGCTTGTCGAAACGCGCGACGCCGTACCTGCTACATCAACCCAGATACTCCAGGGTATCACACGCGCCGCTTTGCAGACCTCGAGCTTCATGTCGGCCGCTTCGTTCCAGGAAACCACCAAGGTGCTCAACGAAGCAGCTATAAACGGCAAGGTAGACCGCCTCGAGGGTATGAAGGAAAACGTGATTTGCGGACACCTCATCCCCGCCGGCACCGGTCTGCGCGAGTTCAGCAAGGTAATAGTTGCCGACCGCGACGAATACGAGCAAATGGCTTTCGAACGCAAAAACCGCGAAACCGAAGCCGTTGAAAGCAACCCGGCCTGATTAACCCGGTAATATTTTAAAATCGCCACCTGCCAAGCAAAGCAGGTGGCGATTTTTGTTTAAACTTGCCGATACATCTCTATATTCTGACCCGTTATTTTTCACAATTGCCTGAGCGGAGCTCCTCGCCCAGATAATTGTCATTACGTCAAGCATCGGGGCGCGGAATGTTAAAACCGGGTGCGCGGAAACGGCGGTGGCTAAAAGCTTCTCTGCAAGCGCTTTTCGACTGCCCGAAAAAAGGTCCGACATATTTCGAAATATGTGCCTTGAATTTTAAAATATGTCCGACCTAATTTTTATTTGCTCCTATCCCCGCCTGTAACTCTCCTTTTGCGCCCCCGTATTTCCGTTCACAATAGTTAAAACCCGTATGGCAGCAATGCGGCTCTGCTATGTCAACCCGACGAGGCCATACAAAACGTTTCTTTCGCCGAATGCCTGCATGTCTGTTTTACCCTGCCGGTTTCAAACTAACCATGTAATGCTGTTTTATCCGCCCTGTTTGTCAATCCGTCAATACAACCGGCGGCAAAAAGCGCAGTCTCAGGGCACACTCAGCGCCCGAGACGGGACGTATCTGCGCACAAATTGCTACTTTTGCAATCCGTATTAACAAATAACACACATTACTATGTTTGAAAAAGGAACGAGGGCAAACACCCTGCACGGGATATTGCTCATCGCATTGTTTTCGTTCGCGGCATTCTACCTTGCCGAAGTGCCATTCGTAAAAAGTCTTTCCTTCTCGCCCTTAATAGTGGGAATAATTCTCGGAATGCTTTATGCCAACAGCCTGCGCAACAAGCTGCCCGAAACATGGGTGCCGGGCATTAAGTTCTGCACAAAGCAAATACTCCGCACGGGCATTGTGCTCTACGGCTTCCGCCTCACTCTCACCGACGTGGCCGCCGTTGGCCTGCCCGCCGTTGTGGCCGACACCGTAGTGGTGTGCGGCACGATATTCCTGGGCCTGTGGTTCGGCAGGCTGCTCAAACTCGACCGCGACACGTCGCTCATGACATCCGTGGGCAGTTCCATCTGCGGTGCGGCGGCCGTACTTGGCGCCGAACCTGTTGTGCGCTGCGAGGGACACAAAACAGCCATAGCGGTAAGCACCGTGGTAATCTTCGGCACAATATCCATGTTCCTCTACCCCATAATGTACCGCGCCGGAATGCTCGACACGCTGGGCAACATGGGCACGGCCATATACACCGGCTCAACACTGCACGAGGTGGCACACGTGGCCGGGGCAGGCAACGCCATGGACCCCACCGACGCGCTCGGCATTGCAGGCAATGCCACCATAACGAAGATGATTCGCGTAATGATGCTCGCTCCCGTGCTCGTGGTTATGGCCTTTTGCCTCAGCCGCACGGGCAAAGCCAAGGCCGCAGGCGGCAAACGCAAGATAACAATCCCCTGGTTCGCGTTCGGCTTCATTGGCGTGATATGCCTCAACACACTGCTGCAACACGCTACCGGCGCGGAAACGGTTAAAGACATCCCGCTCAACGGCGCAATAGAATACATCGACACGTTCATGCTCACCATGGCAATGACGGCACTGGGCACCGACACGAGTATCGACAAGTTCCGCCAGGCCGGGGCAAAGCCGTTTCTCCTGGCAGGCATGCTGTACGTATGGTTGGTTGTGGGAGGATATTTCCTTGCCAAATACACCGTGCACGCATTCGCTTGAAACGCGCCCGCACATATAGCCATAAACGGCAGTATAAATTTCACCGGGATAAAGCAAATGTAAAAATCCAAGAATATGAAAGTTTTTCAAATACTTTCATATTCTTACATAAATATCGAACAAAAGCGCACGGCCTTACGAGCCGCGCGGATATAGGCGGCATTACGCGGCAGGATGAGTTGCCGTGATTCGCGCAACCCCGGCACACCAAGTCCGCGTGTCCGTATTTATCCGCCGGCGAAACCTTAGTTTTCATGCGGGTTTGGAAGGGGTAAAAAATATGTCCGACATAATTCGAAATATGTCTGAGATAATTTAAAATATCTCAGACATATTTTTTATTTGCTCCAAAGGGGGTGTTTATTTTACACATTCCGGCATGCGGAATTTTTACTTGGTTTTCACCGCGCGGCATTAAGTTCAGAGCACGCCCGCAGTCGCACCTGCATGAACACAAAAGCCTGAAAATTGCGGTCGCATACCTCTTATTACAAACATTTATTAACAAGCGGCGCTTATTTACCACTTTCTAAATCCCTTAATTATAAAAATTGTTAATCGGGCGGGGTAATTTTTAATTTTCATAAAAGCATCTCGACTTTTTTGAAGTAGATTTACCGTGATTTATACTTCAGCCATGCAAAGGTTGGCTTTCTCTTGTAAACAGACGCATACACCATAACCCAACAAAAATCTTATGCAAATGAAACAGATTAAATTCTTATTGGCGGTCTTCGTCCTTGCATTGGGCGGGCAGCTCAAGGCTGTCACCCTGCCCGAGACGAGCGAAGGCGACAAAGTGAAATGGTACTTCCTGCAAACAACGCGGGCAGACTACGCCGAGCCAACGTTTTACACCGTTATGGACGACGGCCTCATAAAAGGACGCGCGCAGGCCGTATATCCCGACGTTGACGGCATGAACAAGCAGCTCTGGAAATTTGAAACGGAGGACGGCGAGTGGTACACCATAACCAACTGCTACGACGGGCGCAAGCTCGGCACGGGCGTGGGTCCCAACGGCGAGAGCCTCATGATGCAGGACGCGCCGCAGGCCAAGTTCAAGCTGCGCGACCTCACGGCCACCGTAGGCTACGACTGCTTCGGCCTCGAGACCGACACTCCCGCCCCAGGCGGCGGCACCCAGTACCGCTGGCCCAGCATGACGGGGCCCAACGACCCTTATGACGGCCTTGTGTGGCTCGTGGGCGAAGGCTCCTCCACGGGTGACGACTGCGGCATTATTGCCGTAGAATTCGACGGCGTATATGAGCCCGCCACAAGCCGCGAGCTCCTGCAAGCCTACCTCGACCGGTTGCCCGCCAACTGGGAGAGCACATACCTTTACGGCACCGACCCGGGCTTCGAGAAAGACGAAGCCAAGGTGATAGAATACACCGACCTGGTGTACAACGCACTCACCAACATCGCCACCATGAGCGACGACGAGTGCCAAGAGGCTTACGACAAAATACAGGAACTCACTTCCTACCTTGACGACGAGGCCAACATAGTGCCCATAAACGAAAACAGCTATTATTACATCACAACGGCCAACACCGACTTCACCGGCAACGGCAAGACAAACTACGGCTGGTACGGCCCCATGAACGAGAAAGGACACATAGGCTGGAAGGCCCTCGAGCCCAACAGCAGCTTTGTGTGGACGTTCACGCGCAACGACGACGGCACATACAAGATAAAGCACCTGCTCACCGACATGTACGTCGACTCCACGCTCGTAAATCAGCTTAGCGACCAGGCATTCATGGCAGACCTGCCCGTGCGCGAGCAGATTGTAACGCGCCTGAACGGCGGCGGGCAGTTCAACATAGAGTTCAAGGGCGCCGTAGCTCCCTACCACCAGAACGACCACCAAAACGGTGCGGGCGAAAGCGGCACTGTGGTGCAATGGGACGGCGAGGCAGGCTCACCCTCGGCTTGGTACCTGCGCGAGGTACCCGAAGCCGAACTGCAACAAATTCTCTCAAACCTCAACTTCGAGAAGACCGAATTCTTCCTTGCACAAAACCCCGACTTCATGGACGACTACGTTGTGGGCACGGGAGTAGGCCAGCTTAACGACCAAACCGTTTACGACAACATAAAAGCCGCCTACGAAACAGTACTCAACGAAGTGGGCAACAACCACACCAACGAGGAGTACGGCACATACCTCGACAACCTGAACGCTGCCATTGCCGCAGCCGACGAGAGTGTGACAAACCCGCTCACCGAGGGCTACTACAAGTTCACCGTGGCCAACCCCGACGTACTCACCCCAGACGACGAATCGCTGCGCACCCTTGCCTGGGCGCAGCACAAGGAAAACACATCCGTTGTGGAGTGGAGCAAGGACGACGGCTCAGCCGACTACATCTGGAAAGTAACCTTTGCCGACAACGAAGGGCACATATACATACAGAACGCCGCAACCAAGCGGTACGTATCGTGCGGCACTAACCTTTGGCGCGGCCAGAACATAAGTTCCTCGGCCGAACCACTCACCAAACACTACATCGACATGATAGGCCGCAGCGGCGTAGTAAACATCTACAACACCGACTACCCCGCGTTCCCCTACCACGCGCTCAACTGGGACACCTCGCTTAACGGCACGGTGTGCTACGCCGAGGGAAACCCGGCACGCTGGTACATGAAGCCCGTTGATGCCGAAGAAGCCGAGAAACTGATTGCTGAAGCCCTGAACCGCGACCGTATCGACACGCTGCGCAATATCATTTCTCAGGCCGAAGCCAAGATTGCCGACACCGACATTCCTGTTTACGACTTCTCCAAGCCCGTAGTCACCAATGCCGACCAGTTCTACTCCAACGCCCAGGCGCCCGTCGAAATGGAGAACACTTCCTTCGACCACCTAATCGACGGCGACTACGGCACCATATTCCACTCCGTCTACAACAGCACTGTGCCCATAGACGACTACCACTACCTGCGCGTCTACGCTCCCGACGGCCTGCCCGACAAGTTCGGAATCCACTGGGCAAAGCGCTGCTTCAGCCAGTGGGCGGACGGCAACACCGACGACCGTCCCACGAAGATTGTGATAGGTCTCTCGAACGACGGCGAAACATGGGAACACCTCGACACGCTCACCACGGCAGACGGTCTGCCCACCATCGAAACCGACACGTTCTACACCTCGAAGCAACCCATTGAGGGCGCGGGCTACACCTACTTCCTGATGAAAGTGCTCGAAATCAACCACCGCGACAACCTTAACGACGGCTTCGGCCACCCGTTCTTCACCATGTCGGAGTACAACCTCTATCCCTACACGGGCACCGACCCTGCGTCGCAAATAAACTTCCCCGAAATAAAACCGGCCGTTGAAAACCTGCAAGCCGCAATAGCCGACGCCGAGCAGGTAATCGCCTCGGGAGTTGTGGGCGACGACGCCATACCGGCTCTCCAGGCCGCTTACGACAAGCTTTTGGAAGCGTGGGTTGACACCACGAAGTTCGCATACGTCTACAACACCTACAAGCAGACAGCCGCCCTTGCCGAAACGGGCGACGAACCGGGCTACGTGGACAGCTACGAACCCGTTGACGAGTTCGACCTCGCGCTCGACGAAATCCACGGAAGCGTGCAGGCTCCCAACATCTCGAACGCTATTCTTGACGAGGCAATAAGCCGCATGGACGACGCTTACGACAAGTTCATGGAGCATGTGGTAATGCCCGAGCCCTATGTATGGTATGTCATAAAGAGCGGCGTTACCGACGAGGCATTCTCCTACGCCATCAACCAGCCAGTATTCCTCGGCAGCACCAATGCCGGCACGCAGCTTTCCATAGGCGGCTATCCCACCGGCAACGAATACACCGACGTTTACGCAATCTGGCGCCTTGTGCCCGTTGAAAACGACGACGCAACAGCCGCAGAAACGAAGCCCTGGAAGAAACAATACGCAATACAAAGCCTCGGCACGGGACAGTACTGGGGTCCGTACCGCGGCCAGGGCTCAGGCCTTAGCCCGCTCATGAGCAGCGAACCCGCACCCTACAATCTCTATTCCTACGGCATGGGCTGCTTTGCGCTCCAGCAGGAAGGCGTAGCCGACCCGGCCGACCGCATAAAGGCCGACGGCACGAACAACGTGGTGCTCAACTACCCGGCCGACGGAGGACACCAACAATCATGGTGCTTCGAGAGGGTGGACTACGTTACCTCCGAAGTGAAAATAGGTTGGTACCCTGCCAACAACACCGCAATAATAACACTGCCTTGGGCTATGAAAGGCGAGAACTCCATTCACGAGTACAACTCCGGTATTGAGACCTACGCCGTAAGCGGCGTGGAAACCGTGGAAGACCCCGAGGGCGGCGAACCGTCGTACAACCTGCTGCTCACAGCCAAGGACGAGTTCGAGGCAGGCGAGCCGTTCATCCTCGTCACCACCGGCGAACCCGATGAAAACGGCAACCAGCCGCTCAAGTTTGCACTTCCGGCTGCCGAAGCAGACGCCATAACCGACACTTGCTCCACCGACTACAACGGCCTGAACGGCACACTGCAAGGCATGAACATAAGCAACGAAGCAAGTCTGTACTTCAACAACTCCGTGCTCAACGTTTGCTGCGACTCGCCAGTGTTCATCGCCGGCCGCGGCGGATATATCGACGCGACGAAAGTACAGAATCTCGGCGGCACGCCCGACAAAGTAATAGGCATTGACGGCATTATCAACAACATAGGCAAAGTTGAAATCACCGACAGTGCTGACGCGCCTGTAAACGTCTACACCATAGACGGCATACTGCTCAAGCGTAACGTCAAAGCCTCCGAGGCTACACGCTACCTGCCAAAAGGCGTTTACATAGTGGGAAAGGAAAAAGTGCTTGTAAAGTAAGCACAACCCGCTTGCCATAAACTGAAAAACCGCAGCCCGTTACGGGTTGCGGTTTTTTCATCCGTCCTCCCCTCCTGCCGGGGCGGCAAACCCGAAACGGTCATCAGGCTTTGTCAAATTGCACGCTTATGCCCGTCAAATAGCTTTACGCACGGCTGAAGGCGTAGCGGGCTACGACGAAACCGTGCGGGAAAGCAGATAACGGCAGAAGTGCGTAAGTTGGCGAAGTGACAACACTTGACATCATTGCTTAATTTCCTGATGAACGTTTCGGGTTAAAGCGTGTCTGTATTTGTCCGAACACGAAACCTTAGTTTTCATGCGGGTTTGGAAGGGGTAAAAATTAGTGGCTCGGATTTCGAAATCCGAGCCACTAATTTAAAAAAGCAAGCCACTAATTTTTTATTTGCTCCAAAGGGGGTGTTTATTTTATACATTCCGGTGCGCGGAATTTTTACTCGGTTTTCACCGCGCGGCATTAAGTTTCGGTTAACTTTGGGGCGGAAGACGTGAAAGCTGCGGTGCATACAAATTTTGTTTCGCAAATTTGCACGGGGGTTGGCTAAGTGAACTATCCTTCGCTGCATGCACGGATAACGCCCACGCCAAAAAGCGCCGCAATTTACTGCTGATTCAATAATACAGTCCTCTTGTTAAAAATACATAAATTTCAGCAATAACATGTAGTTTTATTTCCTTTTTCAGTATCTTTACCCACTACAGACAAATTCAAACTAACGACCTTGTTACATAACATACTTATAACTTAAAAACCCTATGCAAATGAAAAAGATTACACTTCTTTTGATGGTGGAAAAGCCATGCGACTTTGACCCCTTTGGCCAAACAGGATTGTCCCCCTTTGG